>MDSV01090630.1_pt1 | contig 23403 bp, 20 predicted proteins | sample 810851 | NCBI WGS metagenome assembly MDSV01 (sample SAMN05326640, study PRJNA326480) | marine metagenome | isolation source: seawater | place: Atlantic Ocean: North East | collected 2012 | reverse complement strand
GGAAAGCCTCTAAAATCAGGTATAACCTTAAACCTAATTAAATTTTGATCAGCAAAATCAACTAAATCTTGAATGTCCTCTATATTAGTTAATGGTAAGGTATAATAAATTTCATCAATTTCATTTTCAATAGAAAAATCTTTAATTCTATCTATACTGTATACAGAAATATCTGTTTTAAAAATAGGTTTTTTATCAGAAAAAATTCCTAAAAGTTTAATCCCTAAGATATCATCTGAGAAGAAATAATCATGTAATCCCTTTGCAACATCTCCTCCTCCAACAATTAGAACTCTATCATAATTATATCCATATCTTCTATAAAGGAATATTAGCTTGATTGATATATATCTCCATAGTAGAACTAAAATAAAAACTCCTATATATGTATAATATAAATGCTCTCTTGAAAAAGGGGAATCGTCATTTAGTGAAAAAAGAATTGCAGTAAGTGCAAAAACATTAATAATACATGCTCTAATTAAGTTAAAAAAAATTCTGTCAACCCTTCTTAATCTTTTAATTGAATACAAATCGAGCATGAAGGCTGTAAACATCCAAATGAAATTAAAAATAAAAAGCAGAAATAAATACCTATCGTCTTTAATTAATGAACCAAACTTATAATAATAAGAAGCTAAAAAGGAGAAATTAATTAAAACTAAATCTCCTAAAAAGTGTATGAACCAGAAAAACCTAGAGTAACCTTTCAACTAATTTTAATTTTTGTAATGAAAATAAATAATATTAAAGAAAAAACAAATATTAAAATATTTTTTTTATGAAATTAATAAAAAAATTAAAATATCTAGACAAAGAAAGATTGATTAAAAACAAAGAGAACAAAATAGAAATTATAAATGAAAATGTGATATTAAATCTTAATTGATAAGACAAAAGCATTAATAATAGTGTATATATAACAGCAAAAACAATAACAAAATTTGGATTATTAGTTTTTGATAAAATTAAATGATGAATATGATTTTTATCTGCCAGGAAAGGTGATTTTTTATTTATAATCCGAATTGTAAATATGCGAATTGTATCAATAGAAGGGTATGATAAAATGCATAAAATAAAAACCGGATTAACAGTACCAGAAGCATCTATTTCAAGATTACAAATCTTTAGAGAAAAAAAAGCAATAAAACAACCAATGAACAATGATCCAGAATCACCCATAAAGATTTTAGCAGGAGTTAAATTAAAATTTAGAAAAGAAAGTAATGAACAAATTAACAAACCACAAATTAAAGTATCAAAAAAAAGATTGTTGAAATAAAAAATTATACCAAAAGAAATTAAAATAAAAGAACCAATAGATGAAGCAAGACCATCTACTCCATCAATAAGATTAAATGAATTAATAATAAAAACCGATACTAAAACAGAAAATAGTTTTAAATCAAAATCTGAGAAAACAAAAACATCAAACAATCCATAAAAACTTTCTATGTAAACATCTAAAATAAAAACAAAAATATATGAAATTAATAATTGTATGGATAACTTAATGATGTAGCTAAGATTATAAAGATCATCTAAAAATCCTAAAACAAAAATGAAAAAAGAAGAAATAAAAAAAATAAAATAATTATCATTAAAATTAATGTAGATAGGTGATTGTTTACTGGAATCAAATAATATTAATATTAGAATACTGAATGAAAAGCTAAAAAAAATTGCAATACCTCCAAATGGAGATATTATTTGATTATGTATATCTCTTTTCCTAATTAACTTTAAATTACTATTTAAAAATTTATTTGAAATTAAGCGAGGTATAATAAATGAATTAAATACAATAATGAAAAAAATGATAATAAAAAATGTCAAATTTAAAATATAATTTTAAACAACTAATTTAATAAAATATGTAATTAAATAATGTAAAATTTAATAATTTAGTATTAATGTTTCAACATAAATCTTTCATTTTATTAATGTTTTTAATTTTAAATTCAACTAATGTATTTTCTCAGCATTTTTTTGAAGACAAAAGAAATGTTTCAATTTATTTATTTTTAGACGAGTTAGCAAATGAAAAAATAATCTCAATTAATTCTGCAACAAAACCTTACTCTAAAAGATATATCTTAAATAAATTAGAAACTGCTTCAAATAAAAAAATTAATAATTTTCGAATTAAAAGAGATCTCGATTTTTTTCTAAAAAAATATAAGATTTATGAAAGTAACACTGAAAATAACAATATTAAATATGATTTTAATAATTTGTCTATTTATTATAAAAATTCTGAATCATTTTTCTTAATAAAACCTATTTGGGGAATTACAAGAAAAGTAAATTCAAATCATTCTTATCAACATCTTTTTGGCGGAATTTCTGCAGAATATACTTTTAAAGAAAATTGGTCAGCTTATGCAAAATTAATAGATAATACAATGACTTTTCCGAATGCACTTCCTGATTTTTTAACTGATGAATATTCAGGCAGTTATAAATCATTGGCTACTAATGATTATAGTGAAATGACAGGAGGAATTATTTACTCAAACAGTCACACATCATTTTCAATAATAAAAGAAAACATTGAATGGGGAGATAACTATTATGGATCAAATATACTTTCAGGAAGATCTCCAAGTTTCCCAATGATTAAATTTTACAGAAAAATTAATAAGTTTCTTGAAATCAATTATTTGCATGCTTGGCTTTTTTCAGAAGATATAGATTCATTATCTTCTTATTATTCGAGTTCAGGAAACTATAGAGCAATCTATAGAGAAAAATTTCTAGCTTCAAATTTAATTACTTTAAATATCTCAAAATTTTCAAAATTTTCATTTGGAAATTCAATTGTTTATGGTGATGTGAATGGTGTTCAATTACCATATTTAATGCCATTCTTTTTCTATAAATCAATTGATCATAGTTTGAATCACAATATTGAAAACCAAAACTCTCAAATGTTTTTTAATCTAAGTATACGAGAATTAAAACATCTTCACTTATACTCAAGTGTTTTCATAGATGAATTTAAAAAAGATAGAATTTTTATTGATACATTAAACAACTTTATTAGCTATAAAATTGGAATGAAATTGTCTAATTGGCCATTACAAAATATTTCAAGTACTATTGAATTCAATCATACTAACCCAATGACATACAAACACACTGTAAATGGAACAACATACGAATCAAATCAGATTAATTTGGGACATTATTTAAGAGATAACTCTAGAGTGATAAATTATAATTTTTCATATAAATTCAAAAATAGAATATATTTTACGTATGATTTTTCATATTCTTTACATGGTGAAGAAAAAGAATATAGTTGGAACAACAATTACAATCCAGTTTCAATTCCAATTTTAAGTAACAAAACATGGGACAATACAACAAATATATTTGCTTTAGAAGGAATTATAAAAGAAAACATAACTATTAGTCTTCAGTATCAAATTAGTAACATTCAAGGCTATAATAGTGGAGAATTTAGTGCTGAGTATTATCTAGATTTATTTTCACCAGCTTATTTACATGGAAAAACAAAAAATCTAATAATCAATTTTAATATTGGCTTTTAATCTTCATCAAAACTGAAGCCATAGCCAAACGCATAACTAAACGAATAAGTATATCCATAACCGCATTAGTAAGCATAAGAATAACCATATACATTTTTCTGATTAACTCCATTAAAAATATCAATATGAACTTAACGAGTATAGGATAAACAGAGTTTTCTAGTTCTTGTAAAACAGAAATATTTAAGGTTATTTATTTTTTTCAACTACTTCTATTCCTTTTGATTAAAATATTATAAATAGATGTAAAAAAGTAAACAAAATCCGTATGAAAAGGTCTTTTTTCATAAGCTTTTAAATATTTTATTTCTGAGGCCATAATTTCCTCTAAAGTTTTTGGCATATCAGCGTAAAATGGTGGTATAAGACCCGGCTTTGTTTTTGTTCTTAGTGTTTGAAGCTCTTTTGTATATAGAGAGAAATAATGTTCACTTAATGGTCTAACACCTATTAATTTCATTTCCCCTTTGAAAAGATTTATAATCATTGGTATTTCATCTATCCAAAATTTTCTAAATACTCTACCTTCAGGTGAAATTCTAAAATCATTTTTTATTTTACCACCTTCTTGTAATTCATTTTTATTATAAATATACTCTTGAAGATATTCAGAAAAAGGATGCATTGTTCTTAACTTGTATACTTTAAATATTTTACCATTTTTCCCGATTCTATTTAAGCTGATTAATGGAGCATAGGTTGGGTTTTTATCATAAAATGGATCTTTAATTTTTTTCGCTACAAAAAATAGAGAATGGTTAATATTTTTTTGGTCAATTATTTCGAAACCACATGAATATAACCTACCATATGTTTCTGCTCTTGACATAACTCTTCCTTTACCTTTAGTTAAATAAAAATATAAGTTTTTTAAAATTGGTAATTTTGGGAATACTCTCAAAAAAATATAGTCAAAAAAATATATTATTTTATTTAGTATCGGAGGATATTTTTTTAAAATCGCTGACCTTTTGTTAGGATACGTCACGACCCTACCTATAAATAATCCAGAACTTGGTAAAATTGTATTAACAGTTTCAAAAAATTTATTTATGAAACGAATGTCATTAACTTTTTTTAAATTAAGTATAGAAGAAAATTTACCAAAAGCTAACTTATCTAAATTAATTTTATCTGATGTAGAGGTAAGAAAATTACTTGTTAAAGAAAGATTAAAATACAAATTAATGAAATTTGACAACTTATGATTAGCTCCAATTTCCCTTTTAACAGAATTATAAACAAAACTGTTATTTAATTGTTTTTTTTTATTTTTTTCTAGTACTCGTGAACTTTTAGACTTAAAAATTAATTCTTGTTCATTCTTAATCAATAATACCTCCATAGTAAAGAGTGATTACAATTTTATTCAAATATACCATATTAATTGTATCACAAACTAAGTAATTATACTTAGTCAATTTTAACAACAAAAGTCAATTTTAACAACAAAACAAGTGTGGACTTTTTTATTTAAAACTCATAAACTAATCCAATAGATGAATTTGGCAAAATATCTTCATTACCTTGATATATATCCCAACCAACTATAGCTCCAATATCAATTTTTAACTTGATTTTATTAGCTAAAAGAAAGTTATTTGAAGCACCTAAAACACCATGTATTGTAGAATTATTATAATATTTGTTCTGAAAATAGCCGAAACCCCCATGAAAAATTAATTCATAAACTCTATTCTTGGCATAAGACATCTTTAAAATATTTTTAACATTCAATATACCTTCTACAAAATAAAAGTTATAAAAACGCTTATCTGAATTCTCGATTGTATTAAAGTATCTTCCTTGATAACCAATTTGAATACCAATATGTTTATTTAACAACTTGCCAGTGGATAACTTGTATAAGGGGGAATAATTAGAGCTAACAAAATCTTCACTTTTTATCCCTGACATCTGAAAACCAAGATCTATTGATAACAAATAGGTGTTTTCTTTATAATTTTCCTGAGAATAGGTTAATGTAGCAAGTAATAAAATACCCAACAATAAATTAAACTTCTTTTCATTCATAAAAAAATTAAAGTTTTAATTAAGACTTATAATTTACAAAAAATACTTTTAAATTTTATTTTTGGTTCCACCACTCACCTCACTTTTAGCAAGAGTTATAATCAAACACTTCAAAAAGTATTTAAATGCTTCTTTTTTAAGAGCTGTATTTTCCTATTTTGATGAGAATGGCTTTGATTTGAATAAGTCTTTTCAATAGTTTTTTGTTTGTAATTAGACAGCTTGCATTCTTAATTTATTAGTTAAAAATAAGTACAATAGATGTTAAAAGAATAGAGGCAATTCCTAAAATCTCACTTAAATCTCCAACAAACCCTGCTGATTTCACTTTAGATGTATTAGGATTTACCACTAACACATCATTGGGCTGGATGTTTTGATAAGGGCTATCCAGCCATTCAGATTTAAGCAAATTAATCTGGGTAGTAATAAGTTTTCCATCAGTTTCTCTTATTAAAATCACATCTTCACGATCTGCATTAATTGTTAAACCTCCAGCTAATCCCAAAGCTTGTAAGAGACTGATATTTGTTTCAGTATATGTTATAGTACCTTGGTTTGTAACCTCTCCTAAAACAGTAAACTTCGCGTTTAAAAGCCGAATACTAACTGATGGATTAATCAAGTACCCATTTTTTTCTAAAGAATTTTTCAAAACTTGTTCCAAATCACTGATACTTTTTTCAGAAACCGAGATTTCTCCTAAAACTGGAAATTGAATGGTCTTGTTAGCCGAAACTAAATAACCTTCTAGTTTCATGAGTTCAATATTTTGTATATTCTGATTATTGATTTTAGAAAATCTATTAAATGGCAATACCGCTTCTGGATTCAAAGCTCCAATTTCTATTTTTAAAATATCATTAGGCTGAATAATATAATTGTTAGGAAATATATCAAAGACTGATTGTGTAGAGAGGTCTTGCAGATAATGAATATCTTTTTTAAAAACGCATGATTGTAATAGTACTAAAATGCCTAGGGCTAATACAGATAATTTTGATAAATTTTTCATTATTTTTTATTTATGTGGTTTTTTCATTATTAAATTGTAAAAGCTAAATACTAACTATTTTTATCCTCTCCATAGCCATAGCCGTAGCCATAGTTGTATTTATATGAATAGCTATAACGATAACGATAACTATAGCGGTAACCGTATTTATAGTTGTAACCCGATTGGGGGCCTGCAATCAGTCCGTTTAATACCATTCCAAAGGGAGGAATGTTGGGTTGGTTTTGCAAGTCTTTGATAAAAGGGAAAATAGTTTTATCGGAATGCTGAGCTCTGGTAACATAAACCACCAAATCGGACAGTAGCAGCAAGGGCATGGTATCGCTCACCAGTAAAAGAGGTGCCGTATCAAGTAGAACAACATCGTAGCTTACTTTGAGGATCTCTAATAATTCCTTCATTCTTGGGCGCATGAGCAACTCCGAGGGATTTGGTGGAATAGCACCTGAGAGCAAATAATCCATTTCATTGGGATTCGAACCTTTTGTTATCAAGGTGTCCAAATTAGGAGCATTTTCACTCGTCAAAAAAGTGGAAAGCCCTATAGAATCTCGCTCTATTCCTAACCTATTATGTAATTGTGGGTTTCGAAGATCAGCCCCTACTAAAATAACCTTCTTACCCAATGCTTTATAACTCGATGCTAGGTTATATGAAACAAAGGATTTTCCCTCTCCTTTGATGGTCGAAGTCACGACGATTACATTCCCATTTTCTTTTTTGAGTAAAAAACTCAGACTGGAACGAAGGACTCGTGTGGACTCGGCGGTAATTCCACGAACATCATTTTGGCCTTCTTTTAAATTTTCATCTAAAGGAACTTCTCCCAAAATAGAAATACCTTGAAGCCCTTTTTCCAAATCGTCTCGGGTGTTAATTTTAGTATCCAAAAATTTAATTACAAATAAAACACAAAAGGGTCCAAAAAGCCCAAAAGCAATTGCTATTATGTAAGAAAAAAACACATCAGGAGATATTGGAGAATTGTTGGAGACCCCATAACTTAATACTTTAAGATTGGGTAAAGCAGAAATATAAGATATAGAGGCCTCTTCTTTCCGTTTTAATAGAAAAATATAGAGTTCCTCAACTAATTTAAAGTTTCGGGCGTAAGATCGAAGTGTATTCTCCTTTGTTGGTAATTTAGCTACCTGGTCCTTAGTGTTGCTTTCCATTACTTGGTAGCGGCTTAAAGATACTTCCAAGCTTTTAATATAACGATTCACACCAGTGATAATAGCCGCCCTGGAATTTTCTAATTGCATAGTTAATTGTTGTACCATCGGGCTTTGTTCCGATGCACTCATCAATAAATTATTACGTTGAATGACAACAGTATTGTAGGAGCTTACCAAACTGTTCACATTTTGGTTTTCAACACCAATGTTGGCAGGTAAAATATCAAAATCGGATTGTGCCTCTAATTTTTTCAACAAAGTGTTAGCTATTTCAAGTTGTATCTCCAAACTAAAAGTCTCTTCTTGACCTTTAATGATATTTTCGAGGGCATTTTTAGTTTGAATGTATGGTTCATAAATGTCATTATCCATTTGATAAATGATGGTATTTTCAGAAATAGAATCTATACTTTCTGTCAAACCTTTTAGACGGTTATCAATAAAATCCATACTCACCTTGGAGATTTTACGTTTGTCTAAGACTTGATCTTCTTCCAATACATGTATAAGGGTATTTAAAATGGCCTCATTCCTTTTAGTATTATTTCCTTTATATGCTATATTAATTATTTCTCCTAGTTTGGAGGCCGGCGTTACATTTAAATTCTGTTTTAGCTCAGATACTGCTGAGTTTAAAGAGGTACGGATGAGTTTAAAATTTGTATTTGTAAGAAGTAATGAATCTATTGGTCGTATAACGAAATAATCCTGTTCGAATACTTCTCCTTTTGTTAATGTATGACTTTTTTCATCTTTATATACTGTTAACTTACCATCTTCTATTTCAAATTCTAATTCTAGACTGTTAGGATTTCTTTTAAATTCAATAATTAAAGGGAGTTGATTATTAAATTGTAATTTACTATTGATACTACCAACGATTTTACCATATGTATAAATTTTGGTTTGCAAATTAAGGCGTTGGACCACCTGAGATAAAATATGTTGAGAGGTCATAATATCAATATCATTTTGGACATTGACCTTATCAAGATTAAAGAAACCATCTGCACCAGCTGTTAAGAAAGATGAAGCATCTGAATTCTTTTTTTTAATTTGTATCTGGGCAGTAGTCTGATAAACACGATCTTCATAGCGAAGTTTAAAATAAGTTGCAGATAGTGAGACTAAAATTACTAATAAAAACCAAGGCCAAAAAAAGAGATAATAACTTATTTCTTTTTTTATATCTTGGATAGCTCTATCTTCTTCTTGCAGTTTATTATTGTTTAAATCATTAATCATAGCCTTAATTATTTAAATTGTTTTTATTTTTTTGCTGCTTTTCGTTGATTTAATTTTTTCAAAAACCGTGTGTAAAAATACGACACTTTTCGTCCAAAAATATAATTATTTACTAAATTAGGGTAAAAATAAGGTTTCTAGTAATAATTCTATTTATAATAATTCTATTTAGTTGCTTTCAATATAGCTTCCAAAACACGTAAAGCTGTTTTACCATCCCATAATTTTGGACGATCTGGAGTTCTCTTTAACTGGAGTGTATACTTATATTCTTCTCTAATTCTTGAAATACTATTTCCAACTAATACAGAGGCTCCGCCATTTTTACGCAATGTTATTGGGCGTTCTGTATTCCAACGTAATGTTAAGCAAGGTGTTCCTAAAACTGTACATTCTTCTTGTAAACCTCCACTGTCCGTCAACATTATTTTCGCTCTCGTATTAAGCTTTAACATTTCATGATAACCTAATGGATTTAGTAATATCAATTTGTCGTTTAAAATTACTTCATCCCATAAACCAAATTGTTGTAATTTGTTTTGAGTGCGTGGGTGAATTGGCCAAATTATTGGGATATCTAAACTAATCTCATCGAGCAAGAGTCTAATAATTGGTTCTAAAATTTCTTTTTTATCGACATTTGAAGGGCGATGCATAGTCATTAAATTAAAATGAGATGTTGGAGAATTAAAAATATTTAAATCATTACTTTTTTGCTCTTTAATAATGTTGTCTTTAATAATTTCATTTGCAACTAAATTAGAGGCTTTTACTATATTTGATTCTAAAGTATCAATCATGATATTTCCTACAAATTCAATTTTAGATTCTAAAATTCCTTCATTTTTTAGATTCTCTGTTGAGAGTTCATCTGGAGTTAACAACAAATCTGATAAACGATCTGTAACCAATCGATTTATTTCTTCAGGCATTCTCTCATCTCCTGAACGTAAACCAGCTTCAATATGACAAACTTTTATATGAAGTTTTTTTGCTGCAACTGAGCATGCCAACGTTGCATTTACATCTCCTAAAACAATTACCCAATCAGGTTTTTCATCTATAAGTACTTTTTCAAAAGCGATCATAGTATATCCTACTTGCTCTGCATGTGAGCCTGATCCAATTCCTAAATTAATATCAGCGTTAGGTATATTTAAAGCAGTAAAAAAAGTTTTAGACATCCTATCATCATAATGCTGACCAGTATGAACTAACATATGCTCTATTTTTATCTCTGCTGATTTATTGTGATGAGAAATTATTTTTATGAATGGAGCAATTTTCATGAAATTTGGTCTTGCCCCCACTACAGAGATTATCTTCATATTTATTAATTTTTTTTGAAAGTTGCCATTAAGATTATTTATTTAAATTATTTAATACAATGATTGTTTTACGCATCTAATTGGTTGCCATTAGTTACTAATCTAGCATGATCAAATGCAAGTTTAAGTTTATCATCATTTTCTATAGAAAATATATTATCCAAAGTATCTTTAACTTTATTTCTTTTTAGTTAGCTGGAATAGGTTTTTTTCAAGAAATATTATTTAACATAAAGTAATCTTTTTACTAAATTTTTAAACTTTTGAAAAATAAGCTCTTTGATCCAATAAAAATAATTGTCGTTCCACCTTTGAGGGTGAAAAGTAAACATGATTTGATTTGGAAATTCTTCCTTTATAATAGATTGGATTATATCATTGGTGGTGGAAAGAGATAATTTATAGTTTGTATTAACTTTATCGCGAACACTCACTTTATTTCCATCCCACCTTCTACCTGTGTCAGTTAAGTAATATACATCATTAAAATCAATATCAAAATATGGCTCACCGATTATTCCAAAATCTTTATAATCAACCTTTTTCCACAAATCCTTGGAATCAAACTTAGACATTGGACTACCATGCATGCAAATTGTGGAAACAGGAGCTAACTTTCTTAATTTAGTAAGGTTATCTTCAAAATCATTAATAGCATCTTCATAATTACCTTTACAAAAAGTTAGGTTCTCATAATGATATCCTATTTCATGCCCCATATCACTAATCTTCTTAATTATTCTTTCGTCCCAACTTTCTTTAACGGCTCTAAAATAATAGACCCCTTTAACTCCATTTTGATGTTGTATTTCAGCAAACTTCAATGAGTTTTCTGGCATTAAGTCTACATCATGACGCAGTACTATAGTTTTGTTTTTTGGAGTTCTTAAGAACTCATCAAAGGTTTGAAAATTATAATTTTTCTTAATTAAAGCTTGTAAAAGTTCTGTATATTTCTTTACTGTAAAATCCATAAAATAATTTTAGTCTAACCTGTCAAATCTCACTCCATATCTAGATAAAAATTTTGTAAACTCCTCTCCGATTTTATTTGTCCCTATCCTTTTCTTGGTTTTAAGGTTTAATATCATAATATTTTTATCCCTTTCAGCAACATCAGTTGCTTTATCAATAATCAATAAATTATCGGTGTTAGAAAAAGTATGTAGCTCATTATTTTTAGAAATAAAAATTTCATTAGTAGTTTTCTTACCTTCTATTTTTATGAGAATACTTGTATTTACTTCTGACATTACTACATCGTAGTTATTAAAACTTAAATAGGCAATAAAATCGTTAAGAATATTACTAAAAATAGCAGATCTATCTTCTTCAGATATTGGCTTAGGATAATTTTCAACTAATATTTTAGCTGGAGAACCTGCTGCTAGCACATTTGAAGGCAAATTTTTAGACACTAATGAATTTGCTCCAATAACTACTTCGTTTCCAATTTCAACTCCAGGCATAATAAAGACTCTCCATGGCAACCAAACTCTTTCCCCTAAAGTAATTGGGGCAAAAGTTACTGGAAACCCATCCATTTGAGATAACCAAGAACCATGAGTAAATAATAAACAGTGTCCACCTATACCCGAATCATCACCAATAATAATCGGTTTAGTTGGATTGATAAATGAATACTCCATAATTATAACTCTCTTGCCAAGTTTTAACATGGATTCTGGAGTTTTTATTCCTCCAACTATTACTTTTTCATTAATTCTAGAATCATCACCTATAATTACTTTTACAGTATCAATCATTGTTAATGTACCAATCACAACGTGTCTACCTATATCAATATAGTCAGCTCTAACTACTGATATTAATCCAATTGAGGTATTATCTCCAATACTAACGTTTTTTCCTATAATGACACTACCAATTCCAAAAGAAACATTTTTACCAATCTTGTATCCTTTTGAACGGTATATCATTTTCTTTAAAAAAGAGGGTAAAAATCCAATAAGAATAATCTCTTTTACAGGTATTTTTTTCTTTTTAATTAACATATGACATCTATTAATATAATCGTTTTATAGAATTTACTTTTTTAATAACATTTTCAAAATTCAACCCGACAATCTCTAAATACCACTTTATCGTTTCGTATCTAGGAATATTATCTTTCTCAATAAACTTTAAAGCTTCTTTTCTTGTAATCATTCCTTCTCTTACTTGATTACTTCTAAACGTATCAAACTCAGAGAATCCAGCTGTTAAAAAATAAATATAATTATAAAAGGCAGCTGTCCCATCTCCTATTCTCCAAGTATTCTTGGTATCAACAGACAACTCCCAATTGTATTCTTTAATAATCAAATTATTTACCTCATCTTCATCCCATAAAAAGTAATCAAATAATTGGAAATAACCTGTTCTTTTAATCGCATAACGAGATAAAAACGCTCCAAAAGTGTTGACTAACGACATATTTATATAGCTTGAGTTAAGGCAATAATTCTTGGCAAAGAAACTAATCAATTTCATTTTGTCATTTACTCTTAGCGTGTCAATTCTATCTTTGTCAAAGTTAGGCTTTATTCCACAAAAACCTGTTTTAAAATCTGTATTTTCAAGATAATTAGACCCCCAGATAGCAAGGTCTAAGTTATTTTCTTTACACATCTTATTAGCATAGTAAAAAAAGTATTTGTCTCCTGCCATAAAAAGAGGAATCATACCCAATTCTGGTCTTTTAAGCCATGCTTCAACATTTAACTTAATGTTTCTTCTCTTTTTCTTTATATCTGCAGCGACAATAATATTTTCTATTCCCAACTTACCACAAGTACGAGCAATATTTCTTCTAGCCAAATCAGTTACCATTCCCCAATCATAAGTATACGTAATTGGATTTAGGCCCAGCTTTTCTTTGATGATGTGAACACTATAAGTACTATCTCTACCTCCACTAAAAGGAACAAGAACATCAGGAGATCCATCTTTCTTTTTATATGGCTCAACTAGTGATTTTAATTCGTCAAGGGAATTGGTTCTTTTATTTATTTTATAACCATGACAATAGTTACAAACTCCTTTTTTATCAAATGAAATGTATGGAAATGTTTCAGGTAAAACACATTTAGTACATCGCTTTAACTTGCTAACTTTTTCTTGTGGATGAATTAATAGTTCCCTTTCTTTAGTACTTTCGCTTCTTAACCCTATTGAATTAATATCCAAAACAGCAGATAAATCATTTTTCTTTGTAAAGTTATTGATCTTTATTTCTTTCTTTTCTTTTTTTTCTGAACAAGCTTTTTTTTCTGATTGTATTGCCGTGGAGAAGTTAGTATTCAAAAGAGTAAAGCTATCGATATCTACTGAAAAAATAGTGTTATAGCTTAGTTGAAAAACTTTAAAATCGGGTACAGTACTTTTTAAGTTACATTTATTTATGAAACTATTCATCATCGCTCTTTCTGAAGCAAAGAAAATTATATCTTCTGCTTGTAGTATATATAACGACCCATTATTAGTAGCTAAAATAAATTTATCATAATCATCAAACATAAGTGCAACCGAAGCTGTACCTTCAATAGAAGAAATAGATTTCGCTACAGAGGCTTCAATATTATTCGTTAGATTAAGTTCTTTTCTAATCAAAGCTAATAGAACTTCTGTATCTATTTCATACTCCCTATTAATATCAGGATTTACACACCAAAGTTCATCATCATTTGTAATTATCCCATTATGAATTCCAATAACTCCATCTTTAAGTATTGGCTGATTATTATTAGCATTCAATTGAGTTCCATTGGTAACCAATCTTGAATGACCAAAAGCAAATTTAGTATCTGATGTATGCAAATATTTAAGGGAATCCTTTACATTCTTTTTCTTAAACAATTCTGTTGTGTGAGTATTACCTTTATTGATAATTAACTTGTTATTTTTTTGATCAAACACACAAAGTCCAGAAGAGTCTTTCCCCCTTGATTCAGAGAATTTTGCTAAAGAAGTTAGCGATTTTTCTATAAAAGATTTACTGTACTTCGCCTCTTTTTTTGATATTACTCCAAATATTCCACACATATATTTGTTAATTTATTTTAAATAAGAAATCGATATTAAAAATACTTAAAAAAGTTAATGAAAGAATTATAAAGTTAAATTTCAAAATTTACTTTGATAATTCGGATTATCCATGAGAATTTTTTTACTTTCAGGATAATTATTTACTACCCATGTAAGGAACGATGTTGGATCTATAACATCTTTAAGTAATTTTTCATTTTGCTTCAAGTAAAAATTGTTAGGTGCACTATAAATATTTTTCATCTTTAATTTAATTTCTTCCATCTCAAATAGGTGATAAAGCAAATCGAACCTTTCAGCATCTTTTAAATAACCCATTAGTGGTAAAGTATTTATATAAATAGATGGTGTTCCAAGCATTGCACATTCAGATGCCGTCGTACCTCCTTCGCCTATGTATAATTTGGCAAAATGTAAAACATCATGCAATTTTTCGGGTGGTATGTTAATCTCATACTCTTTTAACTCTTCTGGTAATTTTCCCTCAGAAGAAATAAATACCTTCCCGTACTCCTTAGATTCATTAACTAACTCAATTCTTTCCTTTAAATTTAATCCTTTTTGGCCTATGTCATGAAAAGCTTCCCATGACACAAATCTAAATAAAGTAAATGTTTCATCTTCTGAAATATTTAGTTCCTTTAAAACAGTTTTATCAGGTTTAAATCTATTTTTATGCAGATAAAAAAGCTCCATATAGCCATTAAAACGAAAATGATTACTACCTAAATCATCATAAAAACAACTTGGTGATATAACTAGTGGAGTGATTGGCACGTAAAGTTTTTTATTAAGTTTAGCATGTTCAGTGTCGTCAAAAGAAATGTGTGGAACTCTAAAAATATATGAAATAAAAGCAAGAGGAACTGAGCCAAAGCTTAAAACAATATTAGGTTTATTTTTAAGAAACAAAAAAAGAAATCTAAAACAAGCAAAAATTAAATACAACATTTTACCAATAGCTCCTTTTCCTATACTTCCTTTTCCAAAATCTATATACTTAAAATTATAGGCCTCCAATAATTCAAAAGAAACATCTTTATTTCTGGCCGTAATTTTAACACTATTTCCTTCCTTTTCCATTTCTGAAATAAAATTTTTGAAATAATGAACATTAGCTGGATGAATTATGTCTACAAGTATTTTCATGATTAGTATTTAATATTCATTAAAAATGAACATTTGGTAGATGAATTATGCCTACAAATATTTTTTTCATTTACCTTTTAAAGACCTAAATATTGGTAAAAATAAAAACCTTGTCTTCATTTGTAAATTTGTAAATTCTAAATTATCTCTTTCCCATTTACTATGATTATGAGTTAAATTATTTAAGTTGTTTTTTGTTCCTAAAAAAGACCATTTTTTAAGATATTTTAAATTAAACTTATTTTCAAAATCTTCAGAAGCTCTATTACCAAATGGATAAGAAAAATTACGAACTTTACTACCAATAATGGAAGAAAGTATATTTCCTGACTTAATTATTTCATCATAAAAATCATCATAATTTAATTGATTAAATATCGGATGAGTGTGTGAATGAGATCCAATTTCAAAACCAGATTCATACATTTCTTTTATTTCTGCAATTGAGCAATATGGTTTTTTTTCTATTAAATAATCCTCTAATTTAACAGGCATTATTAACTCCCAAAGTTTATTAACAATTTGTTCTTTTTTTTTCATAGGCCAAACATAAAAGCTCCAATCCAAAATAGTTTGATTATTTCTAATCTTAGGTAAATTGAAATCTAAAGAGACACTATCTAATATTTGTCTTATATTTTTTGTTTTATGTTTTTCAAACAACAAAATTTTATTTCTCCACATTAAATCTCTATTATCGATACAACTTGTAATCATAAAAAAAGTAGCAGAAATACCTTCATCATATAATATTGGTGCAACCTTAGAATAGTTTTCCTTAAATCCATCATCAAAAGTTATTACAAGTTTATTTTCTAATGATTTATTCTCTTCACAAATTTTAAGTGCTTCTTCTAGTTTAATTATTTCATAATGTTTTTTAAAAAATTTAATATGCTTTCTAAATTCATTAATTGATAATGCTTTATTTTTAAAATAATATTCTGGATTAGTATCTGATATCAAATGATAATAAACTATTCTCAAACTTGAACTTTTATATCTGATTATATTACTAAGAAATGAGATTTTCATCTTAAGAAAGAATTTTTTTTAAGACAATAGCGTGCAAATCTTCTATTTTATAATCTTTATTTATATAATTGATAATACAATCTTGTCTTTCATAAATTTTCATCCTATCATATTTATAAAACTTATTCAATTTTATATTATTAATTATCGTCCAGTCGATATTTCTGACAAATTTAAATGACTTCTTTTGAGCTACTCCGTTAATTTCGAAGTCATAATTATCGAAGAATTCTTGAAATGTTTTTACAGCTCCTATAATTCCTTTCATAAATAAATCTTCTGCTTTATCCGAACGTGCAATAGAACATAGATAATGCATCAATATTTCACCTCCATCAATTCTCTCATTCATTTTCATTAATGTACCTCCAGCGAAATTGGGTCTAAAATCTGAAACGGTATGATAGTTTGTTTTAGTTCCATTATAAAAAGGTGAAATACCACTATGATAGTTTAAACATATTCGTGCCGAATTTATAAAATCTTTTTTAGCAATATCTCCACCCAAGAAACAGACTACATCTATATTGTTATCTTTAATTAATTGCAAAGTTTTAGCAGAATTAACTGTCTCCACATGATGGACTATCTCTTTAGGAATTTTTTGATATTCATTCTCATATTGCGAAAAATATTTTTTTTCAGCTATTTTATTTTTTTGATTTAAACCTCCTTTGAAAAATTTGTTGTAAATAAGACCAATCAGCTTAAGCAAAAAATAAAAAAAACCATAATAGAAGATTTTTTTTTGCTTTATTTTCTGAACAAAAGATTGATTAATACCTGTTGGGTGTATAATAAGAATGACATCATTATTAACATATAATTGACTAATCCAATACTTATGATGCAACTTTTTATTTGTAACTAAGGCTATTCTCACTATTCAATGATTTGCTTTTTCCATTCAGAAATGCTTATCCATTTGCCTGTATTCTTAGAATGATTTGATTTATTTAATAGATATTCTTTATATTTCATTTGATCTTCTTTAACATTAAAAGTATTTATGTTTGCTAAACTCACTTGAATTTAAAATTTTAAAAATTATTTCTTAAAATTATACAGATTTAAAGTTAGTTAATTAGTTTTTATTTACTAAAAATTTTAGTCCATACTGATAGAACATATATCCATTATAATCTTTTAAAATTTTCGGTGAAGAAACATTCGAACATGATAATTTAGAAAAATCTAAAACAAATACTTTAGCACTATTTATAATTTTTGAATCTATATTGTGTGAAAAATAACATGAATTTTGATCTGTACAATTTATTGTTGGCTTTTTGAAATGAATAACTAAATTCTGCTTCTTAGATTTAATTTGTATTTCATTTTCGGTAAGGACGTAAGATGCAATTCTTTTCTTTTTAACAAGATATTCCATAAAAGATATAGTGATCTCCTTTATTAGATTATCAAGATTGTCAATGGTTAATTCTTTTTTAAACATACCCATTGGGAAAGTTTTTCGGTCCACCGGTGTGTCATAAACAACAGTGTCGTCCTTCACTTGTTTAACCACTACCGAGCCTGGAAGTACTATTGTATTTGATCCTATTTTAACACCTGGACCAATAGATGTGTTTTGCATTATCCATGTATAACTTCCTACAGATACACCTTGATTTTTAAAACTATACCCATGAGTTACAGGTAAGAATGTTCCATGTGTATTAATAGTGGATCTGGGTGATAGCACTGAATACTTTCCAAATGTGACATCTCCAGCTCCAGTATTCACAATACTTCTTGAACCAATAAGTGCTCGTTCATCCAAAAACAACTTATAATTCCCACTTATGTAAGCAAAACTTGATATTCCACTTCCTCTTTTTAAGTGTAACAATTTAATTCCCGTCACTATTGAAAAAGGCTCTAACCTTGAATTATCTTCAAGAATAATTTTATCAGCCAAAACAATCGAAAATTTGCGCAGCATTGCTTTCTTTGAAATTTGATGTCCAAGTTTATTTAAAATAAATATCCTAATCTTTGTGGGGAGTAAAACACTTAACAAGGTTATAAACTTTTTCATATGTTCTTAATAATGTTCTTTGTCAACAATAAATTATATCTCTGTAAATTTTATTCTTCAACTAGCTCAATCAACCCAGAATCGCGATGATACATAAAAGCAATTTTTCGACCAGAGAATAAAATCGCTTCAATTGGTTTGACTGTTAACATAAAACCCTTTCTACACAATTCTTCTATAGATTTTTCAATATTATTTGTAGAATAGCAGGTGTGATAAGGTATAACGCCATTTTTACTAACAATATTACTAACGGGGCTAGACTCCATGTTATTTGAAACTAATTCTATTGAAGGCATACCTGCTGATTCCAACATACAAAGTCTTACCTTCTGCTTCTTATCCCACACAGTTGTTCCTTTGACGTACCCAAGGGCCTCATAGATTTTAGCTGTTTTATCTATATCCTTACATGCAATTGCAAGGTGATGAAACTTTAATGCCATGAAAATTTACTTATTATTAATGATTTCCATGATTTCTGCAAATCCATTCATTTCGTAAATCTCTTCAGGGGTAAATTTAAAACCAAGTTCGCTTTCTAATTGAGAAATAAATATCAAATGCTGTAAGGAATCCCAATTATCTATATCATCTTTGTTCGTATCAATATTAATATCTTCCACATTACATACAAAAACCTCGGCCATTATTTCTTTAACTTTATTTTGCATACAAATTAACTATTTTAAATTTATCATCTATTTTAAACTTCGTTTTTAAAGTACAAATGTAACTTATTTCTGCTTTAGATTCATCAACAATCTCAAAACAATTGTCATTATAAAATGAAATAGTTTGACTGTTTTTTTTAGTTGAAATATATTTTGATTTAATAGTTGTAATACCTTGATCATATAAATGATTCAGTATATATTTAAGAAAAATATTTTCAATATTTTTTCCAAGAATCCTACAGCTTAATAAATATGAATCAATATCAGCACACTTATTATTCTTATTTACCAAAATAATTGCTGCGCCAGTAATTCCATTATCTCCAAACTTATCTTTAACTCCTAGAGAATAAATAAAATGTCCATTTTCTATAAAATCATTTATCTCTGCCTCGGAATATCTTTTTGTTGTTAAATTGAATTGATTAGTTTTTTGAGTCATCTGCGCGACTCTTGAGACATTAGAGTTTACAAATATTGATAGCTCAATATTTAGATTTTTAATATATTCATCAATAGAACCTATACTGGTTTTCAGCTGATTTCGAAGCGTATTTTCTTTATATTGCTTAGTTTTTTTAGAGTCTTCATCTGTTAATTTATGTATTTGAAAGAACTTAGAATAAATTTTTGTGAAGAAATCAAAAAGTTCAAATGGTTGATCTGGAAAATCTGGAACTTCAACCATTGGGAGTTCTGTTTTTACTCTTTCCCGCTCACGTGGATTGTCATCAATAAACACAAAACTATCTAACCCAATATTTAATTCTTGAGCTATCTCAGCTATATTTTTTGCTTTATCATCCCAATTTGATTTAACACAAACAAAGTCATTTTCTGTTAGAATATTTTCGGGGTGTTTAGCCCACATTTCTTGAACATCTTCAATGTTATTTTTAGAGCAAACGGCAAGCATGACTCCCGCATTAGCTGCCATTTTTATATTTGCTTGAAAATCTCTAAAAGCATTCCCTGGATAATCTCCTCCCAACTTAACGCCATCAATTCCGTCTTCGCCAAGAACCCCCCCCAGAGCGTATTATCTAAGTCCAAAACTAAACATTTCTTTCTTTTGTAGTTTATTGCATCAAGCTTCTTATGGAACCACTTTTTAAATTGTAATGCTATTTGTGGTTTAACAACCATTTTAGACATATAATAGAATTTCCAATCAATCAGATCAGTAGTAGAAAACCCATTAAAAAAATCATCTATATTGATATTTTTAACTCTACTATCTTTATTAGATAACTTTGAAATTTCTTTACGATAAAATTCAGATGCATCTTCAAAGCTATAATTGGCATTTTCAAATTTAAATTGAACAAATCGAGTACTTAAAGTGAAAATTAATAATGTTTGAGAATCTGACATTTGATTCACAACAAACTCAATTCTATTAATATAATCATCAACAAGTTCTTGTATTTTATTCGTTTCTTTTCCCATCGGCATAAAGTATAACCATATAAGATACTTATTGTTAGGAACTGAGGTGAATTCATCATATCCACTATACAATACCTCAGAAGTAAACAATCCTTCGACCGTCATATTTCTAAATACGTAAAATGATTCTTTTTTGTTATTCATGTTTTTTAAAATATGTGTTATATCTAAACTTAATTTTCAATTATCTGTGAAATAAAATCCTTATAAATATTTACCATAACAGATTCCGTATTATTTGATTCTAACCTTAGAAGTCCTATAGTTTGATCAGTCACAACTTTTGGTATTCGAGGTTTAAATATAGAAACTTCCTGATATTCCTTTTCAATATAATTACAAATTAACTCCCCGGCCATTTTGGAGGAAATATACTCCCACATTCCATTTGGTTGGGTTTCTAAAAATATTGTTGAAGGGTAAAAAATATATTTAATGTGTTGCTTTAATTGTTCAAATACATTCAAAAAACCATCAATATAGAAACTATTAAATAAATGAAATTTATCAAGGTCAAATTGTTTCTTTTCTGATTTACCTATACGAGGTGTCGCAAAATAAAAGAGAAGATCGGGCATTTCACTATTCTTAAATAATTGACATATATTTTTAGGCTCAGCTACATTAAATTGATAACAGCTTGCATTACAAGTAGAGCTATCGTTGATTTCTTGGACAATTCGATCTGCATCTTTAATTCCTGAATTGTATGTAATACTAACTTTCGCTCCTTTAGCTGCAAGGTATTTTGCAGTTATTTCGCCAATCCCCCTTGACCCACCTATAATTAAGGCATGTCTTCCCTCCAAATCATTACTCCCATATTTTTCCTTTACTTCTTGAAAAGTGAGTTGCTTCTGTGGTTTTGGTCGCAAAAATGCTTTTATTCTACCTTGTATATTTGATGCATTTATGTTTAAATCGATTAATCCAAAACGCTGATCAAACTTATCTACCTTATATATTAATTCATTACCATAATTATGAGTTTCTGATGTTGAAAGACTAAGCCCTGAATAAATGGAGTTTTCTCCAGGGCATTTCATCCCTACCAATCTTGTTGTTGCAAGAATTATAGAAAGCTCAGATATTACAGCACTTTTGTGTAAGTATGGGAAATTATTTTTCAAATAAATTCTACTAAGCATAAGAGGGGTCTGTCCAGCTACATTTAAACTAAAATCTTTATCCTCCATTAATTCTGGTCTTAATTTAGCTGGTATTTTATCTTGTATAATTATTGGAGCTGCTTTTTGGATAGGTCCTAACTTTATTAAGATCTTTACAAGAATTTTAGAATCATCCATCAAATTAAGCCTATAACAACTATCCTGTTCAGATATAATTTCAACTTTTATATCATGTTCTAAATAAACTGGTGAAATAAACTTAACATCAAGTTCTACTATTGAAGCTTTTTTTGTAAAAGTTTCAAATAAAGCATCCAAACTCCAGAATAATAAATGAATTCCATGAACAATAACCTGACCGTGCATGAATCTTCTTGAAGCTACTTCATCTAGATGCAATGGGTTATAATCACCAGAAAATTCAGCAAATTTGAGTTGATCTTCATAGCTAAATGTATTTTTCTTCATATTCATATAAATATTTTATTACTGTGACATGAAATATTTTCTTTTTCCGCTTTTTAGAACATCAAAATTATCAACTTTCTGAAGAACTATTTTGCATTCCGCCCCTGCATATTTTTTCATTGTCTGAATTATTAACTTATCATTTTCAGACTTGTAATTAGGGTTTTCCTTAATTTGTATCATCAGTTCGAGTTCACCTGTTTGTTTTATGGAATATGCCTCCACATCTATGTCTTTAAAAAAAATTGTAAATCCAGGGCCTGTTAATACATTACCATTAGATAACTCTATAACATCTGAGGCTCTACCATAAACTTTTGATATTACTTGTCCATTGTAATTATTATTATGATTATCATTTGAGATTATAGCACTATCGCCCAATTGATAATTTATAAGAGGCATTGCATAGTTGTATAGATCAGTAACCTGTAAAATACCGCCAGCATCAATACTATTAACTTTTTTACCTACTCTAACTATACTATTATATCCAACATTAAAATCTCCTTCATTAACTTTAAATGCGTTAACTCCTCCATCAGCAGCTCCATAATTATCAATTATATCACAGTTAAATGCTTCTTTAATAATCTTTCTGTAGTAGTCCGTTAGGATTTCTGAAGTAGTGATACATCCTTTGATAAATGTGCTATCAATATTATTATCTAGAGCTGCTTTAGCCAATAAAAATACGGAGGAAGCATATCCATAAATATATTGGAAATTCTTTTTTTTGATATACATCAAATGTTTCTTTGATTCCTCCTTTGACATATTCATTGCATTTATAGGCTTCTTTCCTCTTAACCAATAGTATATGTTGTGTTTCAAAGAGCTTTTATTTCCAGATGGCAAGATAGAACTGCTACCTAATGCAATAAACTTATTACCCATTTTATATCCAATTCTTTCCCAATTGTACCAGTTTACAGCTACAACATAACTCCAGGAACGTTTATCAAGAAGGTAATTAAATGGGTCGCCAGAAGAACCACCTGTATTCTTATCAATATATTTGATACTTGAGATATTAGTTGGAATTAG
>MDSV01037101.1_pt1 | contig 23421 bp, 12 predicted proteins | sample 810851 | NCBI WGS metagenome assembly MDSV01 (sample SAMN05326640, study PRJNA326480) | marine metagenome | isolation source: seawater | place: Atlantic Ocean: North East | collected 2012 | reverse complement strand
TCTGGGCGCTTGGGTGCATCTTCGGCGAGCTCCTGCAGCGGCAACAGCAGCACGCGTTGACCCCCAACCTGACCATATCCCCGCTGTTCCGGTTCGATGACGACCCCGTTCCGAAGCCCGGCACGTCGGAGACGTACACCGCGCGAGCTCGTGGAGACGCCGGGACGAGCGACGACGACTGGTCCCGTCGGAGCTCAGACGTCGACGTGCCTTCCGAGTGCGCGCGCGACCGCTCGCGAAGAGAAACCCGCACGAAGGCACGCCTGGATCTGTTCTTCAACGTCATCGGGACCCCCTCGTGGTGCGACGTCGATAACATCCCCAACCTTCGGTGGCGACGTTACCTGCGCGGCGTACGCGGGCGCGCGGGGAGCATCACCAAGCAGTTCGCGGGCTGCGACGAGAACTCCCGCGACCTGTTGCTCCGCATGCTGGCGTTCGATCCCGCACGCCGCGCGAGCCCGCGCGAGGTCCTCGCGCACGAGTACTTCAGAGAGGAGGAGGCTTCCGTTTCCGGCGCCGCCGCAGAGAGGCGCGACGTGCCTCGCAACATGAGCGTGGGGGGCTTCGACCGCGTCGAGTCCGCGATGGCCGTCGACGGCGCGTCGGACGCGGAAACGCGGACGGAGGAGATGGAGGCGGAGGACGGCCGGACGACGTTCGAGATGGAGGCGGAGGACGACGACGCCGGGGGCGAACTCAGACGGTTCTGGGAGCTCTCCGAGCCTCGCGCCGCGCTCGCCGCGCTGGAGTGCGCGTTCGAGGACGCCGAGGCGAGTGGTTCCTCCGGCGGCCAGAACAATAATGCGTGGCGCGCGCACTTCTGGGAGTGGTTCGAGCGCGAGTGCGAGCGGCGCACGCGGAGCTCCTCGGACGACGCGCCGAAGGCGTCAGTCGCGGACGACGGAGCCCGCGGGACCCGCGAGCGGCGTTCGGGGACGCGCGACGGCCGCGACCCGGCGCGACGTCTCGAGGCCTCCTTCGGGTCGTTCGAGGACCCGAGCGTCCCCGGACGCCTCACGCGCGCGTTTCCGCTCTTCTTCCGCCGCGGCGAGAAGCCCGTGGCGTACGCCGGGACGGACGGCGTCGCCGGACGAAGCGACGCGGATTCGCCGACGGACGAATCGTCGCTCTCCGTGGACTTCAAGCAGCGGTACCTGGGCGGCGCGTTCGGCACGACCGGCGTGTTCGGGCAGGGCGGCGTCGGCGAGAGCAGCGCGCGCGACTTCGGCGCGCTCGGCGACGCGCGGAGCCTCGCCGTGGCGGGCTCGACCGCGAACGCGAACGCCGATCGGGGCGCGTCGTCGCTCGGCGCGCTCGGGCACCTCGGCGCCAACAGGCACGGCGAGTGGGGCGAGGATGACCTGCCGACCGCCATGAAACGCCTCGAGGCGCTGAGCCCGGAGGCGTGGGGGGTCACCGCCGTGCCGCCGGGCATGACCAAGGAGGAGGGGGACCTGTATAGGAGCATGAGCAACCAGCAGGGGAGGTAGACAAAAAAGAACGCGCGTAAACGCCAACTCACGCGACTCGCTCCCAGGTGACAGACCGCCGAATCGATTCAAACGGTTCACCGCAGTCCTCGGCGCGCCCAACATGTCGGCGGGTCCCGAGGACGCCCGCGGGCTCAGGCTCGCGTCCAACGGAAACGCCTCGGTGCCACCCAGAGACACCGAGAAGCTCGCGCGGCTTCGACGCGCCAGAAAGGAGGCGGCACGCGACATCGAAGCCGAGCGCAGGATGGATGACGCGCGCGTCACCGAGTTACACGCGCAGCTCGATGCGAAACTGCGCGAGCGCAACGAGAGGCGCGCGCGCCTGCTTCGCCAGGAGAGCGAGCGCATCGGCGTGGAGCGCGAGGTGCGTTTCGCGCACGCCGCCGCCGAGCGCGCCGACGCGGCGACGCGGCTGGACGCCGAGCGCGGGGACGAGACGGCGAAGAAGGAGGCTCGGCGCGCGGCGTTTCTCGCGCGAAGACGCCACCCGGGCGCGGACGGCGTCGCCAAACGCGACGCGGCGGCGGAGGAACGATGGGAACGCCTCAACGAGACCGCGGCGGTGGAAGCCGCGCGGACGCCGAGGCTCCGCGAGACACCACGACCGGTGGCGCACGACGTCACCTCGGCGCGCGCGTTCCGAGAGACGAACGAAGGCGAAGGCGAGCCTCGGCGCGCTCGCGGCGACGAGGATTTCGCGGCGGCGTTTGAATCGGTCGCCGCCGTCTCGGCGGCGTCGCCCGTCGAGACGTCGGCGCCTCGCCCGCCCGCGTTCGAGTTCGCGCCGCCCAGCGAGCGTTTGGCGAGAATCGCGTCGCCGTCGCGGGAAAACGCCGGGAGCTCGGGAGACGCGTCGCCGCCGCGCGTCCGCGGGGCTCCGGCGAGCCCGAGCCCTTCGGCTTCGGCTTCGGCTTCGGCTACAGCTTCGGCTCGCGCCGCGGGGCACACGTTCAGCGCGCTGGGGACGTACGCCACGGACTCGCCCGACCCGACTCGGCTGATGGCCGGCGAGGAGGCGGAGGTGGCGTCGCGCGCGGCGTTCCGGCGCGTCGCGCTCGAGCTGGCCGAGCCGGAGCGACGCGCCGCGCGCGCGGCGCGCGCCGTCGAGCGAGACGCCGTCGAGGGAGCCTTCGAGACGCGCGCGGGACGGGTCTTCGGGTCGGAGACGGCGGGGCTCCCTTCGCTCGCGAGCGGAGACTCGCCGGACTCGCGCGCGGACCGAGAGCCGAGACTCCCGGCCGAGGCGTGGGACGCGCGGCGAGAGCGGAGGCGAGGACGGCGGGGACGGCGGCGCCCGGAGACGCGGCGCGAGAAGATGTTCGGCAAGTTCCCTTTCCGCGTCGCGGGCGCGGCGCTCGACGCGACGCGCGCGGTGGGCGGTGGGGCGCTCCGCGGGGTGGGGGGGATTCTGCGCGGCTTGAGAGGGATCGTGCGTGGCGGCGACGAGGACGACGCCGAGGAACCCTCCCCGCGGGGGCGACACCGCGCGGGCGCGTGAACAGTCGTAAAGAACACGGAGCGTCTGATAGCACGCGCGTCCGTACGCGGATTTCCGAGTCGCGGCTTTCTTTCGACCGAGACTCGGACGCGGATCGCACCGCGGGCTCACATGATCACGCAGGGGCCCTCCTTCTCCGCCGCCTTCTTCGCGTTCGCCGCCTTCTGGGCCTTGAGCTCAGCCTGGAACTTCTGGTAGTCCTCGGCCTTGACCTCCTCCTTGCCGTCCGGCAGGAACACCTTCCTCCAGAATCCAGACTCCTCGGGCTCAGACTCCTCCGGCTCAGACTCCTCCGGCTCAGACTTGCTGTCCTTGGTGGCGCGGACGACGGTCGCGGTGCGCGGCTTCTTCGCGCTGGTGGGGCGCGCGGCGACGCCAGCGGGCGTGGAGGTGGCGGCGACGGAGTACATCTTCGTTGGCGTGTGCCTTCGGGTGTGGTCACCCGAGCGCGGGTGTCGCGAAACGTCAGCGCATAAGTAGACTAGAGCAACTTTTTCATTGGACAAGGGATTTCGACCGATTCGGTCAAATTCGCGACGAGCGACGTTTTCGGGCCGAACCACCAAGTAACACCCACCTTTTCGCCCGCACATTTTTTCCGAGAAGCGAGCCCTCGTCTGCGAGGAGGTCATCACGAGTTACGCGCGCCGGACGGAAGGGCTCGGGCGTCATGGCTCTCGAGACACGAGGCCAGCGGCCAAGCGGTTTCAGACGAAGCGGTGCGTCCCCGCGGCAAGCGCACGCCGCGTCCCGCGACCCGACGAATCCTCGGAAGTGCTTTTTTTCAAGGGCGGTTTCTCGGGATCCCAAGAAGACGCGTTCGATCTCCCGCGACCGCCCAACCCCGCTCACCCCGTTCCGTCCCACTCTCCGAACACGCGACAGAGAGCGCGTGGAGCCAAAACCGCCTCCACGCGTTCCTCGCGCTGAGCTTCGCGCTGGCGTGCACGTGCGGAGCGTTTCTCTGGGGACATCGCGCGACGGTGTTCCGCCTCGGCGCTTCCCAGCTCGGCCCCGGGCCCGGCGAGTGGCTCGTGGAGGACCCCGGAGTGCACGGCCTGAGCTCGGCGAAGCTCGCATTGGCGGCGGAGAGGCACGCGCGCGAGCTCGACCAGCGGGACTGCCTGGTGGTGGTGAAGGATGGCGTCATCGTGCACGAGACGTACCGCGAGGGGGGCGATGCGGACACGTTGCACTACCTGGATGGGGTCGGCCGCGCGGCGGCGGCGCTGCTCATCGGCGCCGCCGAGCATCAGGGCGTGCTCGACCTCGACACGCCGCTGAGTGAGTACGGAATCGCCGCGCCGCCCGTGCGCGAGCGCGGTATCGAGGCGCCCGTCGCGGACGGCGTCGTCGACGCGGACGCGCTCAAGGCTCACCCCGAGCTCCGCTGGGGCGACGAGTGGTCGCGCGTCACGGCAAGGCACGTCCTGGGCCAGGCCACCGGGCTGGGCGAGGCTCGCGTCGGCGAGAAGTTCGACGCGCGCGTGACGGACGAAATCCTGGACGTGCTTTCGCGGGTGCTCAGGGCTCAGACGGGCGTGAAGCCCGCAGAGTGGGCGAAGGAGCACTTCACCGGGCCGCTGGGCGTTCCCGACTTTTTCGCGCGCGACGTCGGCGCCGACGGCGTCGCCAACGGCGGCGTGCGCGTGGCCGGCGGTCAGATGGCCACCTGCCGCGACGCGGCTCGATTCGGACAGCTCTTGCTCAACCGCGGGGAGTGGCTGGATGCGGACGGGACGTCCACGCGGCTGGTGCGCGAGGACTTCGTGAAGCGGGTCGTGAACCCATCCTTCCCGCGCGCCGCGCGCCAACGCGGGTACCAGACGTGGACGCACCCCGGAAAGACGGCGTCAGGCGCGCCGCGCGCCACGCCGTTCTTCGCCGAGGTGCGCGAAGAGGAGTCTGATGCGACAGAGGCGACGCCCGGGCTGGGCGCCGCCGCGGGCGAGACGGGACGCGCGACGGCTCGTCCGCCCGTTTGGGCGGATTACGAGACGAGCGACGCGTCGCCCGCGTGCGGCGACGACGCCGACGCGCGCGTTCACGGCGCGTTTCTCGGCGCCGCGGGGCCCGCTTTTCCCTTGGCGTTCGCCGTGGGCAAGCTCGGCAAGTTCCTGGTGGTGTCCCCCGAGACGAACACCGCGGTGGTCTCCATGGGGAACACCTGGGGCAGCGAGCGCGAGCGCTGCCCGTCGGGCCTGCGTGAGCTGCTCGACGGCGCGGAGCGCGCGCGGAACAGCGCGCTCGCCGCCGCCCGGCTCGGCCTCGCGCCGGGCAAGACCGTGGGCTACGATGAGTCCGTGCTGATGCGCCAGCTGTGGCACGCGGTGGGCGACGCCGTGACGCCCGCTGCGCTCGCCGCGAAGGACGAGAAGAGGGGAGCCGCCTCGAGCGTGTCGCAGGTTGGCGGGAAGCGCGCCGCCGCGACGCGGCGCGCGTCCGAGCGTCTCGGCGGCGACGGCGGCGCCGTCGCGCTCGGGGAAGACGGCGCGTACGCGCGCGACAAGGCGTCGGCTCTCCGCGCCGTGGCGGTCGCCGCGAACGCCACGCGCGCGCCGCCGAGCGCGGCGGCGGCGGAGAGCGACTACGAGGCGCGCGCGGAGGAGGAGGCGCCCGGCGCGCCGCGGGCGCGCCGGGACTCGGGCGCGCTCGCCGCCGCGCAGAGGCAAGACGCGCTCGCCACGGCGCGCCGCGAGCAAGCGGACCGTCTGATGGCGGCGACGGGTGCGGAGGAAGCCGCTCGCGTTCGCAGGCGCGGCGTGGACGCGTCGGGGAACCTGGGCGCGGACCGCGACGCGGACCCGAACGGGGGGCGCACCGGGTCGTGCCGCTGCGCGTGCCCGCCGGCGGCGGACGGCGTCGGGCAGTGCGTCAACATGCGCGGCGTCCCCGAGGCGAGCTGCGGCGACGCCGCGCTGCTCGGTGGCGCGAAGGGGTTTTGCCCGGCGCTCGGCGTGGCCTCCACGTGCGCCGTGTCTGAGTCTGTGTCTGAGCGCTCGGCGCGGGGGCGCGGCGCGGCGCGCCGGCAGAAAACGAAAAGAGGCGGGCGGCGCGCGCTTCGCGGCGTCGACGGCGTCGACGACGCGTCGGTACCGGCGGACGACGCGGCCGTTTCGCCGATCACCGTCAAGATCTCCGCCGCGCGGTTCGGCGCCGCGCTCGCTCCGTCATCGCGCCTGGGTGGCGAATCTCCCGAGATATCCGAGCGAAAGGTCACGAGCGTCGACCCCGAGTCCCCCGCGTTCGAGTGCGCGTCCTCGCGCGCGTGCGCGCCGGGGCTGGGCGGCGAGCACACCGAGTCGTTCCTGTGCCAGCCGCTGACGTTCGTGTCGTGCACGTGGAGCGACGAGCTGTGCGACCAGCGCTCGACGCGCGACGCGACGCGCAGGGCCACGAAGGCGCCGTCCGCCGCCGCCGCCGCGCGCGAAGAGAGCGACTCCGCCGACGGCGAGGCGCCCGGAAAAGCAGTCGCCCTGCGTCTGACCGAGCCGTCCGCGCGGACGTACCTGGGGCTCAAAGCGGCGAACGCCGCCGGGACCACCGCGCCCTCGCGCGTGCGGCTGGGAATCGTGCCCACCGGTCGCGCCGCGGTGGCGGCGTTCGCGGCGGCGGCGACGGCGATGATCGCCGGCGGCGTCAGGCTGGCGCGGGGCGCCGCGCGGCGGGCGGGGGCGCCGAAGTTGCGCGCCGAGTCTCGCGCGGAGGCGGGCGAGACGACCGAGCTGCTTGGGGAGGCGAAGGCGCGGGACGCGGCGGCGGAGGTGAAGCGAAAGACGGCGGCCTCGCCGGCGCCGGCGCCCGAAACGCCGGCGCCGCCCGATGCGCGGACTTCGCTCGAGTCGACGCCTCCCCGCGCGAGCGCCTCGAAGCCCCCGCTGCCGCCGAAGACGAAGACGCCGCCGCGGCGACCGGGCGCGGACGGCGGCAACGGAGCGCGAAAACCGGCGCCGCCGGCGCCGCCGGCGCTCGCGGAGGACGCGGCGGGTCACGCCGCGGTGGAGCTCGGCGAGAGAGCCGAGTCCGTGGACGGGAATAGCGACGACGAGATCGACGCGTGGTTAGCAGAATAGAGAGCGAAGGTGTGTTTCAGGACGCGCTTTTTGCGCGACGCGAAACGCGCCCCGCGTGAAGATCGCCGTCGGTGTACTCGTATATTGCGCGAACGACGCTTTCTTCTCGGCGGGACGACGACGATTTCCGCCTCGATGCGTGTTTTGAGACGGGCTTCCATCACCCACGCCGCGCCGCGCAACAGAGCTCGTCGCTCGGACACGCGCACCCCCGTCACCCGCTCCCTCCGCCCGCCACGGCCTTGACATTCGGGTCCATCAGCCGCTCCAGCTGTTTCCGCCCGTGTCGCAGGAAATGCTCGATCTGTTGCATCTCGCGCATCGGGTCCAGCGCGCGTCTGCGGTCGAACTCCGCGCGTATGCGGGTCACGATCGCGACGCGCGCGCCCTCTGGTTTCGCGCGCGCCGCGCGGAGAAGCGCACGGTGCAGCGAGAGCGCCTGCCTCGCCAGACCGCTCAGGCGCGGCGCCTGCGCCATCCCGAGTGTCGAGGCAAACCACGTCACACTCTCAAAAATTTCAACCGTAAAGGGCACGAACTGACGAAAAAGAAATCCGCCCCAATTCTCGACGGGGCGACGGAGCCGCGCAGAGCGAGGTGCGCCGCCCGCAGACGCCCCGCGGCGGTGAGCAGATGTCCTCACGGCACTCCGCCCCTCCTCGCCCCGACCCGCGGCCCGACATGGCCGAGCGCGCCGACCCCTCCTCGTTCGACCACACGGTGAAGCTGCTCTTGGTGGGCGACAGCGGCGTGGGAAAGAGCTCGCTGCTGCTTCGGTTCTCCGAGGACACGTTCGAGGAGGACCAGAGCCCCACCATCGGCGTGGACTTCAAGCTGAAATTCCTGAACCTGGACGGCAAGCGCCTGAAGCTCACGGTGTGGGACACCGCGGGCCAGGAGCGGTTCCGCACGCTCACGTCTTCGTACTACCGCGGCGCGCAGGGTGTGATTTTCGTGTACGACATTGCGCGGCGCGAAACGTTCGAGAACCTGGCGGAGATCTGGGCGCGGGAGGTGGACATGTACGGCACCGTACGCGACTGCGTGAAGATCGTCATCGGGAACAAGAGCGACAAAGAGGCGGAGCGGGCGGTGAGCAAGGAAGAGGCGCGCGAGTTTGCGCGCCAAAACGGTTGTCTGTTCCTGGAGTGTTCGGCGAAGACCAAGGCGTTTGTGCAGGAAGCGTTCGAGGAGCTCGTGCGCGGCGTGCTGGAGACCCCGAGCCTGGTGGAGGAGACCGCCACGGGGGAGGGGAGAGTGCGCCTGAGACAGTATCAGGCCGCCAAGAGGAAGGACTGCGCGTGTTGAGACGGACGATGGCGGACGAACGCGTTCGCGAATGGCTCTACCCGTTTTAATACAAAAGCGCCGCCGACGTTTTTTTCGTCTCGCGCGCGCCTCGCTCACGCGCCGACGGGCTTGGCGAGCTCCGCCTCCATCTGGCGGATGCGGGACATGAGGGACAAGTCGAAGAAGTCCTCGCCCATGGCCACGGTGAACCCTCCCACCAGGCGCGAGTCCACCTTAGTCTCCACCTTGAGCGACTCGCCAGAGTCCACGTGCTTCTGCAGCTTGGCGGTGAGCTCCTTGAGCTGCTCGGGCGTCAGCGCCTGCGCCGAAGTCACCGTCGCCTTCACCTGCCCCGCCGCCGCGAGCGTGTACTCCTCCAGCGCGTCGTAGATCTTCTGGTTCTCCGCCAAGCGGCCGTTCTCCGCCACCACACACAGGAACGACTTCGTGATGGGCGCGAACCCGGCGCCGTCGCAAAACGCGGTGAGGCCCGCGATCTTCTTCGTCTTGCTCATCGTGGGATCCTCGAGAAACGTCTTGAACTTGGGGTCGGCGTTCGCGGCGTCGATCACCGTCTTAAACTCCGACTGCACGACGGGGATGTTGCCCGCCTTGCTCGCGGCGGTGTACAGCGCGGACGCGTAGCGCGCGGGCAGGCCGAACAGGCTCAGGGGAGGCTGTCGGAGGCGAAGGCGAAAACGCGCGCGGCGTCAGTCGTTTTGCTTCACCAGTCACGGGCGCGCTTCGCGACGTGCGCCTCGAGCGCGCGATCGGTCGGAGAGGGGCGGTCGGGGGGAGCGCGACGCTCGGTGGGCTCGGGACTCGGGGACGCGCACGTACCGCGTGCTCGTCGATCTCGTATTCATCCTCCTCGCGGGCGACGGGGGAGGAAATGAACGAGCGCTGCGGGTGCACGGGGAGGAAAGGTTAGTTCGGTGCGGCATCTCTCGCGTGCGCCGAGGAGATGCGACCCGTGATGAAAACCGGTGCGCGGGCGGTCCGGAAACGTGCGGCCGCGCGGCGTGCGAGCGTGGAGACGCACCCTGGACGCCGATGCGGCGGCGGCACCGGCGATGTGCTGCCTGGCCGCCGGCACGAGCCGGGACCAGAGCGCGTTGGCGGAGGTGCGGAGCATGGTCGCGCGCACGAAAGTGGCCGATTGTGGGCAAACGGGCGCACAAGGCTATGCAGCGATTTTCCTCGGTGGTGATTTTTTTCACCGCCTCGCCCCTCAGAACGTGGTGGATCTGATGACGGTCTAATGACTCGAACATTTTCACATGACTAAATACCTCGTCGCTGACTGATCGTCGCCGAGACGCCGACTGATGAGAGGTAACCGAACCGCGTCGGCATCGTCTTTGTTTTTTGGAACACCCCCGGCGAACGCGCATTACTCCAGGCACGCTCCCGCCCGGGCAGGCGCGCGCGATGTCGCGACCGCGCCCGACCGGCCGCACGGTGGCCCTCGCGGTGCTCGCCGCGATGGCCAGCACCGCGGACGCGGGCTCGGCCGTCGCGTGGCTGCAGGGGGGCGACACGAACGCGCCGTCGTCGACGCCGAGGCGCGACGGGGGAGCGCGCGGCCGCGCCGGCGAGCTGGACGACCTGCGCGCGCGCATCGTCCCCGAGGCGCGCGCGCAGGCGGACATGCGCGACCTGCAGGAGGCGCGCGACGCCGCGGACCGCGCGGCCGCCGCGGAGCGCGCCGGCGCGGACGACGCGTCGGGTGTCGCGAAACAACGCCAAGCCCCGGTGGAATCCGCGGGGGGAGGCTTGGACTTCCGAGCCGGCCCGCCGGCGGCGGACACGGAGGACATCGCGCGCCGCGTGCGCGCGTCCAAGGGCGAGGTCATCCTCCTCCACGGCGGGCTCGAGGACGGCGGCGACTCCGCGCGGCACACCGCCGTGCTCGCCGGCCTCGGCGGACCCGAGGGCGCGGTGTTCTGCCGCCTCGCCGAGGAGGATGGCGCCGGCACGGCGTCGCTCGCCTCCGCCGGCGCCGCCGCGTCGCCCGCGGACGACCGCGCGTTCTTCCACGGCGGGTACAGGGTGTGGGACGGCGGAAACGATTTCGCGGACGCGGACGACCTCGCAGTGTTCGACGGGACGAAATCGGGGTGGGATTCGTGCGCGGGCGAGGCGTGCGGCGACGAAGCGGGGCTCGGCGCGCGCGCGACTTCGAGGAAAAAAACGTCGTCGTCGCGGCGATCTACGTCGCGGCGATCGTCCGCTTCGTCCGTCTCGCCCGGCCGCCGGGACGAGCACGTCGCGGTGGTCACGCCCCACCCGATCGAGCTGGGCGGAGTGCGACAGCGCGCGCTGGTGGTGTTCGGCGGGCGGGACGAGTCGGACGCGCGCCTGGACTCTGCGTACGCGCTCGGGCTGGACGACGGCGCGTGGCGCGAGCTTCGGCCGAAACCGCCTTCGCTGCGAAAGGGCGCGCCCGTCGCGCAGGGTCCGTTCGACCTGCCCGCGGTGATCCGCGCCGCGCACGAAGACACGCGCGCGCCGTACGCGTTGGCGCGCTCGGGCGCCTCCGCGGTGGTCACGGACGACAACGTGATGTTCATCTTCGGCGGGTTCGTGGTGGAGGGGCGGCTCGGGTTCAACGTCGGCGAGTTGCTCGCGCTGGACCTGAACGAAAACGCGTTTTTCTACCCGGAGGTGTCCGGGGACTTGCCCGTGCGCCGGAACAAGCACACCGCGGTCTTGGACGCGCACGGCAACATGTGGCTGTGGGGAGGCAGCGTCTGGGACCACACCGGCGGGTCCGCCACCTACGCCAGCACGGCGACGCACGTCGCCGACCTCTCTGACCCGCGCCGCGTCGCGTGGCGCGCGGTGGAGACGAAGGGCTCGCCGCCGTCGCAGCGCCGGCTGCACACCTCGGTGATTAAAGACGGTGTGATGTACGTGATCGGCGGCGAGGACTACCACAGCAAGAAGTTCCTGCAGGACGTGCACGCGCTAGACCTCGAGACGCTCACATGGAGCCAGCCCGCGACCGCCGGGTCCGCGGGCGGCGGGCGCATTCGCGCCGCCGCCGTCGGCCTCCGCGTGGCGGACCCTAGCGCCGCGCTCGAGGGGTGCGGCGAGGGCGCGCCCTCGCCCGCCGTCACGGGCGAGCTCCAGCCCCGCAACGACAAGCTCGTGACGGCGCTGCAGGAGAGCACCGCGGCGGTGGGCAAGAAAAAGGGGAAAGGGAACGAAGGGGACGCGTACGACGAGCTGTTCGCGGCGATGCTCGGCACGCGCTCCGTCGTCGGCGACGCGAGCGCGATCCGCGCGGGCTGGGTGCCCGAGGCGCGCCGCGGCGCCGGGACCGCTGACGGAGAGAACGCCTTCGCGGGCGACCTCGGGTCCGGGCTGCTGGTGGAGTCGCGCGAGATGTGGGAGCTGCACCTGTTGGCGGACGTGCCGGACATGGGCCTGCTGGAGCTCCAGGCGGACGACCTGCCCGAGTTCCAGTTCCAGGGGCGCGGAGAAACGGCGGACGACCCGCGCCCGGACCCGCGCGAGGCGCCCGACGCGGACGCGGGAGGCTGGGCGCGCGACGCCCGCCGCGGCGGCGGGCGGGCCGCGTTCAGGACCGAAACCGAGGCTGTCGTCGCGCGGGCGGGAGAGAAGGAAGGGGCGCGCGAGGGGGGCACCCCGAAGCGCGGGGCGGCGGAGGAAGACGAGGAGACCTTCCAGGAAGCCTTGGACGATCTGCTGGACGACTTCCCGCGTGGCGAGAGACGGGAGGAGGACGCGCGCGAGAAGAGGGACTCCTCCGCCGCGGCGCGCGGCGGAGACGCGAACGCGGCGAAGACGAAAAAGACGAAAACCCACGGGAAGAAGACGTCGTCGCGTCGGGGGAAGAAGGTGACGTTCTTGTCGGCGCGCGCGGGACACGCGAACCCGGCGGAAGAAATCCGCGGGTCCTCCGAGCGGTCCTCCGAGCGCCGCGCGCGAAAAAGCGCGAAAAGCGCGCTCCCCGTTTCCGCGGCGGAGGAGGCGGCGCGCGCGGCGGCGGAGGTGCGCGAGGCGCATCGCGTCGCGCGGCGGGACGCCGCGGCGGCGCGCGCGGGCGGGTCGGCGAACGCTTCGCGGCGATTCGCCGACTCCGACCCCATCGACCCGAGGTCCGTCGCCTCCGGCGCGGACCGCTCGTACCGCGCGGTCGTCGAGAACGACAAGCGCGAGGCGGCGGCGCACAAACATTCGCGGCTCGGCCGCGCCGCCGAGGCGGACGCGGAGACGCCGGAGGAGGACGACGCGGCGGAGCTCACCGGGTCGGAAATCGTGGTGGACGCCACGACGCTCGGGCTGGAAGAGGATCCCGATCCCAAGAGCGAAGCTTTGGGTGACGCGGGGGGTGCGGAGGTGTTGGCCCTGGCGCGCCTCGGCGACGCGGCGCGAGGGGATCCCGCGAGCGCCGATTCGGGCCGCAGCGTCGCTCGGACGGGGCGGAGCCCGGCGGAGGCGCGGACGCTCCGCGCGCGGCGCGAGGCGCGCCTCGAGACGTTCGAGACGGCGAAGGACGCGCCGCGGGACGGCGGCGCCTTCCCGCGGGCGCGCGGCGCGGACGAGGACGAGGCAGAGGACGTCGCGAGCCACGACGCGCGCGTCTCCGCGGCCGCCGCGGAGGCGACGCGCGAGCTGGTGGAGGCGTCGCTGGGCGCGCGCGAGGCGTCGCGCGCGCCGCGCGCCTCCGGGGCGCGAAGGAAAACGCCCTCCTCGGCGTCGCAGTCCTCGGCGGTGCTCCGCGTGCTCGGCGGCGCGGCGGTGCTCGCGACGGTGGGCGTGTTCGGCATGAGCAAGCTCGCGACGCGGCTGCGGCTGGAGCACGCGGCCGCGCTGGGCACGAAGGAGGAGCTCGCGCGGCTTTTGGTGCCGGACCCGGAGAACTTCCGCGGCGCCACGCCGGTGGCGCCGCGGGAGAGCCCGAAGGCGACGACGGCGACGTGGCAGAAGGCGGCGGCGGCGCGGTGGCAGTCGCACTTCGGGGACGCGGGCAGCGACGATTCCACGGTGGACGTGTACGAGTGCAGAATCTAGGACGAGCGCGCGTGTGAAGGAACGATGCGGTGCCTTTCGCGAACGCCGAGAGCGCTCGGGCGCGTCGTCGCCGCTTTTTCGCGTCGTTCGCGAACACCCCTAATAAATAAGCGCGCGCTTCGCCACGAACGGATGTGGGAGATATTTCGTTCCGGTCGAGAGAGGAGCGACGACGACGCGGTTCCCGCGTGGTTTATTTGCGTCTATGCATTACACCGTGAGCGCTAGTCGTACATTGCACAGTCTCACGCGTCGGCGCGCGACGAAGCCTTCGCGCGTCGAGGCGTCCCTCCAGGAAGCCTCCGTCAGGCATCCGCGTACCCGAAAAAACCCTACGCTCTCTGCGTAGGGAAGGAAGGAACGCCCCAGCGATCGCACCCCGCGTCCCGCGAGGTTCCGCCTGAGAGGCGCGCGGCTCGTGGAACCGTCGCCGTCACGCGCGAACGCGGCCGCGCGGTCCCTGGGACCCCTCGTCTCGAGCTTCGCGGTCCGGACGGGCGCTTTAATGCTGCCCGCCGGGGTTGAGGAAGCCAGACTTCTTCTTGTCACCCTCGGTGATGCCCAGGGTGGCGACGGTGACGCCGTACCCCACGACGCCGAAGCCGGCGATGAAGGGCCACATCTTCTTCGCCTGTCCCGCGGCGAAGGTGATCATGCTCTGGTTCTGGTACGGCATCGCGTCTGCCGAACGACGTGCGCTGAGGAGTGCAGATTAGCGAGAACGGGTATCTCGTTTCCTGACTTGTGGGCAGTCTGGAACGACGCCCCGCAGATCCGATCGATGCCTCGTCTCGTCGATCGACGAGCAAAACCTGCTGGCATTGTTGACTTCTTGGGCAAACTTTGACAACTGCGCCAGTGGAAGGACGCGCGCCTGGCACGCGCCTTCGCTCATCGTCCCTCGGCCAGGGACGGCCGGGGCGCGGCGGGCATGGCCAGGGACGTGGAATTCACCACGCTGGTTCGCGAGGGCGACCTATCTTCCAGCGTGCTCGCGTCCTCGCCCTCATCAGAGCCGAGGGACGAGCGCGATGTCGCGTACTGGTCGTGTTTCGCGCTGGGCGCGGGCTTGTTGTTCCCGTGGAACGCGTACATAAGCGCGGTGGACTACTTCGCGAGCCTCTACCCGCACGAGCACGTCGACCGCGCCTTCGGAGTGCTGTACTTCACGCCCAACCTCGCGTCTCTGTGCGCCGTGCTTCGGTTCGGGGACAGAGTCGAGCCGGGCGCGCGAATACGCGCGGGGTACGCCGCGTTTCTGCTTTGCCTCGCCGTGCCCGCGACGTCCACGTCCCTGGCGCTGACGTACGTCGCGGTCGCGCTCACGGGCGTGGCGGACGCGGTGTGTCAGGGCTCGTTGTTCGGGGTCGTCGGAACCATGCCCGAGCGGTTCACGCAGGCGCTCATGGGAGGCACGAGCTTTTCCGGCCTCGTCGTATCCGCTCTGCGCGTCGTCTCCAAAGCCGCGTTTGCCGGTTCCAAGGAGGGCACGCGCGACGGCGCGGTGGCGTATTTCGCGGTCTCTGCGCTCTGGGTGGGCGCTTGCCTCGCCCTCTTCTCGCACCTGGAACGCACCCCGGTCTTCGAGTACCACCGAAGGAAACACGCGCGGGAGAAGGCGAGGGAGACGCGCGGCGACCGCGCGCCGCTGAGCGGGGAGGAGTATCCGGACGAGACCCTCTCTTCCGCGGCGGAGGAGACTGACGCGACGAGCGGTACTCGAGGGGGGGTGTTCGGTGGGGGCGCGTCTGGGACGTCGTCGTATCGCGAGGCTGGCGTGGAAGATGCCTTTTCCTCGGTGAGCTGGAGCCTGGTCGTCTCCATCGTGCGGCGAATATGGCCGCACGCGTTGACCGTCTTCTCGGTGTACGCGGTGACGCTGAGCATCTTCCCCGGCGTGTTAGCGGAGGACGTGCGCAACGAGAAGCTCGGGGACTGGTACGCCGTGCTTCTCATATTGTGCTTCAACGCGTTCGACGTGGTGGGGAAGATGATACCCTCGTGGTGGCCGCGAGGGTTCGAGGTCTTAGCGAAGCGTCCACGAACGGTCGCGGCGGCTTCCGCGGCGCGACTCTTTTTCGTCCCCGCGTTCCTCGCGGTTTCGAACACCTCGTCCTTCGCGTCCCCCGCGTTCGCGGACTCGCCCGCTGCGTGCGTGCTGCTGGTGGCGTCGCTAGGCCTGACCAACGGGTGGTACAGCAGCGTGGGGATGATGTGCGCTCCCAAAGCCGTCGCGGCGAAAGACGCGGAGACCTGCGGGACCGTCATGGTACTGTTCTTGTTAGCCGGGTTAGCCGCCGGCGCGGCGTGCGGGTGGCTGTGGGTGTGACCGTCTCGGTGTCTCGCGGTTGACGCACGGTCGAGAGGGGGGACGAGGGCGCGTGCGGTCGTCGACGAGCAGAAGCTCGGGCGCGCGTAGGGTACATTCTTTGCGTAAAATGAGCGCGCGTCGCGGTCGACGAACCCGACGCGCGTGCTAGTGATACGTCGTCTCGCGTCTCGCGTCTCGAAAGCGCCGCGCGTCATTTCGCCTTTCCGAGCGATTTCATCAGCGCCTCCCTCTGCGCGCGCAGCTCTTCCTTCCCTTCCGCCTGCGCCAGGAAAAACAATATCCGCTCCATGCACGCCGGCGGGAGCTGGTGCAGGCCCGGCCTGTCCGCCGCGAGCAGCGACATGGTTTTCGGGTCGCGCTCGAACACGATCTTGGCGTTTTCGTCGAGCGGCGCCTCCGGGTTGAGCGTGGACATCGCCGCCACCCCCCCCGTGAGGGTACCTCCCCGCCCGCCGCCCGTCAGGCTCATGCGCTTCCCGCGCCCGCCGCCGCCGGTGATGCCCGCGCCGCGCCCGCTCATCAGGTGTTTGTATGAGGTGTACGTCGCGCCGCGGTTCACCTTGGCGATGATCCGCGCGCTCTTGCGCGAGCGCGGCGCCGCGCCGTTGGGCGGCGGCGGCGACTCGGGAGGCGAGTCGCTCTCGGGCTTGGCGCGTTTCCCGCGGCCCGCCGCCTCGGCGAGGGCTTTGTTTTCCTCCTTCTGCGACAGCGCGTCTTCCCAGCACGCGTCGTCGTCCATCGGCGCGATCGCCAGCGTCATCTTCTCGAACTCGCTCAGGACGCGCGCCGTGACGCCGTCCCAGATGGGCGGGATCTTGTTTTCGTCCACGCGCCCGCGGGTCGGGTCCTTCGCGCCGTCCTTCCCGTCCTCCTCGTCCGACGACGAGGAGTACTCGTCCTCCGAGTACTCGCTGGACTCCTCGCCGTCGCTGCCCGCGCCCTCGGGGCGCTCGACGCGCACGCGCTTTTTGGACAAGTCAGGGGGCTGCACGCGGCTGCGCTTTTCGCACAGCAAAAGCATGCGCACCGCGACCCGGAACGACGTCCGCCCGTAGCGCGCGTGCGCTCGGGGCGACCACTCGAACCATATCGACGGTTTGGGCGGCGACGCGTTTTTGGGGACGAAAAACTCGAGCCCGTCTTTGCCGCGCAAAAGCTCGGGCTGGTCGTAGAACAACGTCGAGACGTTCTTGATCACCTGCGGGGTGAGATGACACGGAGAGGAGAGGTGTGGAAGACGCGAGGCGCGAGTGCGTCGAGGCGAACGAACGAGAAGGCGTGATGCGTCGCGGTCAGTGACGAGTCGCGGCGCCGCGCGCGACATAGAAAAACAAAACCCCTCGCGCGCTCCGGTCTCGTCGGGGCGCGTCCGTCCGCCTCGATCGTCCGAAACGCGAAACGCCGACCCGAATAAATGGCCGCCGATTCCGCCGCGACGCGAAAAGAAAAAATCGCGAAAATCTCGTGCCAGGTGGGATCGCGGCGAAACGAACCCAGCCGCGACGGTCTGCGAGCCCGGTCGTCGTCGGGCGGATCGGCGGGCGGCTGACTTGGAGCCTCGGCCCGGCTTCGGGCGAGGTTCGGCGGGCGAATTAACCCCCGAGCGGAGGGTTCGGGACGCTCGGGATCGCGGAAAGCGCGCGGGGATGCCCGCGCGTGCGCGCGCGCGGAGGCGCGCGCGCGCGGCGAGATGCGCGCTTCGCGCCGGGGATCGAGACGGACGCTTCGCGCGACCGGGGGCACCGCGCACGGGATACGCACCTGTTCCGTGGTGAAGTCGGCGTTTCTGAACCGAATCAAGATAGCCAGGAACGCGTGGTACGGCCGTTCGTCGTGGCTGTAGACTTTGCGTATGCGCTTGAGGAGGCTGTACCCGCCCCCGATAGTGGGCTGGTTCGGGTCCGCCTGCGTGCGTTCGGGTGGAAGGGAGGGTCAGGATGGAGTAACATGCATCGCCGCGCGCGCTTCGCGCCACGATCCGCGTCCGCGTCGCCCCGGACCGGCGGCCGTTCGCAGGGTTGTATCTGAAAAACAGGGAAAAGGACGCGACCGGGTGCCTCCGCTTTGGTTTCGTTTCAAGCTCGCCGCGAGCGCGCGCGTTCGCGCGCGGCGGGGGGCGAGCCGCGCCGCGCTCGGCGCGCGAAAAAAAACCGATGATCGCGGCTATCGCGGGACGCGCGCGGGCGGGGAGGGCGGCGACGTACCTTCTCCTCCTCCTCCTTCACGTGCTGCTCCGCGCTGAACCGGTAAGGCTGCGGGGGACGGGTGGGAGACGCTCTCAGCATGATGGCCACGGCGATGAAAAACCGGCCGAGCGGGGGAGGATGCTGGCGCCGCGCGCGTTCGAACGCGCGGACGATGCGCGATCGTCGCGGTCGAGTCGCGCACCGCGGTCGCGCGAACGTCGCGCGCGGGGGAAGATGAAAAACGCGCCGCGCGCGGGCCGCGCACGCCGCGGTCTGCCTCGTCGGACGGGTCGCGTGGGAAAACCACGGGCGAGACGCACGAGCCGCCGACGGGGGGTTTCGAGCGGCGCGCGTACCTCTGGGAGGAAGCAGTTGAAGCCGTCCAGCAGGTCGGGGTGTCCCCCGAGCAGGTTCTTCACGCGCTTCACGACCTCGCCGGTGTCGGACCTACGGATGGAACGTGGGAGGGGTCAGCGCGGGGAGGCGGAGCCAGAAAGCGTGGGTGGAATTTGAGCAGAGAAAACGCCAGTGGAAGCCGCGAAGCTTTTCGCACGCACCTGGCGTTCTTGAAGTCGCGCATGACCGCGAGAAACTGCTCGTACGTCTGGGGACTCGTGCGGATGAACCGCATCTTCACCGCCCGGACGTACTGCAGCGCATCCTGGGGCGGTTCCCCGCTCGCCGCGACCGCGGGAGCCATCTTACGGTGATTGATTCCGCACCGGGGACTCGCTTCACCCGCTCGCCGGAGGGTATGCGAAAAACAACTTCCGTCCGACGAACGCGCGCACACGACGTCACGCGGCGCGTGTACGCGAGGAGTATCGCCCCGAACCGAACGCGAGCGTGATCGGGTCGATGATGTAGCGACGTGGCACTCGCGCGCGGCGTCGACTGCGCTGTCGCGGCGCGATTGCGACGAACGCCAAAGCCGGTTTCAGGAATCTCGCGGGGAAGGCACTCGAGTTGGTTGGCGAGGCGGAAAAACACGCCGGTTCCTGATTCAAGCTCGGCTCCAAAAATTTTCGCCGCGCGACTGGCTTTGCTGCTTGGCTGTCTGTCGCAGCACACAAAAACCGAGCCCGGGTCGAAAATGAAGAGACATTTGATCTTTTCGTATGCGCGTACAGTTGTCAATAAATGTCAAAGTGGTTTTATTTTGGACCAGTTGAAAGCCCGAGATCGCGTTGTTTTCCGCTCGAACGACCGAACAGAGATTTTCGGCGCACCAGAAACGCTTTCGCGGTGACCGTTCTTGACCGATCCCGCTCCAAAGGCGCTTCCAGCCTCGCCGGTCAAACCCACGTGACGCCAGACTTGGGCTTGAAAGCGAAACGGGTTTTTTTCCCGATGAAAACACGCGCCGACGCGCGACCGGACGCTGCGCGCGGTGCATTTTAAACGAAACGACCGCGCGTCCCGAGGCAACGCGGTGGACGCGCGCGCGCCGCACGCGATGTTCCGCGTCCTCCGCGGCCTGGGAGGTGCTGGCGTGGACGGCGGAAGTAGATCGTGGAGGCGCCGGGTCCGGCGAGGCGTGCTTGGCTTGTTTTTCCTCGCGGCGGTGGCGTACTCGGCGCGCGCCGCGTTTTCCGGATCCGAGCGCGACGAGGCGTACGCGTCGCGGGTGTACCGCGGCATGTTCCCGGGGAAGGACGGACGCGTCGCGACGCGTTCGGCCGGAATCGGATCCGCCGACCCGTCCCGCGTCGCCGCGTTCGCCGCCGTGAAAGCCGCGGGGACGGCGCGGGGCGCGTACGGTCGTCCGGTCGTCTTGGTGGTGGGCGACTCGCTCGTGCAGCGGGGCTTCGAGACGAACGGATGGGTCGCGTCTCTCGCGCGCGCGTACGCGCGGGTCGCGGACGTCATCAACCGCGGGTACAGCGGGTACAACACGCGCTGGGTGCGCGAGCTCATGACGAACGAGCCCGACTTGTTCCCTCCGCGCCGCGACGTCGCGCTCGTCGTGATCCTTCTCGGCGCGAACGACGCCGCGCGACCCGAGGGCCGCAAGAGCGCGTACGGCGTCGGCGTCGCGGAGTACGAGGAAAACCTGCGGTGGATCGTCGAGCGGTACGCCGCGTCCGACGCGAAAGAGAGCGAAACGCACACACGCGAAAAACGAACGCGCGTCGTGCTCTGCGTGCCTCCCCCGATCGACGAGGAGGAGCGTCTGCGGATCACGACGGAACGAAGAGGCATGCCGGCGGATCTGCTCGACCGCGACGCCGCGAGGACGGCGGCGTACGCGGCGGCGGCGCGGCGGGTCGGCGAGGCGACGCGCGCGCCGACTGCGGACCTGCACGCGGCGTTCGTCGAGCGAGGCGTGGGGTGGGAAAAAGCGCTTCTGAGCGACGGCCTGCACTTCACCGCCGAGGGACAGGCTTTGGCGTTCGAGACGGTGCTCGCCGCGGTTCCGCCGGAGACGAAACCGGCCACGTTCGGAACGGACGCGCCGACGCACGACGCGCTCGTCGGCGCAGACGCGACAGACGACTGGCACGGCCACCTGCGCGACGACGGCGCGCGCGGCGCCGTCGTGGTCGAGAGATGACTCGGAACGACGTGCGTTTCCTTTTACAGGAGGGTGTGAAAAAGCGCTCCTGTGGTTTCACCCGAAACGTACGTAAGCGTACCGACCGTCGCGCCGCAAAGAAAAAAAAAAAAACGGCTCGCCGTTTTTCTCGCTACTCGCGCAGCGCCTCGGCGAGCGCACGCGTCTCGTGGACGACAGCCTCCGTGTCCATGTACCTGCGCGCGGCGTCGCGCAGCGCGCGGCGCGTGGCCTCGCCGCTGTCGTTGAGCTCGCACCCGAACACGTCGTCCACGGGCTGGAACCGGAAGTAGCGGTCGCGCTCGCCCAGCACCTGCCTGGCGAGCGCGTCCACCTGCAGCACGTCGCACGTGGCGTTCACCAGGTTGCCCATCACGTTGCCGACGTCCTGCGCACGCGTCTGGGTCTCGCGGGGCACCGCCGCGCCCGTCCCGAGCGACACCACGCACAGCGGCCGCGCGCGGCCGAACAGCCGCCGCGCCTCGAAGATCCCCACGCTCGTCGGGTTGTTGCACGCGATGGCGCCGTCGATGAACCGCAACGCAGACTCGACGCGGCTCGCGTCGCGCGCGCTCGTCACCGCTTCCGACGCCGGAAGCCGCGAATGACCCGCTTTGTACGGGTATTTGGTCGTCGCGGCGCCTCCGGATACGGACGCGCGGGACGCCGTCGCGGAAGCCGCCGGCTCAAGCGCGCCGTGCACGTCGCACGCGTCGAAACGCGCGCGAGCCTCAGCGGCGTCCCGAGCTCGGCGCGCGTCTTTGCCGTGCGCGGTTTCGTGTCGCGTCGGCGCGTCTTCGTCGTCGACGGAGACGCCCGCGGCGCCGTCCTCCTCCTCTTCCCCGCGGGAGCTCGCGCGCAACCGTCCGAGTCCGAGCTCCTTCGAGAGCGCGAGCTCCTCCATGTACCAGGGCGCCGCCGTCGTGGCGCGTAGCGCGTCCACGGCGCCCATCCTGTGCTCGCCCGGCAGCTCGCCGGCCAGGCGGTGGCCCGTGTCCGAGACGTCGCCGAGATCTTGACGCAGGCGGTACGAGCGGAGCAGCACCAACGTCGAGGGCTGCCGCGAGACCAGCGAAGACACCAGGCACACACGCGGAGGACGAGGCCTCGCGCGTCTCGCCGAACCACGCGAACGCTCGCGCGACGCGCGTTCCGAGCAGGAAGCGCTTTCCGTCTCGTCGTCCGAGTGCCCATTGTCCCGCGCGGCCGCGGCGTACCACCTCGGGTGCGCGGCGGCGGCGTACAGCGGCTGGTTCGACTCCGGGCCGAGCACTTCGCTCATGACGCGCTCAAACGCCTTGGCGGCGGCGTGCCCCGGGCCGCGGCGCAGCAGATCGTAGTACCCGTCCGGCTTGAACACCTCGCTGGCCATCGCGTCGTACAGGTCGCCCACCTCGTCGAGCGTGAGCCGCAGCAGCCCCGCGCCGAGCGCGATGACGCCGCCCGTGGACGTGCCCACGATCAGGTCGAAGCACTCGCCCACGCACCACGCGCCCGCGGCGCGCATGATGCGCGCGAGCATCACGATCGTCGCCAAGCCTCGGATGCCGCCGCCGTCCAGGCACAAAACGCGCACGCTTCGCGACGGGCGCGTCTCGACGCGCGTCTCTGGCGCGTCGTCGTTCGAAGCGTCTTCCGAAAACGCGCGCTCCAGCAGAGGCGCGCCGTCGTCGCCGAGCGCGTACGCCACGCGCATCGCGCACGACCACCGACGGGACGCGGAGGCTTCCGCGGCGTCGTAGCGGCGGAGCGCGTCGCGCGCGTCGACGCGCGGATCTTCCGTCGGTTCGTCGTTCGGTTCGTCGCGAGACGCGAACCTCCGCGCGTCGTTCGTCGCCGCGCTCGGATCCGGAATCGCCTCGGGAGCCGGTGGCGGCGGCGGCGGCGGCGCGGCTCCCCCTATACCGAGGTACTTCGCCGCGCCGCCCCACGACCACCCGCCGCCGCTCTCGTCGCCCGCGGCGCCGCCGGCGGCGCCGGCGGTCCCGGTCCGAGAGGCGGACAGAGAGGCGTCCGCGGTCCCGTCCCGCGCGCGCGTCTCAGACTCGCCGGACGTCCCTCGCCGCGCCGCCGAACCGTTTCGCGTCGACGCGCTTCTCGCCAGCTTCGCAGCCTCCTTCGCGTCGCGGCGCTCGCGGTCCTCGCGCGCGCGCGCGAGCCAGTGCAGGCCGTGCACGCGCCCCGCGCCGCGGCTGGCGCGCCGGCTCGCCCTTCCCGCGTCGCCGCGCGCGCTGGGGCGCCGCGCCATGGCCCGCACGAGCGCGGCGCCGCACCGCCGCGCCACGCACGCCGCGCTCCCCTCTTCGTCGCGGGACTGGCCGGCGTGCGCGCGCGCCTCCCACGCCACGTTTCGCGACGGGGGCGTCGCTCCCCTGTCGGTTTCGAAAGCCTTTCGACTCTGCGCGACCTCGATATCCGCGAACGCCGCCGCGGGCGCGCAGAACGCGGGCACGCGCAGCGGCGTGTCGAAGTTGGGGCTGGGCAGCAGGCTCTGCGTGGGGGGGTACTTGGGTGCGCGGTCGGGCCACAGGAACACCACCGCCACAGCGCCGGCGGCTTGCGCCAGGTGCGCGAGGCGAGGCGCCTGCCTGACGACGTGCTCGTGCGCGCGCCAGCCGCCGCGCTCGCCGCGGAACACGGCGACGGAACCGGCCAGGGAGACGTCTTCGTCTTCGCTTCCGGTTTCGCCTCCGCCGTTCGCCTCCGGGAAACGGTCGGCGCGCGCCGGCGCCGCCGCGTCCGCGGGGACGGCGGACGCCCGTCCACCACGCGCGGAGGCGTGCCCGGAGACGCGCGCGCACGCGCCCCCCCCCGCGCGCGCCGACGCGTCGCCCAGCTCCGCCTCGTTCAGCAGCATCACCTCGTCGCTCCCGGCGTCGCTCCCGGCGTCGCTCCCGGCGTCGCTCCCGCCCCAGGGCTCGACGCGCTCGTCGTCCTCGGGGCGCGCGG
>MDSV01155613.1_pt1 | contig 23425 bp, 17 predicted proteins | sample 810851 | NCBI WGS metagenome assembly MDSV01 (sample SAMN05326640, study PRJNA326480) | marine metagenome | isolation source: seawater | place: Atlantic Ocean: North East | collected 2012 | reverse complement strand
TTGATATTTTTTTTAATAACTGAAAGTTTGTCAGTAACAAGGGAATGGCATAGTTTTAGTTAAAAGTAATTAAAATAATATTAAATTAATTTATATATGGCATTAAATATTAAACCTTTAGCAGACAGAGTTCTTGTTGAGCCTGTGGCTGCTGAAACCAAAACTGCTTCAGGAATTATTATTCCTGATAACGCCAAAGAAAAACCACAAAAAGGAAAAGTTGTGGCTGTTGGCAATGGTACTAAAGACGAAAAAATGACCGTCAGTGTTGGCGATACTGTATTGTATGGAAAATATTCTGGTACAGAGCTTAAGCTGGAAGGTCAAGATTATCTAATCATGCGAGAGAGTGACATCCTTGCAATTGTATAATTAAAAAATAAAATAAAATGGCAAAAGATATTAAATTTGATGTTGATGCGCGTGATGGCCTTAAAAGCGGTGTTGACGCATTGGCCAATGCTGTAAAAGTAACCCTAGGTCCAAAAGGACGTAATGTAATTATCAGCAAAAGCTTTGGAGCTCCTCAAGTTACAAAGGATGGAGTTTCTGTCGCAAAAGAAGTAGAACTTGAAGACGCACTCGAGAACATGGGTGCACAGATGGTCAAAGAAGTAGCTTCAAAAACAAACGATTTAGCAGGGGACGGTACCACTACGGCTACTGTTTTAGCTCAAGCAATTGTCAAAGAAGGACTAAAAAATGTGGCTGCTGGTGCAAACCCAATGGACCTAAAGCGGGGTATTGACAAGGCTGTAAAAGCCATTGTTGCTGATTTGGAAAAACAAGCCAAAAAAGTAGGTAATTCTTCAGAAAAAATAATGCAAATTGCTTCAATCTCGGCAAATAATGATAAAACAATTGGAGAATTAATTGCTGAAGCATTTGGCAAAGTTGGTAAAGAAGGAGTAATCACTGTTGAAGAGGCCAAAGGAACAGACACTTATGTGGACGTTGTTGAGGGAATGCAGTTTGATAGAGGCTACCTAAGTCCCTATTTTGTTACTGATTCGGACAAGATGATTGCCGATTTAGAAAATCCATACATTTTATTATTTGACAAAAAAATCTCAAACCTTCAAGAAATTCTTCCAATCTTAGAGCCGGTGGCTCAATCTGGAAGGCCCCTTTTGATTATTGCCGAAGATGTTGAAGGACAGGCTTTAGCTACATTGGTGGTAAATAAATTAAGAGGAGGACTCAAAATTGCAGCTGTTAAGGCGCCTGGCTTTGGAGACAGACGCAAAGCCATGCTAGAAGATATTTCCATCCTTACGGGAGGTACTGTGATATCTGAAGAACGTGGATTCTCACTTGAAAATGCAGATTTAGAAATGTTGGGGACTGCTGAAACAGTGACTATTGACAAGGACAATACAACAATAGTGAATGGTTCTGGAAAAGCCTCAGATATCAAAGCTCGCGTGAATCAAATCAAGAACCAGATTGAAAGCACAACAAGTGATTACGACAGAGAAAAGTTACAAGAACGTTTGGCTAAATTAGCTGGTGGAGTAGCTGTACTTTACGTTGGAGCTGCTAGTGAAGTGGAAATGAAAGAGAAAAAAGACCGTGTAGACGATGCTCTGAATGCCACACGTGCTGCTGTAGAGGAAGGTATTGTTGCTGGCGGAGGTGTCGCACTTGTTCGCTCACAAAAAACACTTCAAAAAATTAGTGATGTTAACCTTGACGAAGTTACTGGGATTCAAATTGTTTCAAGAGCGATTGAATCGCCTTTGCGTACCATAGTGGACAATGCTGGTGGCGAAGGGAGTGTAGTAATCAATAAAGTCATTGAAGGTAAGGGAGATTTTGGATATGATGCAAAAGCTGACACGTATGTAGACATGCTGAAGGCTGGAATTATCGACCCTAAAAAAGTGACACGCGTTGCACTAGAAAACGCAGCTTCAGTCGCCGGTATGATTCTGACTACAGAATGTGCACTGATAGACATTAAAGAAGATGCACCTGCCATGCCCCCAATGGGTGGCGGTGGAATGCCCGGAATGATGTAATATTTAAATGTTTCATTAAAAAAAAAGCGCCTCTAATACAGAAGCGCTTTTTTTATAAACTTCTCATCAGTTCTTGTGGCCTTTTACAACTTCAGGGTCACGGTATTTACAACAAGCAGCCAATTGTGCAAAATCGGCGTCTGTTGCTTTTACAGTTCTGGTGTCGTGGCCAACAGCCGCTAAATTGGATTCAACGGTTTCAAGGTCCACTTTATTTGAATTGTAAATAAGTTGCAAGGCATGGGTTTCTATGCTCCAAACCGCCGATTTGACTCCTTTTGTTTTTAAACAAGCCTTTTCAATGCGCTTTTTACACATTCCACAAACACCATCGACTTCAATCGTAGCCTTGGCAGTATTCTGAGAAAAACCTGATGAACAAAACATCAATAATAGGACTGTATATCTTATTAATTTCATTTTTTTTATTTAATTATTAGTCTATTTTAAAACGTAATCCAGCATAAGACATGGTTCCAAAAATAGGGCCATATACAAATGTAGTATCAAAATTTGATCCAAAGGGATTATCCGCACTTAAAATAAGGTTTTCTTGTCTTGTATTTGTAATATTCTCAACTCCAACATAAATTTCAAAATAACTTGAAAATGCTTTTGTCAATTGGGCATTTAAAGTTGAAAATACAGGAGAATGGGTCTCTAACTGGTATCCTATTGGGCTTTGTGAAGTAGATGGAAACCTCTGAACCCCAAACCAGTTAAAGCTGGTGTCAAATTTCCACAATGCCAGCTTACTGTTTGGTAAGGTCTGGTAAGATAGATTTGCAAAATAGCGATGTTTTGGCGTTAGGGGGTTATCTAACTTTCCAACATTGTATTGCGTTTTTACATCATAATATTTGTAGGCGGATTTAAAGTCCAAACGGTCTAAAGGATTGTAATTAAACTCTATTTGAAGACTGTTGGCATAGCTATCTCCTAGGAGATTGTAAAAATTTATTTCTGTTGGCGTCTCATAGTCAACCACCACTTGATTTTGAAAATCCGTTCGGTAAAAATCAATCACAACATCTGCTTTGCGATTCAAAAATACAAAACCTTGAAGCAATGAAGCCCCATAATTCCAAGCAATTTCTGGATCTAATCCATAAATAAGACCATTGTTGTTTTGGATATTGATACTTCTTGATGAGGCAAAGAGTCTTTGATTTTCAGCAAAAATATTTGCAGATCGTTTGCCGCGACCAAAAGAGAAACGCAAAGCAGATTTCCCCCAAGGAGTATAACGCATATGGAAACGCGGTGTTATAAAGGTTCCCATCAAATTGTGATGGTCCAAACGCAAACCAGCAGTCAAATTTAAATTGTCTAAATTATCAAATGAATATTCAAAATAACCACCCATAACATTCTCAACCCTTTCAAATGCGGTGTTATTAACCAATTCTTGGTAAGTATCGTGAGAAAAAGTGAGTCCGGTTTTTATTTTGTGTCGAGTGTCTCTGATGATTGAATTGTAGAGCAAATTACTGTAAACGCTTTTGTGGTTGATATCATAGCGACTATTTCCAAAATAAGCGTTTTGTTCATGCTTGCTATAGGCCAACTGAAGTCCTAAACTTTGGTAGGGGATTTCGGGATTGACATAGCCAAATTTGCCAAAAAAATCAAAGCGGTATGTTTCCACTTCACTACCCCAAACACTGCTTCCAAATTTGTGAATTAGGGGGTCGTAATTCGTCTGACCTGTTTGTTTTTCGTCCTCTAAAAGCCGGAAATTTAAAAAACTAATAAGTCCTTTTTCAGGATTTGTATACTGCCACTTATTCATAATATTGATTTGCTGACCTAAAGGCAGATCCAAAAAAGAATCTTCATTTCTGTCAAAGGCTTGATTGCGCTTATCGGCATGAACATATAGGCCACTACTCCAAAATGAGTTGAGTTTTGTATTAAAATTAGTATTGAGCTCCAAGCGACCATTTAAAGCGCCGTAAAGATTTACAAATGTTTTGGAATCTGTAAGGGGTTTGACCAGTTCAGTATTAATTTGACCTGTAATACTTTCAAAACCATTGGTCACACTGCCAGCGCCTTTAGTTACTTGGATACTTTCAACCCAAGTACCAGGAATAAAACTCAAACCATAAGCTTGGGCAGCACCTCTTATCAATGGAACATTTTCAGCAGTTATTAAGATGTAGGGGCTGGTAAGACCAAGCATTTTAATCTGTTTAGTACCATAAACAGCATCTGAAAAATTTACATCAATCGATGGGTTGGTTTCAAAACTTTCAGATAAATTACAACAGGCCGCTTTTAAAAGCTCCTCGCTGGTAATGGTGGTAATATTTTGTGAAGTGATATATGAAATAAGAGATGATTTTTTTTGAGCCCTAAGAGTTACTGTTTCCAAACCCTCTAGAACTTCTAATAAAATACCTAATTGGGCGTTTGGGTTTTGAACCTCAATTGTGATTGTTTTATATCCAACATAGCTGACTACTAAAGTTGTGTTAGAATCTTTATATGGCAAAGTAAAATTGCCATCAATATCGGACATGGTTCCCAAAGAGGTACCTTCCCATAAAATATTGGCTCCTGACAATGGAAATGAAGAACCATCATTGTTGTTTGCAAACACATTGCCTTGTATTTGATTTTGTGCAAATAACAAGCTGCAAATAAAATTAAACACAATAAAGAAAAAACGAATCACAAAAAATATATTAAGTGTTTAAGCTGAACAACACAAATTTATAAACAAAAATAACTGAATTTTTTTTTTATATGTTAAAATATAGTCCAGTAATGAGTTGAAAATAATTTTACAAATTGTTATAAAATTTTAAAAAAACACAAATCTTATCAATTTTAAACATTTGATTCAATACTTTTACTAAAATATGTGATAATGTTTCAAGATTTAAAGTCTCAAATAACAAACCTCATAAAAAAATCTGTACAGCTTGATCAAACTTTAGTATTGATTTGCAAACTTCTCAAAAACCAAGTACCACATTACGATTGGGTAGGTTTTTACTTTAGAAATGGCCTAAAAAAGGAACTCAAACTTGGCCCCTACGCCGGTAAACCAACAACTCACAATATTATCCCCTTTGGAAAAGGTATTTGTGGACAAGTAGCCCTGAGCAATAAAAATTTTGTAGCTCCAGATGTTCAGGTCCAAGAGAATTATATCGCTTGCAGTATTTCTGTCAAATCTGAAATTGTTATTCCCATTTTTGTCAAAGGAGAAAATATTGGACAGATCGATATAGACTCCAACACTCTCAACCCGTTTTCGAAAGCTGATGAAGCTTTTTTAGAATTTATATGTGCAAAAGTAGCCACTCTAATGTAGATGTTAATAAGTCTTGGTATTGTTTAAAAAAATTGTGGTATTTGTCTGAAAACTAAATTTATTTTGACCTTTATTTACCTATTTTTGAGTGAATTAATTTTTCCAAAATGAGTCAGACCAAAACAATTTCTTCAGCCCTAATATCGGTGTTCAGTAAAAACGGCTTAGAACCCGTCGTTAAAAAATTAAATGAACTTGGAGTTACTATTTACTCCACTGGAGGTACCCAGAAATTTATCAATGATTTAGGTATTGAAGTCGTCGCTGTTGAAGAGCTTACAGATTATCCCTCAATTTTGGGAGGCCGTGTAAAAACCTTACATCCCCAAATTTTTGGTGGTATTTTAAATCGCTATGACAACATATCAGACATCAAAGAAATGCAGGCCTATAAAATTCCTCAAATTGACCTAGTTATTGTAGATTTATATCCCTTCGAAAAAACAGTAGCCTCAGCTGCTAGCGAACAAGATATATTAGAAAAAATTGATATTGGCGGAATTTCTCTAATTCGAGCAGCTGCAAAGAATTTTAATGATGTAACATGTGTGTCCTCGGTAGAGGATTACGCTGCGTTTTTAGAACTGATCTCTAAAAACAATGGGGCCATCAATTATGAAAATCGTCAGCAGTTTGCAACAAAAGCCTTTAATGTATCTTCTCATTATGACTCTGCTATTTTTAATTATTTTAACCGCAATAAAGTGACAAAAAGTCTAAAACTAAGTGTAAACAAGGGAGCGGTTCTACGCTATGGGGAAAACCCCCATCAAAATGGATTTTTCTTTGGAAACTTTGAAGCTATGTTTGAAAAATTACATGGTAAAGAATTAAGTTATAATAATTTATTAGATGTGGATGCAGCCGTCAACTTAATGAATGAATTTTTGGGAGAAGAACCAACTTTTGCGGTTCTAAAGCACAATAATGCCTGTGGTTTGGCCCAACGCAACAACCTGCATCAGGCATATATAGATGCTTTAGCTGGAGACCCTGTTTCGGCTTTTGGCGGTGTGCTTATTTCAAATTCCGAAATAGATATGACCACTGCTGAAGAAATTCACAAACTTTTTTGCGAAGTGGTCATTGCACCAAGCTACAACGACAAAGCAATTGAAATTTTAAAAGGTAAAAAGAACCGTATTTTATTGATTCAAAAACTAACAGAATTGCCCGAAACTTCTGTGAGAAGCTGTTTAAACGGGTATTTAGTTCAAGACAAAGACAGTATTACTGATACCGCTGCTATTTTAGAGGTGGTGACAGACAAAGCGCCTTGCAAGGAAGAAATTGAGGATTTACTATTTGCTTCAAAGCTCTGTAAACACACAAAATCTAACACCATTGTTTTGGCAAAAAACAAACAACTATGCGCCAGCGGGACTGGTCAAACTAGCCGTGTAGATGCATTAAACCAAGCGATTCACAAAGCAAAATCTTTCGGTTTTGACTTGAATGGAAGTGCAATGGCCAGTGATGCCTTTTTTCCATTTCCTGATTGTGTAGAGATAGCTGAAAGGGCCGGTATCAAAGCCGTCATTCAACCCGGAGGCTCTATAAAAGACCAAGTCAGTATAGATTATTGCAATAAAAATAAGGTCGCTATGGCCTTCACCAAGATACGACATTTTAAACATTAAAAAAATGGAAATTTTGTAGATTGATTAAACGTTATTTTTATTACATTTACAATGCATCGTATTTTTTGAAACACAATAAATTTTTTTCTTTCTATGGGATTTTTTGACTTCTTAACCGAGGAAATTGCCATCGATTTGGGGACTGCCAACACACTCATTATCCACAATGATAAAGTGGTGGTAGACAGTCCTTCTATTGTGGCTAGGGATCGCATGTCTGGCAAAATTATAGCCGTTGGCAAGGAAGCCAATTTAATGCAGGGGAAAACACATGAAAATATCAAAACCATAAGACCTTTAAAGGATGGTGTAATTGCAGATTTTGATGCTTCAGAGCAGATGATTAGCATGTTTATTAAAAATATTCCTGCACTTAGAAAAAAGATTTTTGCACCCTCCTTGCGCATGGTCATTTGTATTCCATCTGGTATTACCGAAGTAGAGATGCGGGCCGTTAAAGAATCTGCAGAACGCGTCAATGGAAAAGAAGTTTACCTCATCCACGAGCCGATGGCTGCTGCGATTGGAATTGGGGTTGATATCATGCAACCCAAGGGAAATATGATTGTGGATATTGGAGGAGGCACCACAGAAATTGCTGTTATTGCCCTAGGTGGTATTGTCTGTGATAAATCTGTTAAAGTCGCTGGAGATGTATTTACCAATGACATTATTTATTATATGCGTACCCAGCACAATTTGTATGTTGGAGATCGCACCGCTGAAAAAATTAAAATTCAAATTGGGGCCGCAACTGACGATTTAGAATTACCTCCAGATGAAATGAATGTGCAAGGACGAGATCTTCTCACTGGAAAACCAAAGCAAGTCCAAATCTCACATAGAGAAATTTCAAAAGCGCTTGATAAATCGATTTTAAGAATTGAAGACTCGGTAATGGAAACCCTTTCACAGACCCCGCCTGAACTGGCTGCAGACATATACAACACCGGTATATACCTCGCCGGGGGTGGATCCATGCTGAGAGGCTTGGATAAACGGCTTTCTCAAAAAACAGATCTTCCAGTATATATTGCTGAAGATCCATTAAGGGCTGTAGTTAGAGGTACCGGGATTGTATTAAAAAACATCGTCAAGTATAAGAGCGTCTTGATTAAATAGAATTTAGACGATGCAACAACTCCTCAATTTTTTCTTTAAAAATAGATCGCTGCTTCTATTTTTATTGCTGTTGTGTCTGTCATTGGGCCTTACCATCAATTCTCAGGATTATCACAAAAGTAAATTTTTCAATTCTTCGGCCGTTGTCAGTGGCTCTGTTCACAGCCTTTTTTCAAACATTGGTAACTACCTCAATTTAAAAAAAGAAAATACTGTTTTACTAAAGGAAAATAACCGTTTAAAAACTTTGGAGTTTAAGCTTTTTAAATCTGATTCAAGTGTCGCAATTCAAAAAAATAACTACAAACTAACCCCCGCAATTGTGATTAAAAACACCTATGCATTTCCGAAAAATTATTTAACGCTTAACAAAGGGCAAGAAGACCTTTTAAGAGAAGACTTGGGAGTGATAACTTCCAAAGGTGTTGTGGGTATAATAGACAAAACATCTTCTAAATACGCAAGGGTAATCTCTATGTTAAATATAAAAAGTAAAATCAATGCAAAACTCAAAAAAAGCAACCACTTTGGAACTTTAGGGTGGGATGGAGAAAGTCCTAATACTGTTCAGCTGTACGACATCCAAGATTTGGTAAAATTAACCAAAGGGGACACAGTAGTTACAAGCGGTTATTCTTCTATTTTCCCAGAAAATATTCCTATTGGTTACATAAAATCCTATGACTTAAACGATACTAAAGACCTTCATATCATCCAAGTAAACCTTTTTAATGATATGACTAATTTAAGACATGTACACATTATAGAAAATTTAGATAAAGAAGAACTACAAACATTAAACAGCCAGGATGAATAGTTTATTGTTTTCAAATATAATGCGCTTTATTACCGTAGTTTTGGTTCAGGTTTTAATCTGTAATCAATTAAATTTTCTGGGAAGTATCAACCCCTATATTTATATTCTTTTTTTGCTATTATACCCTATAGGCATCAATCGAATGGGTTTTCTTTTTATCGCTTTCAGCCTTGGAATGATTATGGATTTATTTTTGGACAGTGGTGGCGCGCACGCAGCAGCATCGCTCTGCATAGCCTATCTCCGTCCGATATTTTTAAAATTTTCTTTTGGAGCGGCCTATGAATATCAAGCCATAAAGCTCAACGATATGGATCTTTTGCCCCGGCTTAGCTATTTCGTTTTACTAATTTTTATCCATCATTTTATTTTATTTGCCCTAATTTTTTTTGATGCAGCTAAATTCAAAATGATTTTTTATAATAGCTTTTTCAACGGAGGCTTTACTTTAGTTTTTTGCTTGCTTTTAAGCGCCATATTTACGCATAAAAAAACATGAGAAAATATCTGCTTTTGATATTGGTTATAGCAACGGGAATAAGTTTTATCGGTCGTTTATTTTTTCTTCAAGTCATGGATATAGACAAAAACACACTTGAAAACGACAATGCCATTAGAAAAATATATCAATACCCAAAAAGAGGCTATATCTACGATCGTCACGGGACATTATTAGTCGCAAATCAACCCACTTATGACGTGATGGTAATTCCTGGAGAAGTTGAGACTCTAGACACTATTATGTTTTGTGATTTACTAAAAATCGATATGGCTAAATTTTTAAAATCTCTTAACCGAGCCAAACGATATTCCCCCAGACTGCCCTCACTATTTCTATCGCAACTATCCAAAGAAGACCATGCATTTTTGTCAGAAAAAATGAGAAAATTTAAAGGCTTTTACATTCGAAAAAGAGCGGTTAGAGACTATCAAACAGAAATTGGCGCCAATGTCTTAGGGTATATTGCCGAGGTCAATCCAGACAACCTCTCAAAAGATGATTACTATAAGTTTGGAGATTTGATTGGGAAACTTGGTGTGGAAAAATCTTATGAAACTGAACTTCGCGGTATCAAAGGCGTAAAATACATTCAAAAAGATATTTACAACAGAGACATTGGTGCATACAAGGAAGGAAAGTTCGATACCTTACCCGTTCCTGGTAAAAATATTCACATTACAATCGACTCAGAATTACAGGCTTATGGAGAGCGTTTAATGCATAATAAAATGGGTGGCATTGTTGCTATTGAACCCAGTACAGGAGAACTGCTGAGTTTGGTTTCTGCACCCTCCTATAAACCTGCACTATTAGTGGGAAGAGAACGCTCGAAAAACTATATGGAACTCTATAAAGATTCCATTCATAAACCCTTATTTGACAAATCTCTTGTTCGCATGCACGTTCCTGGTTCTCCATTTAAAACACTAGTAGCCTTGACCGCGCTTCAAGAGGAAGTCCTATCTACAAAAGAGGTGATATACTGTAACAATAAATACATCTACGGTAAAAACCGCAGAGAAATGAAATGTCACTGTGGAGGTGGGTATAGGAATTTAAATACTGCCATTAGCAATTCCTGTAATTCTTACTTCGCGATAGCCTTTCGCAAAACTATTGACAAATATCAAAATGCGTCGGAATCCATGGACCTATGGAGCGAACATATTAAAAGTTTTGGTTTGGGAAATTTTTTGGGAAATGACTTGTCTGTCGGAAAAAAAGGAAACATCCCTGATGGCAATTATTATGACCGTTGGTATCCCGATTTTAGATGGGGCTCAACAACCATTTTATCCAATGCCATTGGCCAAGGAGAAATTTTAGTAACTCCCATTCAATTGGCCAATATGACGGCTGCAATAGCCAATAAGGGGTTTTATTATACCCCACATATTATCAAGTCCGTTGAAGGTGGCACTATAGATCAAAAATTTAACGTCAAAAAAATAACCTCAATTGATTCTGTTCACTTTAATCCCGTGATTGAAGGGATGTATAAAGTTTATAAAAGTGGAACTGCAAGTTTTTTAAAAGTTCCGGAAATAGACATTTGTGGAAAAACAGGAACTGCTGAAAATTTTACAAAAATTAAAGATGTTAGAACACAACTCACAGACCACTCTATTTTTATAGCTTTTGCACCAAAAGAAGAACCAAAAATTGCAATTTCTGTGTTGATTGAAAATGGGTATTATGGTGCGAGATGGGCAGGTCGCGTCGCCAGTTTGATGATTGAGAAATATCTCAAAGGTGAGGTCAGCCTAAAAGCTATGGAGGAATTGGTTATAAATAAAAGTTTAGAAGATGAATACCTAAAACCCTACATTGGAAAACCATTTAAAATCAACCAATAATGAATATTAACAGAGCAAATAGTTTTCAATTAGATTGGATAGCCGTTATTATTTATATGGCCCTGGTCCTGTTTGGATATTTCAATATTGTATCGGCATCGACTGGGTTAGAATTCACTTCATATTTAGATCTTTCAAAGCCCTACGGAAAACAACTTGTTTTTATTGGCATCGCTTTGGTTTCTATTGTTTTTATTTTGGCTTTAGACACAAAGTTTTACGAGCGGTTTTCTAGTATTATTTATACGGTAGCTATATTGGGTCTTTTAGGGTTGTTTGTATTTGGGAAAAAAGTCAATGGTGCCCTCTCTTGGTATGAAATCGGAGGCATCACATTGCAGCCAAGTGAATTTGCAAAATTTGCAACAGCGCTGGCCTTGGCAAAATATTTAAGTGACCTTCAAACCAACGTCAAAGAAATTGGCCATCAAATTAGAGCCAGCATAATCATCTTAATTCCAGCCGTTCTTATTATCTTACAAAATGACGCCGGAAGCACTCTGGTTTTTATTGCCTTGATTTTTGTATTATATAGAGAAGGTATACCTCAAAAATATCTTCTGATTGGAGTCTCGTTTTTAATTGTGTGTCTCGCAACACTTAAATTTTCAGCTCTTATTGTTTCTGTTGTGACTGCTTTAATCTTGGGATTTTATTATTTCTTTTTTAAAAGAAAGACAAATAAATATGCCGTTTTAATATGGATTTTGATAGCGAGTCTTGGACTCAGCTTCGTCACAGAATGGAGTTTTGAAAATACACTTCAAAAACACCATCAAGATCGTATTGGCCTTTGGCTGCGGTTAGAAACAGATCCCGGCAAATTAAAGGCGATGAAACGTAATATTTCCTATAATTTAAATGAGTCTGAAAAAGCCATACGAGCAGGAGGGCTAAAAGGTAAAGGATTTAGCCAGGGAACGCGCACCAAAGGGAAATTTGTTCCTGAACAGCATACAGACTATATTTTTAGTACCGTGGCTGAAGAATGGGGTTTTTTTGGTAGTAGTTTTGTGGTTTTGGCTTTTATCATCCTTATTGCCAGAATAATTTTCTTATCCGAGCAGCATAAGTCTCAATTTAGCAGAGCCTATGGTTATGGGGTTGCAGCCATACTGTTTGTACATTTTTTGATTAATATAGGTATGGTCATGGGTCTTGTTCCAACCATTGGAATACCATTGCCGTTCTTTAGCTATGGTGGGTCAGGCTTATTGGGTTTTACCTTTTTAATTTTTATTTTTTTAAAACTAGATGCCAATCGCCTTAACGTTTGGTAAAATTAATCCTTTTTAAGCGATAACTTTTCTGCAAAATAATCACAGAAGTCCTTCATGGTCGCCGTCATTTTTTCGTCCTGAGTTGCTCGCATAAAGGTATCGCTCATGGTGACCAATGTTTGATGAAAAAATAATTTCATTTCCTCAACAGGCATGTCTTTGGTCCAAAGATCTATCCTTAAAGACGCTTGGGCTTTAGAATCCCATACAGATAAGAAAACAGCTTTGGCCTCCTCGTTTTTAACCCCGCCGTCCTCTGCTGTCCAGCGAAGGGATTCTGGAATTTTATTCTCGTCCAATTCTACTTGTAATTCTATTTTAGAAGTATGAGTTTTGGCCATTAGTTCTATGGTTTATATTTTGATTTATTAAAAATAGTTTGTGCATCCATTTGCAGCAGCTGTATCAGGGAATTGTCATTATTATTAACATAAGATTTGACTATTTTCCAGCCAATATAACGGCCTATTCCACCAGGAGATTCACTATCAAGGCCAAGGTTAAACCTAGAAAAAGGAGCCATTGCAATAAAGCGGGATAACAGTTTGGGATCTGTACTGTAAAGCAATTCATTTTCAACAAAATACTGCCAAATATAAAATGTATTATCTTGAGCCCATTGTAATTCTCCTTTGGTATAGCCAATTTTGGTAGAATCTTCTGCCGATGGCACCCAAAGATCCTTGAGATATAGTTTCTTTCCTTGGTATATAAGCTCGGCCAAAAAGGTATTTCGCTTCGGCTCATTAATCCACCTTGCAGCATAAGTATCCGCCAAATCCATTACAATTTGATCTTTTTTCAAATTCTTTTTGACGTATTTATAAAATCCTTCATAAAATGGGTGGTCTGCTCCCAAATAGTTATCTATTCCAATAATTACAATGCTGTCTGTTACTATTACTCTATTGCGATAATCAACGTCCGAATACACACTGATAAGCCGGGGTTTCACAAGAGAAGGCCTGTAATATTTAATGTGTTTATACAAAGAAATTAAATCCTTTTCCGTAGTCTCAAAATCCATAAACACACTGTCCACAGAGGATTGAATCATTTTTTGAATTGGATCTTGAGTTCGATTCAAAAAAACAGAATCGGGTATATGCTTTGGAAATAGAAAAGGATAAGCCATCTTAAGATAACGAAGGTGCTCGGCTTTCATTTTCATAAAAGCCTGGTCAAAACGCTCAACTTTAACTTCTATGGGAAGGGATTTAATGGTTTTTTCTAATTCTGAATTTTGCTCACAAGAAAACAGACTTAAAAAAAGTAAAAAGCCAAATGCTATATAAATTTTATTAAAAATTAAAGCTCTAAAAATCATTGAGAAATAACTCTAAAATTATTGTTCAAAAATAATCATTCCCCGTTAAATCTTATTGGAATTTTTAAAATTACTCTCATATTAGCGCCGCAGAGTAAAATGACCTTGTTTTACAAAAATACTGCCATCTAGCTTTAACAGCTCTACACTGTACCAATAGTCATTCGTGGGGAGAGTAATTCCATTGTAAGTACCATCCCAAAAATTTTGATTAATGGTCATATTCTTAAGCAATTTACCGTAGCGGTCAAAAATTGAGATTTTAGAAAAAATATATTCGCCCGAACTAATCCCTTTAATAGCCCACACATCATTATAACCATCATTGTTTGGCGTAAAAAAGTTTGGAATGTGTAAAACAGGAATCGTGATTACAACTTCTTCACACTGCAATTCATCCCTTACATACAATTCGTAAAAGCCGCCCGTTAGCTGATCGAAATAGCCTTGGTCTTGATATGGAGCAACCAGATTGCCATTTTCGTCAATTAATTCAAATTCGTAATTGGCTGTCCCAAGAGCCGCCTCGTCAATTGAGATTGAATTGTTTGGAGTGCCCTGTACAATCGCAATGTCATCCATTGAAATACTAGGCCCCTGAGATTCAAAAACGTCAAAAATTTGAGTTTGGCTGCAACTGCCATTGAGGTTGGTTACAGCGACCTGGTATGAGCCCAGTTGAGAAACTAACAACTCTGGTTGTGTGGTCTCAACCGTAGAAAGGTCTGGCAAGATCCATTGGTAATTAAATTCAGAAAAAGAGGCTTCCAAATCTAGTACAATCGCTTGGGAATCTCCATTGCAAATCACAACATCTTCAACCGAAAAGTTAGTGTTGTTGTTGACTAAAAATTCAATATCTGTTTCAGCCTCAGCACAAAACCCGTTCGAAACGACCGCAGTGATGGTTTGTGAAGTTGTTAAAAATGATTGCGGAAATGGACTTGTGATGGCAAGTCCGTTGGGGTCTTCTAACGGATTACCTTGAGCGTCAAAATAAGCAACAGACATATTTGGCTGTGTTCCTAAAACAGCTGATTCTAAGTCCGAAGTATCAAATAAAAACTGTCCATTGTTGTCAGAATCACAAGCAATATAGGAATCGACTGAGTTGGCGGTGGGAATAGCATAGAATTGAATGTCAAATTGAGCAATGTCATAGCAAGCAGTATTGGTATTTGTTAATCTGTAAAAGACCGTTTGAATGTTTGTGGTATTTGATATACTAGTGACTTGAGCAAGATCATTTTCAGCATCGAAAAGACTTGTAAAATAAGCAACAGAGAAAGCTGTTGGATTTTGAGCTCCTAAAATAACAGCATCAAATTCCATATTCAAATCCAAGGTTAATGAATTCGGTCCGTTGATACAATAAAAAGAATCTAAGGGGGTATTTAGTTCTGGAAGCGGATTAACGACCAGTTCAATGTAAGGCCCCATACCAACACAAGAATTATCTATGTTAGAATCTATACGCAACCATATATTCTGAATGACTCCATTGGAGTTTTGATAATTTGAGGTATCCGTGATGGCATTGATTTCAGAAAGCGCATCGGCCTGAGTTTCATAATAAGAAATGGTCAAATTTTGTGTGGGTGGAAAAAGTTCTAAAACAAGTGCTTCAGAATCACTGAAATCAAATAAGGTCTGACCATCAGAATCATCATAACATTGGCTGTAGGGAGGAATCGAAAAATCGTTAGGAATCTGGGTGGTTGAAACAAATAAATCCAATTGGGATACAGAAGCACAACCCTCAAGGGTTTCAACACGTACAAAAAGTTGATTTGGATCTATATTGGGATCAATATTGGTGTTTTGATAATTTATAGGGTTTTCAATGGCATTGAACCCACCCTGTTCTGCCTGCTGAGAGCTGTAAAAATAAGTAAAATTTTCATTTAAATAATTTGCAGAAATTAACGAATTGGCTTCATTTAAATTAAAGACAGTAATTCCATCAGTGTCTTGATCGCATTGAAATAAATTAACATTGGAGGCTATAACTGGTAAAGGATTTATAATAACTTCAATCGGCTCAGAAAAAAATGTTTGGCACACTAAATCGTTTCGACTCATTTCAGTCCTGAACAAATTGTTTGAAAGACTGAGACTGGCATTTAAAACCTCCAAAACATTGCTGTTGACATTTTCAAAACTAGCGGGTGTTTCGCTAAGAATTTGCCAGCTGATACCACCATCTGTACTGCGCTGCCAAACAATCAAATCATAGGAATCTGAATCGGCCTCCAAGGAAATTTCAAGACTGATATTGTCCGCCTCACAAATAAATTGGGGCGAAGTTACTGCAGCGATAATGATTTCGGTGAATTCTTGATAGTCAAACAGACCATCTGCATTGCTGTCTATGGCAGCATTATAGCCATTGCCACCAACAACCAAACCATTTTCATCAATTCCCGTACCATCTAAAACCCCAACTGTTCCTTGAAAACCAGCCTCTTGCACATCAAAACAGCCGTCGTTGTCCGAATCGCTTTCTATGAAATCTGGAACTCCATCCAAGTCTGAGTCTGTGGGTACAATAGTTTCAACAAGGTCTGAAACGCCATTTAAATTATCGTCAAAAAAACCCAAATCCATCTGCCCATTATTGTCAATATCTAGGGTGTTAATACCAATACCGGCTTCAAACAAATCATACAATCCATCATTATCACTGTCCAAATCCAAAAAGTCAAATACCCCATCCGAATCGGAATCTACAGGAAATTGGGCACTGTCGTGATGACCATCAAGATCGACATCATTGGCATCCAAAGCATCCACCATACCATCCTGATTGTCGTCCAAAATTGCATTGCCGCTTTCAACAAGGTCATAAATTCCATCATTGTCACTGTCCCTATCAAATGTATCTGTAACCGAATCTCCATCTGAATCAATCGCACGACAGGCCTGTGTCAATTGAAACCCTACTTGGTTTGAACTAATTTCAGAGTTATTGATGTATTTAATTTCAAATTGACTAGCAACTTGACTTTGAAAATAAAAACTTCCATTACCAGTTGCCAATGTTGCAGCATTGAGCTTAAAACGAATTTCAAAAGCTGTAAATTGGGTGACATTATTATCGTATACACCATCGTAATTTATATCAATTAGCAATTGATTGTCCGGGTTAAAAACACTTAGTGTCTCATTGAATGGAACACTAATAATATATTCTTCCGTATCCTGCATAGCACCACTGGGTAAAGCATCAGAAGCCAATTCAATTTTAAATTGGGTAGGGGCATCAAATATGAGTTCATATTGAGTTGAACTCGGGATCATTCCCACAGTCGGTGAGGCCGTCATTAGTAAATTTTGATCAGTAAATCCCTGAAATGGAACGGCTTCAGTATTGGCAGTACTTACTGTCACATTGGATGTAAAATAGGGCCCCGAATTGGTCGAGAGGTCAAAATTGTAATTGCAATCGGACTCCAAAGTATTTAAAATCCCGTCATTGTCAACATCAATGTCTAAATTGTTATTGACCCCGTCATTATCAGAATCACCAACGCAAGCGCTGACAGGGATGTTGTCTGAAAGTACAGTTGAGCAATCTAAAATAATACCTTCCAATTGATAAAAACCAGGGGTTGTAGGAAGATAAGTTTCAGAAGTTGCACCAGTGATGACAATACCGTTATAAAACCACTGATAAGCATCAAAGGCTTCCTCACTACCCAAACTCAGTTCAATAAAGGGAATACAAAGTTCCTGAACTGCGATGTCTATGGGGTCAGAAGTAATCTCAGGTTTGAAAATAAAACCCGAATAAAACCCACCGACAGCAGCGGCGCCATTGGCACCATAATAAGAAACATAAATCTGGCCATCAGACGAGACACTGATGTTGCCTGAGAGACCAGTTATTTGATAAGTCACATAGTTTGAATTTCCATTGACGGCTTGGGGGGTTGCTGTGGTTGGCACCCCATTGATATTGACTGCGGCCCCTGTCTCTGCAACAATTGTAATCCCACCTGTAAAAGTCATGCCGCCAGTACCAGAAGACTGTATCAGCGGAATGTTATCAATGGACCGCGGGGCCTTACAATTTAGGGGGGGTACAAAAAAAAGTTCTTGATTTGCTTCATTGTTAGTTCCTCCAATCCCTTGGTATGCAAAAGTCGTTTTTGAAGTCCATACATAAAGATTGCCACCAGGACTAGACACCCCTGAAGTACTGAAATTACTGCCGTCAATAGAGATATAATCCCCTGCATTGAGAGTGGTTAGCAGACTCCCTGAAGTATTGTCTCCATCAACCCAAACCTCTGTGTTATCATAATGGGCCACAATCAAAGGGCGTTCAATAGCGTTATAACCATTTGCGCGTATAAAAATATATTCGCTAAATACTTGTCCCTCAATTGCAATTGTTTCAAGGGGCGCAATTTGATCAAAACCTGCATCTCGACCATTACCGGTATCATTGCTGCCGTTAAGAGATCCGCAATTCACCACAATGGGTTTATCAGAAGTCACAAGTGCACCAATGAGTCCATCTCTATTGGAAGGCGTTGTGGCGGGATTTAAAGCAACTACATATGACTCCCCCGCGTTTAACAAAACTGAGAGCGGAGTGTTGTTAACAACAACAATATCTGCAGGCAAGTCAGAAAAATCAATTTGGGTATTATTTTCGGTGGCCATTACCGATACAAAATTGATATAGTCTTGGTTTGAAGCTGAAAAATTTTTTAAATTGGTAAAGCTGCCCAATCTAAAGCTGTTACCAAGGCCCGATAAGCCCTTAGATACCAAAGAACCCGCTTGATTTTGATTTCCAGCCGTAAGTCTCACAGACACATACACTGCTTTGTCGGACTGTATAATATAGCCTTTGCTATTAGTAGAAGAAGCGGTATTTGTAGAGGGAAGAATAAAAGCGGTATTATTTCCGTTGCCAATAAAAATCTCAACTGGATTGTCATTTGAGACCACATACGCTTGATTGCCAGCACCCAATTGATTTACTGTGAGGTTGACAGGACCAACACTAGGTGTAGAAATGTGTAAATATTGGTTTTGAGGCATGGCGTTATTGTTTAGCGCTGCAGTAATGGGTGGGATGTAATGAGTTCGGCTCAATTGGGCTGATAGTTGGCCGCTGCAACAGATAAAAATAAGGTAAAAAAAGAGTTGCCTTATGTAGTATTTAAAAAAATCGAACAAGGAAAAATAGGTTTCTTATTTATTATATTAGTAAGGTATACATAAATATAGGTTTAAATTTTTTAGCATAAAAATGTTAATAGTTTTTTAAAACTTAAATTTTGCGCTTGGATGTGTTTCAAAAAATTCTAGAATAACTTATTTTTGTGTTAAACCTAAAAAAAAAATGAATTCAAAGGCTGTTATTTCACACATTACCGATTGGCTAAAATCTTATGCAAACAAGGCAAATACTGAGGGTTTCGTTGTGGGAATCTCAGGGGGGATTGATTCGGCTGTAACCTCAACTTTATGTGCAGAAACAGGTTTAAAAGTTTGGTGTTTAGAAATGCCTATTCACCAGGCAACCAGCCATGTCAGTAGAGCCCAAGAACACATCTTACAACTAAAAAATAAATATGCCAATGTCACGACATCTCTGGTAGACTTAACACCCGTTTTTGAAGCCTTACGATCGCAAATTACCGCCGGTGGTAACCCAGACGAAATTGAAATGGCCTTAGCAAACACTCGTGCTAGATTGCGTATGACAACACTTTATTACCACGCTGGCCTAAAAGGTTTTTTAGTGGCAGGTACTGGAAATAAGGTCGAGGATTTTGGTATCGGTTTTTATACAAAATATGGAGATGGTGGGGTGGATTTAAGTCCCATTGCAGATTTATTAAAAACAGAGGTCTATGCGCTAGGAAAAGCCTTGGCGGTGCCACAAAGTATTCTTCAAGCTGCGCCGAGCGATGGCTTGTGGGGTGATGCGCGTAGTGACGAAGCTCAAATTGGAGCTTCATATCCAGAACTAGAATGGGCCATGGCCATGAAAGACCAAGGTAAAACAGCTATTGATTTTAGTGACAGAGATCTTGAGGTTTTTAAAATATTTTCCAAGTTCAATTCGGCAAATTTACATAAAATGAACCCCATACCCGTTTGTCAGATTCCCGAAACACTGAAGCATTAAATTATGATTCGTGTCCTCGTTGCTGACCACCAGCCCATTGTAAATTATGGAATCCGGATGCTATTTGAATCCTCCTCAGATATCAAAATTGTCAATTCAGTAAATACAAAAAAACAGCTATTGGATTATTTAAAAAAAGGAAGCATTGATGTAGTGCTATTGTCTTTGGACTTCGCGGACTCAAAGGGTATCACAATTTTAAGAAATATAAAAAAAGACTTCAATGCCGTGAGAGTACTGCTTTTTAGTTATCAACCAGAGCACATATATGCAGGAAGTGGTATTCAAGCAGGAGCTTCGGGATACCTTTCAAAAACTGCAACTACAAACACTATTAAAAGAGCCATTTTAAAAGTTTACAAAGGGGGTATTTATGTCAGCAATACTTTGGCACAAAAACTGACCTTTGAAAAAAATCAAGAAAAAACAGATCTATATAACAAACTCTCCACCCGTGAAATTGAAGTCCTAAATCTCATTTGTAGCGGAAAGAAAAACAATGAAATGGCTTTGGAATTAAACATCCACCCCAAAACAATAAGTACATATAAGTCCAGAATGATGAAAAAATTAAAGGTCACAAATCTAATTGCATTGATTGATATTGTAAGGATAAAAAGTAGTTAAAGGACTCTGTTGAGTTTTCGCGACAACAACATTTTCAAGTTAGAGTAATTCAAAACGTCTTCGAGAACTTCTGAGTGGTCCTTAGAAAGGTCTTGAGTAACCCCTTTAAATTCTGTTACTTTTTGGTCGATTAAAAAACACCTCAAACTCAAAATGGTTTCACTAACAAGCTGTGAAATACTCAAGTCTTTTGGCTTCGGGAAAATATTATTCTTCTCCCAATTGTGAAGGCGGTAACGTTCGTCATTCATTAAAATTGAGGTGACTGCTGTTGCCAATTTAGGGTCGATACTCTGTATAAAGTTGTCGATTGAAAAATCCTTTTTTTGATTTAAATAATCGATGATTAAATAATATATCGTCTTAAAATCCGGATTGCTAAATTGCATCTCGTCCTCCTGCAAATCTAGATAAATTTTTTCAAATACTTTGGCTTTATGAACAGTGGGCTCAAGAACCAACTCACCCAACTTATTTTCCTTGAAAATTAAATCCTCAAAATCTTCAGATCGGTTGCCATACAAAAGTAGAATTTCAATTATTTTTTGCTCCAAAACAAATTGAATATTGACTTTTTTTACATTGGTTGCGGCTTTAACTACCTCAAATGATTTATTCTTATTCTGATAGTTTTTTTGAGTCTCTGAATTGTTTTTCTTTAGCATTTGCGCAAGCGTACTAAAGAGTACTTCCTCGCTAATATCCATGATTCGTGCACACTCACGCACATACAATTCTTGTTTAATTTGATCGGCTATTTTTGATATACTACTGACCATATCACGTATCAACTCGGCCTTGGCAATGGGGTCTTTTGCCGTTTCTTCCATTAGTAAAGATGCTTTATAAGCTATAAAGTCTTTGGCGTTTTCTTTGAGATACTGCTGTAGTGCCGCTTCGCTGTTTTGCTTGGCAAAACTGTCCGGGTCTTCGCCTTTTGGAAACGAACAGATTTTGACATTCATACCCTGTTCTAAAATCAAATCAACGCCTCTTAAAGATGCGCGAATCCCCGCAGCATCGCCATCAAACAAAACGGTAATATTCTTGGTTAATCTGTTGATAAGTCTTATTTGGTCAGCTGTTAGTGCGGTTCCTGAAGAGGAAACGACATTTTTAATACCCGTCTGGTGAAATTGAATGACATCAGTATAGCCTTCAACCAAATAACAATTGTCTTGTTTTGCAATGCTTTGCTTGGCATAATAAATTCCATAAAGTACCTTGCTTTTATGATAGATATCACTTTCTGGAGAGTTTAAGTATTTTGCAGATTTATCATTTTTAGCCAGAGTGCGACCTCCAAAACCCAGAACGCGGCCAGACATGCTGTGAATTGGAAACATCACGCGAGCTCTAAAGCGGTCAAATTGTTTGTCTTCTTTGACAATACTAAGACCAGTTTGCACTGCGTATTTTAATTGATAACCTTTTGTAAGAGCAAAATCTGTAAAACCATTCCAAGCTTCTGTTGCATAGCCCAACTGAAATTTTTTAATGGTTTCCAGACTAAAACCTCGCTCTTTAAAATAACTCAATCCAACAGCTTTGCCGACCTCTGTTTTATGCAGCGTGTTCTGATAGTAAGTGTTGGCAAATTCTGAAACTAAGTACATACTTTCACGTTCACCAGCTGCTTCTTTTTGAGCATCGCTTTGTACTGTTTCCTCAATTTCTATATTGTATTTTTTGGCTAAATAACGAATGGCTTCTGGGTAAGTGAAATGTTCATGTTCCATCAAAAAAGAGACCACAGTACCACCTTTACCAGTTGAAAAATCCTTCCAAATTTGTTTGACAGAAGAAACCATAAAGCTGGGTGTACGCTCTTCGCTAAAAGGACTAAGTCCTTTATAGTTACTGCCCGCTTTTTTTAGTTGTACAAAATCTCCAATAACCTCCTCCACGCGAGCCATGTCGAACACTTTATCTATGGTGGATCTTGCTATCAATTTTAAAAGGTTTTAAAATTATTAAATATTCTGCGCGAACGTAAATATATAAAATCTAACACATTTCAATTAGAAAAAAATAACCGCAGTACAAAAGATTTATTTATTACGATCAATTACATAATTTACCATCATCTCCAAAGCCATTTTGTAATCAGTATCTGGATAATGTTGAATCAAGGCCAAGGCTTGTGTTTGGAAGTCTTTCATTTTTGAAACTGCATAGTCCAAGCCCCCCTTGTCTTTAACAAAGGTAATGACCGATTTGACCCGTTTAGGATCTTTATTGTAGCGTTTTATTGAGTTAACAATCCAATCTCGCTCTTTCTTAGAGCAATTGTTAAGGGAATAAATCAATGGGAGCGTCATTTTTTGCTCTTTGATGTCAATCCCAGTAGGTTTTCCAATTTTTTGGGTCCCATAGTCAAACAAATCGTCCTTGATTTGAAAGGCCATCCCGATGAGTTCTCCAAACTTTCTAAGGATTTCAATATCTTTAGAGTTCGGCTTGACAGAAGCAGCTCCCAAGCTGCAACAAGCCGCAATTAAAGTCGCTGTTTTTTGTCGAATAATATTGTAGTAAATAGCTTCAGTAATATCAAGAGTTCTGGCTTTTTCAATTTGTAACAACTCGCCTTCACTCATTTCTCGAACTGCGACTGAGATGATTTTTAACAAATCAAAATCGTTGTTATCAATACAAACCAAAAGACCTTTAGACAAGAGAAAGTCACCTACAAGAACTGCAATTTTATTTTTCCATAGTGCATTAATAGAAAAAAAACTTCTGCGTTGATTGCTATCA
>MDSV01099157.1_pt1 | contig 23431 bp, 23 predicted proteins | sample 810851 | NCBI WGS metagenome assembly MDSV01 (sample SAMN05326640, study PRJNA326480) | marine metagenome | isolation source: seawater | place: Atlantic Ocean: North East | collected 2012 | reverse complement strand
TTTTCTATTGCAGATCAGGTATTTGGAGATCGTTTTCAACTATTGGAACACGGCTTATTTTGGTTGATTCTGATTTCCTCATGGATACTTTTTAAATACATTTCTAATTCCGATGGAAAATTCTTGATTTTCAAAATAGATAAGGGAGCAAAAATTGCTATAGTTGTTGGTTTTTTAATAACTCTTGGTGCCTCTTTTTCTATTGTAGATTTTTCCCAAAAAACTTTTTCCAATGTCAGCGCACCTGTTAATGGAATTGAAGTAATAGATGATGTTTATAAATTTGACTTTCCTTTTTTAGCGGATAAATTGGTTTGGGAAACCACCATCAATACATTTAAAGAAAACCATCCAGAACTAAAAGTCAACTATATATATACAGGACCTTCAGAACTTAATTCTAAAAAGAAAACCCATATGCTTCTATATGTTTTTACAGAAAAATTGGAATCAATTAAGAATGATTAATCTGTATATTTATTGAAAATAAATAGGTAATCTATTATAGCTTTTTTCAAAATAAGGACTTCGCTTGTAAATAAAATAAAGCTGATCCCACTCTGAATTAGCAAAAGCCTTATCTTCTTTTTTCTTTAGTTCATATTGCTGTTTTAGCTTTTTATCGCTAACTAAAATCTCTTCAATTTTGTCTATGAAAATGTAGCTAGAAAAGTATTCTTTTTGCTGCAAATAGCTGTCAAAAAAATTCCAACTTAAATATGCGTCTTCCAACTCTGGTTGAAGTACAGAATGAATAAAGTAAGCTGCATCTTGATTGGAATTTACTACCCAGTCCCCTTTCTTTAATTGAATTTGCTCCTGATCTCTTAGTACTTTTATATTATTTAACTTAAAATGACCCTCATATGGTTTATTAGGTGGAAAAAACTCAACTACTCTATAAACACCAAGATTCATTACAGTATCTTTCACAATATTTTCTATTTTAACCTTATTAGCCAATAATCTTTCTACAACATCTTTTTCTTGAGCGGTTATATAATAAAAATTTGGAAGTTGTACAGAATCTTTAGCAATGGAACTATGGTAATAAGGTATATATTTTGTATATGGTTTGGCAGTATCGTATTTAAGTCTATTAAGGCCCGTTATATTGTGAATGGGGAAAGAATGCTCGTAACCCTTAAATAAAATAGAATCTTTCTTACTAGAAGAAAGGTAATTGTATTTTAAATGTGTAGTATTACTCGTGAAATCTATAGCTAAATTTCTAGCATTTTCTATTGAAAATTTATTTAATGCAGTCCAATTAATTAGTTCTTCCATAAAAGCTAAAGTGGCCTCAACTCTAAGAGGAAATGGCTTTAACATATGAGTTTCTACAGTAAAACTTATGGTGTGAAAAAGAGCAGCATAACCCATGGCGTATCGAGGAAGATCGTTAAAAGCAACGATTCCTTTGTTGGGTGTTTTTCCTTTTAAATTTACATAAGGAAATAAATCTATATGATGTTTTTCTTTAATGGAATTGGTTAAGTTAGGTAATAGACTATCGTAAATAATATTCTTTAAACTTGGTGCCAATCTTTCTCTTAGAGAACTTATGTAAGTTAGAATATATTGATAGTCTGCGCCATTAGAAACATGATTGTCAACAAAAATATCCGGATCTAAAGCATGAAATATTTTAGCAAAAGTGAAAGAGTTCTCTGCATCCATTTTAATAAAATCTCTATTCAAATCTAAATTCTGAGCATTACCTCGAAAACCGTATTCAATAGGTCCGATTTGATTGGCCCTACTATAACTAGACCTATTGAGCATTCCTCCAATATTATAGGCTGGAATAAAAGCAACCACGGGCAGGTTTTTAATATCTTTTTTATTTTTTAAAAACTCTTCTAACCAAATTAAACAAGCATTGATCCCATCTGGCTCTCCAGGATGGATGGCATTATTAAATAAAATGGTAGTATTTTCTCTGGCTTTTTTAAAGGTTTTAGCGGAATCTTTTGAGCCATTAACAATACATACATAAATAGGTAGCCCATAGTCTGAGAGTCCCATATTGTAAAGTTCTACTTCACTATGAGAAATGGAAATTTTTTGAAGATGATTGATTAGCTCACTATATGTTGGAGTGGTGTTTCCTCTCCATTTTTCTTGGGAAGAAAGGTTCGAGAAAATTATTGCAAATAGTAAAAGGTATATCCATCGATGCATAGTTAATGAAATTAAAGAAAATTATTTACTTGATGAATTTTAGGTATTCTATTTACAAATAGAATTTAGATGCTCATAAATCATTACCATAGCCAAGGTATCTAATTCGCAATATCTTTTTAAGGCTGTTCCTATCTTTTCTCTTTCGTTTTTGGACATATCAGTATACTGAATTTTACCATAGGCTGTAAGAGCGGCTCCACCATCGTCAATGTTTTCTATCTGAGAAAGTGAAGTTTCAATTTCTTCTTGAGACATATCGTCGTGAACAGACGGAAGCATATTGTAGGGGCTTACTACGCTTCCATTTTTGATGGACAACCAAATATGACTAGAATCAAAATTTTTACTAGAGACATTGATTTGTCCAATAGGTTGGCTGTATTTAAAACGAACAAAGTCACTAGAATCTAAAATTGCAGGCAATACTTTTTTTATAGAGTTGGAACCATATGTTTTGGGATGGTAATAATAGTATTTAATCATTTTACAAAGGTCTACCATATCTCTTGGTGGAGATTCCCATTTATTTGCAGTATTTCCTGTAGGATGCGAAATAGATTCAATAAATTGAATAAGTTCTTCTTTAAAGCTGTTATTGCTGGCAAATAACTGATGTCTTATAGCATTTAAAATAGTGTTTTCATGAGTGGCATATTTAAAAATAGTGCCCTGGTCATGTGCTAAAGCATCGTGTAAATGCTGCATAAATATAAAATTGGGAAATTCTCCTGGATTAGTATTGATATACTCAGAAGCATGCTCAATTCTACCATCTTCATGTAAGATGTGATGAGAAAATTGAAAAGCTATTTGCTCGTAAGCAGATCTGCCTTTATGAAATGGCAACGGAACTGTAGAAGTTTCAAAATCGATAAAATGAAAAGGATATTTCCAACTTTTACTTTCATTTAAAAAACCCTCTTTATCGAAATACTCGGAAAAGTCATCGTCTCTCTCTTTTTCTACTTGTAGCCACTGTCTTTCGGTTCTAGATATTCTGTTGGCATTGGGTTTTAGTTTTACATCTTCTTGAGAAAGATCTTCTTTAAAATACTTGCCTTCATCAAAAACAGCAGCATTTTTAAAATCCCAAATATTGAATATATTGGATTTTTTAAACTCATTAGATTTCCAATTGTGTTGCTTTTGGAAGCAATATTCAAAACCGGATATGTTGTTTTTAGAAGCCCCACTATCTAATTTAAATTCACACTTTTTACAAGCTGAAAAAGAGGTAGGCCAATTGGGATATTTATTTTCTAATCTTACACTTCTTAGCAAATTAACAGCTTCTTGAAAACTTAAATTATCATAGTATTTAAATTCATCATTGATAATTTTTTGAACTGTTTCTGAGTGATTGATTAAACCCATTAAATTTTCTCCTAAATTAGAATCAGCATTTGCAAGTACATCTACACCAGTTCTTTTATCTGATTTTTTCTTTACTCGAAACATCTGATTCAATCCATCAATTGTAGCAGATTTAGTTTTATCTACTAAGTAGAGATACGGAGTTATTTTACACTCGGGATAGCTTTTTTGGATTACATAAGTTTGAAAAGCTAAGTCGAAAAGATAGGGTTTCCAAGAAGAAACTATTTTTCCTTTTTTAGTGGTGAAAGTATGTTCTTCACGCGGATCGTAAGACTTTGCTTTTACTTCAATAAGTTTGATTTCATTTCCTTTTTTAAGCAGTATATCCGTTCTTATAAAAAGAGATTCGTATAAAAAACCAGCTTCAAATATGGTAACATTTTCTTTTTTTAGTAGCTCTTTGGTTTCATCGTGAAAAAATTGATAATTCTCATCTTTATAAGGTACATCTATTAGTTTCCCTTCAGGGAATTGAAGTCTAGCATATTCTTCTACCTGAAAACCACCACTGGCCAATGCTAGAAGAAAAGGATCCTCATTTTTAGAATTATAAAATAAGTTCCTATTGTTTGAAAAGTATACCTTATTAGGACATTCTAACCCTAACTTAAAACGAGATTTTGATAATGCTTTCAGTTTAACTTTTTATTTAAAGTTAAGAAAATTGAGATTCCAATATCAATTAAGCATAATTGATCGGTAATTTTGTATCTAACTTTTTTACACAAGGTTTCAGTTGCTTGCATGGTTCTTATGTAATCTTTATAATTCACTACTGTTGGCAATCAAATTAAAATCATTTAAACATATACGAGTTTTCATTATCATTTAATTTTTCTGGCCCAATCTGGAGGTATTATATTTTCATCTCCTTCTTCAAAAACTAGATTACCTGTGAAATAGTCTACACCATCATGTTTAACTTCTTTTTTTAGAATATCTCGCTTATCAGAAGGTATTGCTGCATTACTAGGAACAAAATCAGAGGTTTCGTTTAGATAGGTCTTTATAAATTCCAACCGCATATTGTATAAAGTTTCTGAAATTTTATTAGATTCTAGTCCGAAATCTTCAAATGATCCATAAGCTTCCACCCATTCATCATTCACGTCTGTAAATTCCATAAAATCCCAGGGTGACCCATTTGATCCGCCAACTTTAGTTTTAATATCATAAAAGTAATATTGATCCATAACCCCGTCGCCATCATGAGATAAATTAAATATAAGGGTGTATTTTCCATTGGTTTGCACTACGCATGAGGAAACAATTGGAAAACCTTGGTCGCTATTTTCATTATTAAATGTTTTAATGTACGTATAATGTTGGGTCTCTAAGCTACTTTCCTTGGGAGCTACTAAGGATATTGTATACCCTACTGCTTTCGCTTTTTCAATAAATAAAGGCAAATTACGTTCTCCCCAACAAGTAGATACAACTATGGTAGCATCTGTTAAGTTTATTGGGGTCAATAATGCAAAATAATCTTCTCTGTCTTTAGCTTCAACCAAGATATCAAAAACACCTGTATTTCCACCAATTTTTTGTTTTATATAATCTTTATCGCCTTGAACTTCGTCCGGGAATATCTCTTTGAGTTCCTTGAAAGTACATTCATTTTTTGTGCAGTAGTCTTGTAGGACTGCTAATGCTAATTTTTCTTCTTCAAAGACACCATCTATGCCGTTAATTTGGTATTCCATATTTTTTTTATTGAATTATAAATTTCTACTCTAATTGAAAAAAAACAATAGTATTTAAGCTTTTTCTTTATCAAAATTACTCGACTGTGGAGAGGTGAATATTTTTACACCAAACTTTTCTTCAATTGCTGCATTTAATTGACCATTTTTAGGATTTGTATGAACATTTTATTGCTCCAAAATAACTGAATCACTAACTTTCATTTTATAACTCGATTCTGCGAATTTTAATATAAACTTTACTTTCATAATTTAAAATTTGATACTAGTTCTGTTTGTTCAAACGGTTTTTTAATCAAGAGTTTTGGTTCAAAAAGAATATATTTAAGAAAACCAACTAATTGAATAAATTATCTTTTGTGAACAAATTCTAAAAGCCATCCATTGGTCTCTTTAGATTCGCCAACGTTACTTGGTCCTGATGGTAAGGAACTATATCCTTTAATTTTTCGTCCGGTCTTTTCAATTTGTTCTTTCAAAAAAATTGCATTAGGACTACTTGAATTTTGAACCCATGAAAAAGATTCACCTTTTTTTATCTGTCCATTCCATTGATCTTTCATTGCTGTTGCTCTAAATGTCCAACTCATATTAATTAATTTTAATTGTACCTAATTCTTTTTTGTGTTGTTTTTCAGTTTATTCCAACAATGACCTTATTATTAATCTGTTTTAGCTATAAAGCATTCAAAGTTTCCTGGTCATCCTGTTCTTGCAAGCAAGATTTAAAATTATTCAATTCATCTTCAGAAGCTTGGTCTTTTAATGCGATGGCTTTTGCAGCCGCAGTTTTATAGATAGGGGTATCAAAAAATGGAGAATTCCAATTTTCGTCATAACAGATAGTAGTATAATCTTCAAAAGTAGTCGCTATTTCTAGTGCTTTTTCACCTGCTTTTGTCACTAGCTCTTGATTTTCATAATATTCCTCCGTCAAATGCCCTCCAACCAAATTAACCAATTCATCCACACTATCCATTGCCTCAATAGCATAATAATAGTTTTCGTTGGCAAATTGTTCGCATTCCACTCTGTCTTCGAAAGGTGCAAACTGCATCTGAACACAAGAACCTAAAATACAATAATCCGTAGCAGTTTCTGCACGCTCTGCCAGCTTAGTAACTAGCTCTCCCCAAAGAACTGCATACTCGATATTGGTTTTGGTAATACCCTCTTCTTTATAATAAGCACGATAACACAAATTGCCAAAGTGCATATTTACCATACTTGCAATTTCGAAGAGTGGTAAGTTAATTGCTTGGCCTTCAATTGTATTGTTTGTTGCCATTTCAACTAATAGAGGCTCATAATCTAAAGCATCTAATTGCTCTTTGTTTACAGCTTTTTCAAGGGCTATTTGAAATTCGTAACCAGATTTAGCAGCTATAAGTGCTGTGATATTTTCTTTAGTCATATTTATTTAATAATATTCAATCCTGTATTTATCATGTTTTAAAATGACTATACCTTACTACGTTGCATTAATCTAAGTTTATCTGCACCAGGGAACATAGAGTTGCACCACGAATTTAAAACTTCATCTCTATCGCCACTACTTCCTAGCTTACTCCAAGTTTTATGATCCACCATGGTTTCAAATGTTTCTTGCTTTGTTGTATTTCCTCTGATTACGTCAACTTTTACTTTTATTTTAAACATAATTTTTAATTTTAAATTATCACTGATTCATTATATGTTGTTGTTGGGTTTTACTATTTAACCAAATTTTCATTCACTTGACCACTAATTAAATTTTATTAGAAAATCAAAAGAAATATTAAATTTCTTTCCATTCTACATCATTCATATTTAATGAGAATGAAAATTTATGTCCAATAAGTTCTTCAAATGCTTTTTGAGTTTTAGGTCTTTCAGGTTTACTAACCCCGCTTTGTTCTACAATAACACTCATATGGGGTTCTAAGTATTTTCCTTTACCTACCGCTTTTTTTTTCTTAATATTTACTTGAAATTTATATGCCATTTTTATTTTTTTCAGTTTAAGTAGCAATATGCGAAAAAAAAATAAAAAAAATAGTACATACTTAGTACATTTAATTATAAAACTAAATTATAATAATAAATCTGCTTTTTATCCATAACATGTTTAAAAGTCATTTTATCTAAAACACCCTCTTGCACTTTCTCAATTGTCTGATTTACAAACTCAAAGTGAAACAATTTAAATAAATTATGACATCCTTCAATACCTAATTTTTTAAATGGTTTTTTTGGACTAAAGCCAATACCCTTTAAAATCTGCATACAACCCAACTTTAATAATTCAATATCTTCACTACTAAATGAACTATCCGGTAAATTAAATGCATCGGAACTAGCATAATTTTCAGCACCATCTCTAAGAAAATAATAAGCTTTAGTATATAAATAAGGAAATCTGTTTTCTAAACAAAGATGGGTATCTTCATCTGAAAATTGATTGATTAAAGATTCTAATTGTTCTGTAACATTTTTCAAATTTTACTATTTTATATTATTTAAATACTTTAAAACACTAATCCAATCTGGGAATAAATCACTGCCAAAATGAATCCATTTTCCTTGAAATTCTGAAGCTCCGTTAAATTTTCTGTCATCAATTAAAAAATCTCCCTTTAATAATTGTTTATGATGTGATAAAATCAAACGTTTCCTAATTAATTTTTCATCAAAATATTTTGCTACCCATAGCCTTTTATGCATCCATGCTTCAGGATTATCCCAAGGAGCAGTAGATAAAAAATAGACATCAAGGTCGGAATTTGAAAGTAGTTGATTTACCGATTCTATAGCATTGGGAATGGGCTCTAAATTTTCATACAGTCCTGGCAACTTATCTGGTCTTCCAATATATGGTGAAACCGAAGACATTGGATGAGCTATTCTACCCTTTTCAAAATCTGCTACTACCCCATCTAAATCAATGTAAATAATTTTCATAAAAAATAATTTTTATTTATAAGAAGATATACAAACTTTTTCGTCATAAATTTCCCCAGTTTCTTAAAAATAATATCTCATGTATATTTTACCATTGTACTTTTGATTGTCATTTATAAAAACACCGGCTTCAGAATCAATTATTTCGAAACTCGAAGAATGCTCATCTGGCTCATCATTAACAAAAGAATAACCACCATAAATTAGTGCTGGTGCTATAGATACCCCAAAATATTTAGAAATGTTGGTTGAAATAGCCAAATAAAGATTGGAATTGGATAGCCATAGTTCGTTTACAGAAAAGTCATAATTAAAATCATTATCAACCCCCTTACAAGAATTGCCAACAATTTCAAAATTTAATTCCTTTGTCTGTGATGTTTCCGAATCTCCACAATAAATGGTTTCTAATAAACTATCTTTCGGAATTAAACCCCAAGTCATTACAATTCTTTCCATCTTTTTTTAAGGAATACAATAAAGTATTTTTAAAAAATTACAAATGAAAGTAGTAGTTTTTTTCAACGTCTTCCATTATAAATAGTTCAAGTTTGTTAATTTATCAAACCTTATTCCAACCTTTTTTCACATTCTCTAAAATTTCATTAGCAATAATCTCTTCTATTTGCTTTTTAGAATCAGAAACTTTAATTTCTTTTTTAAGCATCTCTTTTCTAGTAGGACTAAAGTCAGTATAATGATAAACATAAGCAGGAAACTCACCACTAGACTCTTTATTAGTTTTCCAAGTCATAAACTTTCGAACCATTTTCATTCCCTTACTTTCTTTTACATAAACTTCTCGATGTAAAACCTCACTTTCCTTTAATTCTAATTGATCTAATATACTTGTTCCTAAAGAAACTACTTTAGTAATTTGGGATAGTCCAGTATCTTGCTCAGAAACTTTTTTATCAGATCTATGTTTTATAAAAACTGGAGCTATTACACTGGCCATAGGTTGCTTACCAAGTGCTATATAAGAACCGTCTTTATAATTTAAACACATTTTTATAATGGCACCTTTTGAATTTTCTGCAAATACATCTAAACAACTAAACTCTATTACTTGAGTAGGTTCTACCATGGTAAAAGCTACATTGGAACCAGAAACTTCAATATAATTAGAAGCTACTTTTTTCTTTTCTAAATCTTCAAGAAACTTTTTTCGATCTTCTTCTGAATAGCCATTTCCTACTTTTGTCAAAATCAAATATTGATCTTTAGCAACAACTAATCCCACCAACATCTCTTTGAGCATACCCGACCTACTGCCCTCACCCAAAGAATATCCTAAAACAACTGCGTCTAAGGTAATTAATGGTTTTACTTTGTAAGTAGGAGCATTATCCGCTTTTACAATTAAGCCCTCTTGGCCGTTATCCTCTACAATGTTTTTATAAAGGGCAACAATATCTTTTCTACTTTCTACAAAATGATGCTTAACCGCATGGCAGGATATACCCTCTTTTAAAAGAGTATTTAACTTTTCTTCCGTAATTTTTATGTTTTGATTGAACTCCTCGCCATTAAGTAAAAGAAGATCAAAAGCGGCAAAATAAATAGATGCTGATTTTTCGTCTAACTGCGAGGTCATATCAAAAGAACGGGTTCTTTTACCTTCTTTATATAAATATAATTCACCGGCTAATAAAATACTTTTACATTGGCCTTTAAATAAGTTATTAGCTTCTTGTAACAAAGGTAAATCCGTTATTACATTTCCACCGTGATTTATAAGTTCTGCTTTTTCTCCATCAAAGCTAAGTAAGTACAAATGTCCATCGTATTTCTTGGATACCGCATAAATATCTGCTTCCATAATTTTAGAAGTAATTTCTTCTTTCGCCACTGGTAAATATCTAGAAGCGGTCTGACGTTTGTATTTTTGTGCTAATTCCATCATATTTAAAATATTTTAATCTACTGGAAGAGGTTTTAGTTCTTGATCCGTTAAATGTAGTACTAAACAATATTTTTCTCCCTTTACTCTTCCTTCTAAAAAAGCTCTATATGGTTTTCCTCCATCATTCATAACTAGTGGTTCTTTTCCAGATTTTCCAGCACCCAACATCATTAAAGAATCTTTATCAGAAAGTTCTTTTGCCATTTCAAACAAGAAATCATAAGTTAAACCGTTTACATGCTTAAGCTGGTATTTTTTGTTAAAAACTAGTTTGTTGTATACCTTAGATTTAGGCATCATTTTACCAGTCCAATTAACAATACTTTGATCGGCAATATTACTTTCATTGTACTTTGGCTCTCGTTCTTGCTTAAGTTCCGCTTTGGGAGAAAATATTTTTTCTACTTTTTTGACTCTAAAAACGGGTTTTTGATCTTCATTAATATATACTCTTGAAACATTCTGAATATATTTTCCATATAAATTAATATCTATTTCTGGATCTGAATTTATTAATTCATCTGAAAGTCTACCAGCTAATTGCATTTGAAAGTCCACACCTTCTTGAGGTTTTTCATCATAATTAGACAGTAATGTTTCAGAAGTATGTTTTGAAGTACCTTTTACCACTCGTTTATTAATCACTTTTTCGCCTGTTTCCATTACCATTTTAATTTTTCCCTTAGGATTTAAAGATTTGAAGGTAACTTCAGCATCTCTTTTTTTTTGATTGGCTAATTTTATATATCTAATCATAATTTCATTTTTTTAAAACATGGCAAAGTCCATGTCATCGTCTTCAACTACCTCATTTTCTTCAGGAACCAATTCTTTTTCGTTGTCTTCTAAACCTATAAATTCTAAATCAGAACTCATACCTGTAACTGCAAAAACCTCGTTTTCATTAGAAAGAATAAATGCATCATCTCCTTCATAATCCGCTCTGTAATTGAAAACAAAATAGAATATTTTTCCCTCGTTTAATTCACTTAATAATGCTTCTTTATTTTCTTCAATATTTAACTGGTAAACAGATTTAACAGCAACGGATAAATATTCATCTATCGTTGCTTCTCTTAAAATTACTTTTTGATCGTATATAGAAGGAACCTTGTCTACTTTTTCTCCGTTTGAATTCACCCCTACTAAAGTGCTTTTAGAAACAGTTTCTCCCTTGCTGTTTAGTGAAACTAAAGAAGTTGATCCAGAAGGCATTACATAGCTTCCTTCAGCTAATCCAGCTAATTTGCACTTACTTCCATTTTCATCAAAAACTTCTGTAATTGACCATCCATATATCTTTTTACGATCTACTTTTTTTAGCTCAGCTTTGATGCTTTTGCCATTAAATGAAAATTCTGCTTGTCTTGCCATAGTTATAAAATGTATTATAAATTAAAAACTAGTCCTAAATTAGTATTGAAATCTCTATCCTTTAAAATTGATGGAGGTTCGCTATCAAAACGGTACTCTAAATCTAAACTAATAGATAACCATTGATTTATCTGAACCATTAAATTGGTTTCATTCAATAATCTAAAGTCCTGTAAATTACTTAAGTACTGCTGAAAGTATGTAGTATTTACAATAGTGAATTTATCTACAACATCAATAATACCTACCAAAGAAAATATGGACCTTGTGTAATTGGTATTGTATTTTTCGGATAGAGGTAGATCAATTGTATTTAAAACTTCTTTTTCTTGCATAACACCTGCACTTAAATCTAACTCATATCTAACGGATGAATCTTTTTTAATATCAATTATATTTCTTCTGTAACCACCGCCGGCTAATAATCGCTGTTCTAAGAGTAAAATAGCATTGGACTGTACTTGGGTAAAAGCAAAAAATCTACTTTTATCATTAATGAAGTAATTGTATCTAAATTGCGTAAATAAACTATTGGAAACTTCTTCGTTATCTTCATTTATATATTCACCTCCAGAAAGTAGTCTTAAATAATGCTTGTCATTTTTATAAGAAAAATTTAAACCATATTCTAAAAGTAATACAGATGCGTTTCCACTTATAGAACTACCTGAAAGTTCGGAGGAAATTCCTAAACCCTCGTCATTAGTTGTAAATAGCTTTTCTGTATTTACAATAGATTGAGAATTACATACCATACTCATAAGAATGAGTAAAACTGTAAAAAGTGATGTTTTATATAGATTAATACGGATCATTTATAAAATTATTAAAGTCTATCTAACCAAATTAATTGATTTTGCTTTGAGCGGATTTTAAAACATATTAAATATATTATAATTATACAATTTTTAAATTTATTTTTTAGTACAACTATAGTACATTTAAATTATGATTAATATTTTAAAGAAAAAAACATCAGAGAAAGTAGGATTTAAAATTAAAGATTTGAATTCCTGCATTCAATTAAGTAATATTATTTTAGAAAATAATGATGAATTTGTTAGCTACAACACCTTAAGAAGATTGTATAAAATAGTCAAAGATACTGAACTACCCTCAAATAAAACATTGGATATACTTTCCAGATTTAACGGATACCACAACTACCAATACTTTATCAAAACTTACAAATTTGAAAATAAGTGGAAATTACAGAATGATGTTTACGAAATTCAAAATAGTAACGATATAAATCTTCTTCTAACTTTTTTAAAGAAAATACTTAAATCTAAAGAAAATCATATTTCTGTTCTAATACAGATTCTTAGAGAGTTATTACTTCAAAAAAAATACCATCAACTCTATAAGATTTTTGCTTTAAAAGAACTAGAAATAAAAAATCTTACTTATGATGAAGTCACTCATATAGGAAACGGAATAGGACTTTTATTAAGGAAAATAAATTTAGAAGATGAGGTAATTAAAACGCTACTTAGCATTAAAAATTACCAAGATTTGGTTTTTACGATGTTTGTCGATTACGCAAATTTAAACACCTACTATTTTCAACATATTAAGCTTTTTAAAACTATAAAATCAAAAGATTATTTAGTGGCCTTCTCCCTCTGTATTGAAAACTTACATAGTTATTTGTATTTAAAGCAAATACCTCATTCAAACATAAGTTTGAAGGAATATTATCACCCCATTTTAAAAAGTAGAATTATTGCCCAAAAGCTATTTATTAAATATAAAAACATAATAAACCATTTAGATAAACATTATGAAATACCAAAAATTCCTAAACTACCTATTGAATATTTTTATGAACTAATAATCACCGCAATGATTACTAAAAATAGTGTAGTAATGGAGTGGATAATTGAAAAAGTAGAAGATAACAAAGAAGAAAATTATATATTTCATATAAGACATATTCAACACTATTTCATAATGAAATCTTTATACTTTGCCCTAAAAAAAGAAAGAAAACAATTTAAAGAAAGTAGGAAATTTTATTCAGTGGAAGCTGGATCAACGTCATATAAAGAAATGTTAGAAATATTTATAATTATTGCCCAATATCAGTTTGCAAACGCCTCCGAAAGAATAAACTTAAAAAATCAGTATTTACAAACTACGAAAAAATTGTCCTACCCACTTTTTGATGAGAATTATCTAATTCTTAGTGCAATCCCTTAGAAGCCAAATACCTTTCAGCATCCAGTGCAGCCATACACCCAGTACCAGCTGCAGTAACTGCCTGACGGTAAACGTGATCAGCAGCATCTCCAGAAACAAAAACCCCCTCAATATTGGTTTTAGAAGAATCTGGATTATTTATTATATATCCACTTTCATCCATTGATAACCAAGGATTAAATACTTTAGTATTTGGAGTATGTCCAATGGCTATAAATACACCAGTACAGGATATCTCATGCTTTACTTGGGTTTTATTATTGATCACTTTTACTCCAGTAACCACATTACCGTCACCTAAAACTTCTTGTAATTCTGTATTATGTAATATTTCTATATTTTCAATACCTCTTACCCTATCGGCCATTATTTTAGAAGCTCTGAATTCATCTCTTCTAACTAGCATGGTTACTTTCGTACAAATGTTGGCTAAATAGGAAGCCTCTTCACAAGCAGAATCCCCAGCACCAACTATCACTGTTTCTTGACCTTTATAGAAAAAACCATCGCAAACTGCGCATGCGGAAACACCTCCACCATTTGATAAATAATGTTGTTCCGAATCTAATCCTAAATATCTGGCTGAGGCTCCCGTGGAAATAATAATAGTGTCAGAATGTATTTCTAATTTATCATCTACCCAAACTTTATGAACTGGACCCGTAAAATCTACTTTGGTAATCATTCCCGACCTCACATCGGCACCAAATCGCTTGGCTTGCTCTTCTAGATCTACCATCATTTGGGTTCCGTTCACCCCTTTAGCATACCCAGGGAAATTATCTACGTCTGTGGTGGTGGTCAATTGACCCCCAGGCTGTAAGCCTTGGTATAATACAGGAAACATGTTAGCTCTAGATGCATAAATGGCTGCCGTAAAACCTGCGGGACCAGAACCTATAATTAAACATTTTAGTTTTTCAATAGTTGACATAGTACTGTTTTTAAAGCATGCAAATATATTATTTATGAATTTGTATAAGAAATAAACTTATTCACAAATTAAAGTATCGTACGAAACTCCGTAACCATAAAAAATACCTAAGCCATCCCCGTGAACATTATAGGGTAAATTGCCTGAGGAAGCAAAAATACTTCCATTGGAAGCCGCTGCATTTTCCATAGCCCTTACGTATAAATATATTGGATAAGTTGTAGTAGTTGATTTTACTAAAACCGTATCTCCAGTTTTAAAAAAACCTCTTTCTACACCCTCGTAATCAGGACCTTCAAAGTTTCCATCTTCTCCCCTTGCAAAAATAAAATCAAAAGTAAGTCCATTGAATAATTTATCGTCTGTAGAACTCCCAATAGGTGCTAAAGGACGGCTGTCCTTTACTGTGCCTTTTACATTGTCAAATGGTGGGGGATAATTATATTTATAGGTATTAATTCTTTGTGCAAACCATCGATAACAATTCCCCAAAGTATCTGGATCCGTAAACTTGGCTCCTATTAATCCTAATGAATCATAGGCCTCATATTTTTCAAACCATAAACTATCAATAAATAGGGGCTGGGGAATTTTCGCATTTGCAAAAATAGTTTTATCATCGGAGTTTATCGTCAAACTATAGTTTTTTCCAAATTGACCAAAGGCAGATAAATCTAATGAAGAGTAAATGTAAATTCCATTAAAATTAAATTCCTGCAACAGAAAGTCTTGACTTCCATCATTAAGAATTACTTCTGCATCGTGAACAAAAACTTCATTTAATAAATTGGAGTCTATTGGATCAAAATATCCCTGGCTATTGGTTAAGATAACTCTAGGAGGAAGTCCACTTTCAACGATTGCCTCTAAAATTAATGTTTGCTCAGTTTCAGGTAATGTGAATTTAATTGGCTTAGTGCAACTTAATATAAAAATTAAAAATAAGTAATATAGTTTTTTCATTAAAATTTAAAATTCCAAGTTATGCTAGGTAGAATAGGAAACAAAGAAACTTGACTCGCTCCAAATTCTGCTGTGCCTTCTAGTGGATCTCCACTGTAATCAAAAAATATAAAATAAGGGTTAGCTCTATTATAAAGATTGTAAACGGATATATTCCAAGAAGATACTACCTTCTTTTCTATTCTTTCAGATTTATTAGTTTCTTTATTGAACACTTCCTTGAAAGGTTTCGAATCAATAGTAACTGAAATATCTAATCTATGATAAGGATCTAAACGATATTGATTTCTTTTACTCCAAACTGTAATAATTCTATTTTCTTCTAAAGAAAACCATCTTCTTTCGGGTAATGATAAAGAATTTCCAGTAGCATAAACAAATACTGCCCCTAAATTTACTCTATCATTAATTTGGTATTGTGCAACAATAGATAAATCATTTCTTCTGTCATATTTTGCAGGAAACCAATCTCCATTATCAATTTCATCAAATTTTCTCATGGTTTTGGAGTAAGTATATCCAATCCAGCCATTAAAATTTCCCATTCTTTTCTTCAAAAAAAACTCAGCCCCAAACGAATAGCCATTTCCGAAAGTAAGTTGATTATCTACATTATTATTAAGATTATCTTCTGGAAAAGAATTCTCTTTATATTCGATCAAATTTCTTAAATCTTTGTAATAGAGTTCTATTGAAGTCTCGTACTTATTTTCATTAAAGTTTTTAAAATAACCCAAACTATATTGAGTTCCTATCTGGGGTTTAACTATTTCAGTACTTGGAAACCATAAATCAGTAGGAAGAGAGACTGAAGAAATAGAAGCTAAATGTATATACTGATAATTATGAGCAAAACCGATTTTAAAGGAAGATTGATCAGGTAATAAATACCTAGCTGAAAATCTTGGTTCTGGACCAAAATAAGTTTTAATAGTTTGAAAATTAGAATATTCACGAGTGCTGTCTGTTACTCCTGAATTTGGATTTTTAAAATATCTTGTGAAAGGACCGATGTGTTGATACATAGATAATCTAAATCCTAAGTTAATTTTTAAACTTTCGTTTATATTCCATTCATCTAATAAATAGATGGCTGATTCATTTCCAAATACTTTTACATCGTCTTGAGTATCAAACTCTACATCCCCTGAACTTGCAGATAAACTAGAGGGAATAAACCGATGAAAAGTATAATTCCATCCAAACTTAAAATTATGCAACGAACTATGGTAATAGGTGAAGTCTTGTTTTAGGTTATAGTCTCTAATACCTGAGGCTAATTTGAAATTAAAACTGCTAGAACCGCCTTCAAAAGCAAAATTATAATCTGTGAAGACAGCAGTCGTATTGACAAAGATTTTATCGCTAAATAGATGATTCCATCTTAAAGAGGCAGTTGCATTACCCCAAGGAACATTGAACATAAAATCTAGGTCTTGATTATTAAATGTAAAAACATCTCTGCCAAAATAACTGCTTAAATAAAGTCGGTCTTTATCTGATAATCTCCAGTTGAGTTTAGCGGTTAAATCATAAAAAAAATAACCAGAACCTTTAAAAGAAGAAGTATCTGGAATAAATGGTTCAGTAAGGACATCTATATATGTTCTTCTACCAGAAATTATGTATGAAGCAGTGTCTTCTTTTATTGGCCCCTGAAGTGTAAGTCTTGAAGCAATTAGACCTATTCCTCCATCAGCTTGAAAACTTTTATAATTACCATCTTTCATTGTTATGTCTAAAACAGAGGATAACCTCCCCCCATAATTTGAAGGCATGCCCCCTTTAATCAAAGAAACATTTTTAATTGCATCTGCATTAAAGACAGAAAAAAAACCAAATAAATGGGAGGCGTTGTAAACAGTTGCTTCGTCTAATAAAATTAAATTTTGATCAGGACCACCACCTCGGACATAAAAACCAGTATTGCCTTCTCCTCCAGAAGAAACACCAGGTAAAAACTGTATTGTTTTAAGAATATCTACTTCACCCATAAAAGCAGGAATGGTTTTCACTTTATCCATAGACAATTCAATTTTACCCATTTGAGTACTTTGAGTATTTTGATCCGATTGTTTAGATTCAATTATCACTTCATCTAAAACATCTTGTTTCTCAGATAATTCGATGTTGAGTCGTAAATCTTTATTTAAATCAATAGATTTTTCAATTTGATTATATCCAATATAAGAATACCTTACTTTAGTTGATTGACTTAAAATTGTGATGGAATAAAAACCATATACATTTGTTGAAGTACCCATAGCGTTATTTTCAATAAAAACACTAGCACCAACAAGTGCTTCACCAGTTTTAGCGTCTTTAATGTAGCCGCTTAGGGTGTATTGTTGGCCATAAAAAATCAAGGTAAATAACAACAATAGAAAAGTTAATTTTACTTTCACATTGCGAAACTAATAATTTTGTTTAAATATTAAATAGAAAAGTTAAACAACTTTATTAAAATATTTAAAATTCAAAATTTTGATTAATTAAGTATCTTTAAGAAAAAATAAAATGGATTTATCGGAAACATTATTAGAAAGAATTGGATTTGGAAAAAGATTATTAGCATTTATAATAGATTTAATAATTTCTTCTATACTAGGAATTATATTAGCTTCATTTGCAGGAATAACACTACTAGAATTTTTTTTTGAAACTTCTCAAGTAAATGAAACTATGGCAGCAGTAGAATCAATCAATTCTGGTATGGGAGATATTGTAAAGAAATTTTTTATTAACGTTTCCGGAGTTGGCGCAATTAGTTTTATAATCATGATTATTGAAGGAATAACAGGCCAAACCCCAGCAAAAATGATATTAGGTATTATTAATGCTAATCAGAATGGAACAAGAGCTACAACAAACGTTCTTATATTTAGAACTGTATTAAAAAATATCTCTTCAATATTTTCTTTAATAGCGGTAGTTTTAAGCATATCTATTATTGGAACCATTGGTTCGTTCTTGGGATTTATTATTTTCATAGGTTGTTTTTTTGTTCTAGGTACCAAAAAGGAATCCATACATGATATGATTGCTAAAACCGCTGTTTTTAATAAAGCTGAACTCAAGTAAATACTTCAATTAACCTTGATTCCTTTTGCTAGTTTTTGAGCTTTATTAACTAATTTATACACATCTTCTGAACCATAAGTTAAGGTTACTGCCATTCTTCTAAATGGTCGTGTAGAAGGTTTGCCAAATATTCTTATATCTGAGTTAGTGGAATTCATAGCTTGATCTAGTCCAGAAAATTTAGGTGATTTAGTGGATGAATCATGAGCTAAAACAACAGCTGAAGCTCCATTTTTTAATAGTTTAATTTCTGGAATAGGTAATCCTAATACTGCTCTTGCATGCAATTCGAATTCATTGAAATTTTGAGTTCCAGCTAGGGTAACCATTCCAGTATCGTGTGGTCTTGGTGATAATTCAGAAAAATAAGTAGCCTCCTTTGTAACAAAAAATTCTACTCCCCAAACACCTGCACCACCTAAAGATTTGGTAACTATATATGCCATTTCATGGGCCTCTTTTAAGCGATCTGCATTCATGGGCATGGGCTGCCAACTTTCTTGATAATCACCTCTTTCTTGTCTATGACCAATTGGCGGACAAAAAAGAGTTGGACCCTTATTTTGAGTTACAGTAAGTAAAGTAATTTCATAATCAAAATTGATGAAGCCCTCAACAATAACTTCTTGTAAATCTCCTCTGGAACCTTCAATTGCATAATTCCAAGCCATTTTAATATCAGACTCTGATCTTATTACGGACTGTCCCTTTCCAGAACTTGACATTAAGGGCTTTACCACACAAGGATAACCACAAAGAGTTACTCCATCATATAATTCTTCTAAATTAGTAGCATAAGAATAGGTTGCTGTTCTTATATTTAAATCTTTCACAGCCAAATCTCTTATTGATTTTCTATTCATAGTGTAATTTGCTGCTTTGGCACTTGGTACAACTTGATAACCCTGATTTTCATATTCATAAAACCTTTCTGTTCTTATAGCTTCTATTTCTGGAACTATTAAATCTGGTTTATATTTTTCTACAAGAGCATCGAGTTGATCACCATCTAACATATTGATAACTTCTCTTTTTTGAGCTACCTGCATAGCTGGTGCATTGTCATAACTATCCACCGCAATAACATATTGACCTAGCCTCTGACAAGCAATTACAAATTCTTTTCCTAATTCACCTGACCCCAATAAAAGTATTTTTTTCATATAAATATTTTAACTTATGTTATATTTTAAATCCAATAATGGTTTTAAAATTTTAGGTCTTATCATAGAAAGCTGAAAATAGGGTTTTTGAATAGCTCCATAGCCTCTGAAAAATCTTTCAATAGACTCTACCATAGTTCCTTCAAAATCAAATTCTTTGGCAAATGTACTAGCTAATTTTATTCCTTCCCATATTACTAGAGACATAGCCTCACTATTTCTAAAATGAGGGTTACTTCCACCAATAAGATAGTACACAGTTTTAGCACTCCAAACTAGGAATATTCCTGAATGAATTTGGTTATTTCTATCTTTGGCTAAAAGAATTTTACAACAATTATTTTTTTTACAACTTTCAAAAAGTTTTTTAAAACCTTTTATTTCGTAGGGAACTTTAAGTTGTTGCCTATTGAAAGTCATTTCAAAAAGTGAAAATAATTCATTGATATTCTCTGATTCTTCTACATTAAGTAGTTTTTCTGCTTTTTTTATATTTTTTCTTGTACTACTACTTAATTCATTGAAAAGATCGTCTTTTCTTTTAAATATGTCTTTTAAAATATAAGTATATTTTACAGATGTTTTATACCCTTTCCAAACAAAAGGTAATATATTCTGAATACTGTAATGAGACTTTATTAAATGGATATTGGCCTTAGGTAATTGACTTATTAGAAAGGATAAGACTTCTTTTTCAAAAGAAAGTTTAGTATTATTTTTTTGACCTTTAGGATAAATTAACCAAGGTCCTAAATGCTGCGTAAATGGGGGTATACCTAAAAAATTGAATCCCCATTTTTTTTTTAGATAATATGGAAGAACTCCAAAAATTTCATTGGACTTTTTATAAATAACTACATCCCAATTATTTTTTCCTGCTGTAGCGTCTAACCACCATGATTGAAAAAATAAGGGTAATTCGTTGTTATTACAAAATTGCTCGTAATATGTTCTATTATTAATCAAGAAATATAAAAGTACTTATTTCAATCAGGAATTCATTATAAAAATTTTACCAAAAAAGTTTCTTCAGCTCTTTTTCTATAATAGAAATTAATTTTTTGTCAAATTGAAAATCAAAATCATTAGCAATTAACATTCTAACATTGTAAGAACCTAGAGCTAATCTTATGAATGATTTATTATCGTATTTTACAGGCTGACCGATTATAATTTTTTTAAAATCATAAAAGTCATTTCGTTCTTTTGCGCAAATTTCAAGATATAATATTCTTAACTCTTCATCTGTTAATAGGGACCCATCTTTATGCTTTACATTAAACGATACAATAGAACGATTTGTAAATTGTTGATCTGGCATTAGTTCAAAGAATTCACTCTTAATTTGTAACTGACTAATGATGAAGGCATTCCACCTATCAATAGCCATGGTAACCATGTCTTCTCCATAAAACGAAAGTAATTTCATTTCACTTACAGCTGCTTCCCACCTTAGTAGGGTTCCATAATTTTCATTAGTTCTAAATTTTTTTCTTAGTAAAGGATGATTTAAAGGAATATCTGATGTACTAAATATTTTAAGAAAAGGAGCAACGGCCTCATCTGTAATATTTACTAATTTAGAAGTAATCGTCTTAGGCACCAGTAAAGCACCACAAAAAGGAGGAGATTGATAGAACTTAGACCCTGTAAGCATAACCATGCAATTAAGTTTTATTAACTTATTAATAAGTTTTTGAGTAGTTCTCATTTGACAGACATCAATCACCCAGAAGCAATCCTCATTGGCCCTAGGGATCATAGAAATATTATCAACAATTCCAGACTTACTTCCAATAACCAGGTTAGCAATTACTTGTTTTTCTGCACTTTTCTTTTCAATAATTTCAAGAATATCGGTTTTATGATTCAAAATATTTCCATCTATGTCTCTTGCTGAAAATGCTTGTTGTTCAATTTGAATTTCTTCATGAATAGTAGAATTCTTAATTACATTTTCTTCAAATTGGTTAGTTCCAAAAAAATATTTTCCTTTTATAGCGGTATTAGAACCTGTTCCTAATTCTTCAGGACAAGTAACCACACTAAAAATTGGCTTGCTAGGCTTTAATATTCTAGAAAACATAATTGGATAATAGCAAAGATCACTTCCTGATGGGGCGTAAAATATATCAAATTCATTAGAAGAGTCCACATCGATTAACTTTTTTAGTTGATTTTGTTGCTCATCTAACAGCTTATCATAATCTTCTATTTGAAGTTTTTTTAACATTTTATCAACTGCACGCTTACTGTCTATGTTTAAGTTAGACATAGTACAAGAACCCCTGTTGAAAACAGATTCGTAAACTAATGGATTTCCATGGTATTTATTTAATCCGTTTTCCTTAAGCGTTATTCGCTCATCTCCGCCTTTTACAATATCGTTAATATCCATAATATCAAATAATTACACAAATAAATGTATTTTAATAACATTATATACTATTTTTAAAAGAATTAATTATCAATTTTTAAAGATTGAAAATTCCATTTTTATAAGCACTATTTTAAAAATTAATTTTTGATAAAAGATATCATTACTTGGCAAGACTTTGAAAAATTAGATATTAGAGTTGGAACAATAAAAAAAGTCGAAGAATTTCCAAAAGCTTTAAACCCATCTTATATATTATATGCAGATTTTGGAAAGTTAGGTATAATGAAAACTGCTGCTCAAATTACCAAAAACTACAGTATTAAAAATCTTATTGGTCAACAAATTATTGCCGTAGTTAATTTTCCAAAAAAACAAATTGCTAATATGAAGAGCGAATTTCTAACACTTGCTGCTGTAGAAAATGAATTGGAAAACGTTATTTTAATTCAACCATCTACTAAAACAAGAAATGGGGCTAAAATTTGTTAATATTTTTTGATATAATAAGCCAATTGTTATATATTAATAATAACTTCGTGTTAATTATACAATATGAAAAGAATCGGTATACTTACTAGTGGTGGAGATTGTGCAGGTTTAAATGCAGCTGTAAGGTCTATTTTTTATAGAGCTAAAGATCAATATAATATGGATGTATTTGGAATTTTAGAAGGGACTGTTGGGCTTATGAACAGACCTGTTTCTTACACAAAACTAAATTACAATACCTTCTCAGGTAACTTATTAAGACAAGGTGGTACTTTTTTAGGAACTACCAACAAAGGAAACCCATTTAAATTTCCTTTCCCCGATGGGTCATTTAAAGATAGAACTATAGAAATAATCAGTGGTTATCATGAACTGGGCTTAGATGGCTTAATTGTAATTGGTGGTGACGGTAGTATGAAAATTTTAAAAACTATTGCAGATAAAGGAGGTCTAAACATTGTAGCAATACCAAAAACTATTGATAATGATGTGGGAGCAACTGAAAATTCAATTGGTTTCAATACAGCTGTTAATGTAGCAACAAATGCATTAGACAACCTACAATTTACAGCGGCTAGCCACAATAGGACTATGATATTAGAAGTAATGGGGAGAGATGCAGGACACATAGCATTAAATGCTGGTATAGCAGGTGGAGCAGATGTAATTTTAATCCCTGAAATAAAATATTCAATTGATGGAATTGTAAAGAAACTTGAAAAAATGAATAGT
>MDSV01172219.1_pt1 | contig 23432 bp, 31 predicted proteins | sample 810851 | NCBI WGS metagenome assembly MDSV01 (sample SAMN05326640, study PRJNA326480) | marine metagenome | isolation source: seawater | place: Atlantic Ocean: North East | collected 2012 | reverse complement strand
TTCCGTGGTCTTTTTCTATCTGACTAATTGCAGAATCTAGTGCTTTTTGTGTATTCTCTTCCATTTTTCTCCTCAGGTGATTTTTTGAATAGTCTATGATAACAAGTAATTTTTATTAATGAAATCGGATAAACAGTTAAAAGCAAAATATACAGTACTTAATCTATTATCGAGTCTTGGCCCATCTAGAAGAAAATGTGACGTCTCATGGTTATCGTGTGACATAACAGTAATATATACCTGACATTCTTTTGCAAGTGCATCATTATTTTTCTCCATTATTCCAGTAACTGATAATGCTATATCAGTATGAATTATTTTTAATAACCCTTCTGCCATTGCATTAGAGACTTCTTTTGAAACCGCTCCATATTGATGAATCAATTCGGAAGGTACGTTTAAAATGTTTGACTTTACATCATTAGAATAAGCAATTACAGAGCCTTTGTAGTATTGAGAAGAATTAGATTGATCAGTGATCAATTTTGAAATAAAACCTCCTGTACAAGACTCGGCAGTAGCTAAACCAAGTCTATGTTGAATACATGAATCATGTAGTTTTTTTAGTTCTTCTTCTAATGTATTCATATATAATTGTATTATTCTATCATAGAAAGACTTACGAGGAATATATTGAAAAAGTTTAACAAAATCTTAATTTATACATCATCATCTTTCCTAGAAAAAAAGGAAACAAAAGATGTAATTAAATATTTAACAAAGCAATGTTCTTGTGTAGACGTGCATGCATTAGAGTTAAAAAATAATATACCTGATAAAATCAAATATGACCTTGTCTTATCCATAGGCGGTGATGGTGTTTTTATAGCCTCCTCTAAATATGCATTCAAAAAAACAATACCTGTACTTGGTTTAAACTTTGGTAGGTTGGGATTTTTAGCTGATCTAGACAAAAAACATTTTCAATCTAAGATACTTGAAGTACTCGATGGCAATTATATCGTTGATAAAAGAACTATGTTAACGGGCACCGTGTCCTCGAAAAATACCATACATAAGTCGATCTCATTAAATGATATTGTCATTAATAACTGTGGGAAATTAAAAATGATAGAAATGGATATTTACGTAAATCAAAATCTTATTAATAAACAAAGATCAGATGGTATTATCATAGCATCACCAACTGGATCTACAGCATATGCAATGTCAAATGGTTGCCCTATTGTCAGTCCTCAATCAAGCGTAATATGTATTGTTCCAATTGCTCCACATTCATATGGACAAAGATCTGTAATAGTAAATAATACAGATACGATTACAATCAAAATAAAAAAGAAATCTATAGAAAATTCACAAGTAACATTTGATGGTGCTAATAACTTGACAATTAAAAATCCAAGTGACATTTCTATTAAAAAGGCTAGTAGGCAACTTCAAATAGTACATCCATGTGATTATGATTATTTTAAGGTATTATCAAAAAAGTTAAGATATGATATTAAATCTTAAATTATTTAATATTTTTACAATTCTTATTGTTACAGTTACCAAATAAAGTCATCACATGAGACTCCAGTGAAAAATTATATTTCTTTGAGATATGTTCTTGGAGTTTTTCAAGATCTTCATTAACAAACTCAATGATATTTCCACATTTTGTACATATTAAGTGGTCATGATGAGATTTCTTTAATTCATAGGCGGAGTGATTTTCTTGAAAGTTATTTTTTTGAATAAGATCAGCCATCTCAAGTTGAGTCAAAACTCGGTATACAGTTGCTAGACCAATAGTCTCTCCGTTATCAGTCAGGATATCTTTTAATTTATCCGCAGTATAATGTTCATCTGGGTATTTTTGAAATAACTCAAGGATCTTACAGCGAGAGTGTGTAACTTTCAACCCAGCTTCTTTAAGTTTAGCTATATTGTCATCTTTTTTTATATCGTTCATAAAGTTTTTGATTTATTCTTTCTATTAATTTTTGGGTCAGCTACAATGCCCTCATAAAATTCTACCCTATCTTTATCCTGAAGTGTATAGCTTAATTCCTTAATTTTTCCATACACACCAACGATTACACATTTAGCATTAAGCTTTAAGATATGATTAACTAATTCGTGAACTGTTGTTCCTTTTTTAACGGTAAGCAATTGTGTTTCGTAATTATTGTTACTATTAATTATTTCAATATCAATCATTATATTTAATTTTAAAAGCTTGATCGATAAAAGATTTAAGTATTGAATTCATAATTGTAGAAAAGATTGGCTCAATTGATATTTCAATTAGTGAGTTTTTAAATTTATAATCTATCTCCAAAGTAACATGTGTGTTATTTTTATCTACAGAAATAAAAGACCACTGTCCATTGAGCGCATCGAACGGACCATCTATTAGCGAAAGAGCGATAGATTTGTTCTTATCAATATGATTTCTTGTCGAGAAGTTCCATTTAATGAGGCTTTTTGATATGAAGATTTTTCCAATAGTTTTGCAATCTGATTCTTTAGTAACTTCTGTTTTAGTACACCAAGGTAAAAAACTAGGATAGTTTTCAATATCATTGATAAGATTAAAAATAGTTTCAACATCTACATTAATTTCTTCTTCTTTAAAGATTTTTTTCATTATTAAAGGATTCCTTGAATAAAAATAATTATTAATAGTATTGGTGAAAATATTTTTATGATCATAAACCATATGCCGATAATACTTTGATTAGCATTAAGCTCTTTGTTGACTGTAGCCTTATTCATAACGTATCCAACAAATAAAGCCATTAATAAACCACCTAATGGCAACATGATTTTCGATGTTAAATAATCAATATTATCAAAAATTGTCATATTGAATATTGTAAATGAGGATAAATCATTAAAAGATAATACTGTAAATATACCTAAAAACCATGTCAATGATCCTAGAATGTTTGTAGCATATATTCGTGTAACAGAGAATTTTTCGACAACAAATGTAATTGCAGGCTCTATTAATGAAATAGATGAAGTAATAGCTGCAAAAAACAATAATACAAAAAATGCCGTAGAGATAAAATGTCCATAATTCATAGCACCAAAAGCAATTGGTAGTGTCTGGAATATTAATCCTGGACCTGCAGAACTTGGATCTAAATTATATGTGAAAACAATTGGAAATATTATTATACCAGCAAGTATAGCAACGAGAGTATCTGAAAAAGCAACAGCAGAACTAACTTGGAAGACCGAAGTGTCATCAGGAAGATAAGAACCATAAACCATTAATGATCCCATACCTATGCTCAATGAAAAAAAAGCCATACTCATTGCAGACAATATTACAGAGCTGTTTATCTTATCAAAATCTACAATAAAGAAATAACTCATTGCATCTGAAAATCCTACGAGCGTTGAAGAATAAATTGCTAATCCTATTAGAATTATAAATAACCCAGGAATTAAAAATTTAATAGCTTTTTCTATCCCGCTTTTAATTCCCTTTGATACTATAAAACATGTGAGTATCATAAATATTGTATGCCATAAAATTAATTTTTCAGGATCAGAGATAAATGACTCAAATTTTGCAGACGAACCGGCAGCAGTAATTAGTGTAAATGAACCTGATATGGATTTAAATATGTAGGAAATAGTCCAGCCAGCTATAACACTATAGAAAGATAGTATGAGTATTCCTGCTATGATACCCATCCATCCAATTAGCTCCCAGTTTGAAAATATATCTATATCTTCAAATTTTTTTTTAATTTTTGTAGTGCGATTTAATAAGTCGTCAGATTGATTCTTAAAGTAGAAACTTGCTTCATTCGATAGAGTTCTAAGACTATTTATTGGATTCTGCTTTCCTCTTTTGCCAATCAATATTTCAGCTGCCATTATTGGTAGAGCAAGAAATATGACGCTTAAAATATAAATAATAACAAACGCTCCACCGCCATTTTCAGCTGTCATCCAAGGAAATTTCCAAATATTTCCTAATCCAACAGCAGAACCTGTAGCTGCAAATATAAATAAAATCTTAGATGACCACTGGCCATGTATTGATAGTCTCTTAATAGATATGACATATCTCCTTTGTGCTATAATACATTATACCTTATGTGATGAAATTATGAATGTCTTATGTAATAACAAGAAGGCGAGTTTTAAATACTCTTTTATAAAAAAAATTGAAGCTGGACTAGTATTATCAGGATGGGAAGTAAAAAGCCTGAAATCTGGAAATGGTCAATTATCTGAGAGTTATATTTCTATAAAAAAAGATGAAGTTTATTTATCAAATGCACACATTAAATCCTTGAATACTAAAAATCAAACAAATATTCAGGAGCCTGTGGCAAGCAGGAAGCTTCTCCTAAATCGAAAAGAAATAAATATGCTTCAAGGACAGGTAAACCAGAAAGGTTTAACTATCGTTCCTCTTAAAATATATTCAAAGAATGGAATTATTAAAATAGAAATTGCATTATCTAAAGGAAAGAAATTATATGATAAAAGAACAGATCAGAAAAACAAGGATTGGCAGAGGCAGAAAGACAGACTTAAGAAGTCAATATAAATTATTTAAAATAAGATTCATGTAAAAGCACATCATCCTCATTTGCTTTGATAATTTTGAAATCTCTGGATATAGTTTCGATATCATTTAGCTGTAAGCCTTGTTCAACAGATAAATCGCTAAAGTTATTCTGGCCAATAGTAATTTTTAGATATACGTAAGCTAATAGTCTTGCATCAAGTAATGCTCCATGAAAACTCCTATCAGAGTTATCCACAGAATAACGTTCACAAAGCGCATCTAAAGTATTTTTTTTACCTGGACTTATTTTCCTTGCAAGTTTGAGACTATCTATAATCTCATTTTTAAAAAAAGAGTCTGTTCTTTCGAGATTGTTGAATTCTTTCTTTAAGAATCCAACATCAAAGGCAGCATTATGAATTATTAATGGTGAGTCAGATATATATTCAACAAAATCATCATAAATATCTTTAAAGATTGGTTTATCGCTTAAGTTACTTGCAGTTAACCCATGTATTTTAGATGCTTCAGTGTCAATCTCTCTCAAAGGATTAATATATTTGTGAAAAGTATTATCTGTTACTTTTCTATTTATTATTTCAATGCAACCAATTTCAATAATCTTATGTCCATCATCAGGATCAAGTCCAGTTGTTTCCGTATCAAGAACGATATATCTCATTTAATAATTGCTCCTGTCGCAAGTTTATCCGCCATATTATTGTAAATAGTATCACTAGAATCATCACATTGGTGAGCTTTAACCCATGTCCATTTAATATCTCTTGAAGTAGTATACTGATCTAGTTTTATCCAAAGATCCTTGTTAGACACAGGTTTTTTAGAACTAGTCATCCAATTATTCTTTTTCCAATTTATAATCCACTCTGTTATCCCCTTTTGAACATAAGTAGAGTCCGTATGCAGGATAATTGACTCATTAATATCTACCGATTCGATAGCTTTAATTGCTGCTGTTAATTCCATTCTATTGTTAGTGGTAGCCGCTTCACTTCCTGAGAATGATTTAGTGCTTTTTCCATCAATTATTACAAAACCCCATCCTCCTGGTCCTGGGTTACCACTACATGCCCCATCTGTATAAATCTCAATCATATGTTATTTTTTGCAAGGCTTGTAACCTTATAATTTTTATTAAAGATTATTTTATGTGGGGTTAGTGGTATTACTCTTTTTCTATAAGTAAACATTACTAATCCTCCAAACTGATTTCTAATAATTTTATGAAAGAAGGATATATGACTGAGGTATGATGTAATATTTTTCCCTAAATATGGCATAAACCCAAAAGTTTTTTGATAATTTGTTTTGTATTCCAAAATCTTAAACCATTCTTTAATAATATATGGTGATAAAAATCTTATATTCCAAGGAGGTTTTGAAGAAAAGATTTTTACAAGTGACCAAATACTATATTTATTAAAACCTATCACGACAATCGTAGCATCATCTGTAGCTATACGATCAATCTCACGCATTAAAAGGTAAGGGTTTTCAGTATATTCAAGGCCATGAGATAAAACTATTACATCATGTGAGTTGTCTTCAAATGGGAGATTCTTTGACAAATTTGCGCTTGAAATTAAAACATCTTCATCAATACTAAAAAATGTACCGCTTTTATTTTTTTGAAATAATTTTTTGTACTCTGCTGAACCACAAAATAAAGTGTGCCGTCCTTGATAAAGATCTTTGATTAATTCTAGTTCATTCAAAATAATCTTTTTATAGTGCTGTCCTGCTGGATTTTTATACCATTTCTTGAGTTGTGTTTTAGTAGTATTATTCTCTTGGAGGATCATCTCTATAGTATTAGATAATACCATATGATAAATTCTAAGGGTGTATAAAAAATATATTTTTATAGTTGCAGTATTTGTTATATCTGGCTGTCAACAAACATCCGTTAGTCTGGGTAATTATACTATAGACCGTGCCTCATTTAGCTCATATAGCACGTGTGAAACTAAAACCTTAAAAAATAAAGAATTTAATAGTCTTTGGCATAGAATGCGATCCGGATTCTGTTTTAATAATGTTAACTCATCAAGAATATCTCAAGAATTAAAATGGATGAAAAAAAATAAAGAATTTGTGTATAGATCCATTGAAAGATCAAAACCTTACCTATTTCATATAATCAATTATCTTGAACAAAAAAATCTTCCATATGAGCTAGCATTATTGCCAATGGTAGAGAGTGGTTTTCAACCTTTCGCATATTCTGCATCAAGAGCTGCTGGTATCTGGCAATTTATACCACCTACAGCAAGGGAATATGGCTTAAAAATGAACTGGCGCTATGATGGAAGGAGAGACGTATTAGAGTCAACAAAGGCTGCTACATATTTTCTGAGTGATATGCATCGTCATTTCAAAGGAAACTGGTTATTAGCTATTGCTTCTTACAACACAGGTGCAGGTAATGTAGGTAAAGCTATAGATAAAGCTAATAATATTTTCACAAAACCATCTTACTGGGATCTTGATTTACCTAGAGAGACAGAGCTTTATGTTCCCAGATTATTAGCACTTGCGAAAATTGTAAATAATCCAGAAAAATATGGTTTTAAATTAGCAAATATTGAGAATCAAAATTATACAAGAAAAGTAAATTTTAGGGATCAATTAGATTTTCAAACACTTTCTGTAATCACAGGAATAAGTCAAAAAAAATTAATGAATCTTAATCCTGGTTACAGTACTTGGATTATTGACCCTTCTCAACAAAATACACTATTACTTCCAAACAAAGAGGCAAAATTATTCAAGAAGAGATATGACAAAATAACCAAAATTATTTATGAAAATAAAATTCATAAAGTTGAAAAAGGTGATAGTCTTTATAAAATTTCAAGAATATACAATGTAAAAATTCAAGCTATAAAAAAAGTGAATTCATTATCTGGTGATGTTATATATATTAATCAAAAAATAAAAATCCCATCTGAACTAAGTGCAACTAATAAAGAATTTATTACTATAAATAATAAGAAATATTTTATAAATAAAAAGGAAGTAACTTATAATCATATTGTAAGAAGATACGATAATTGGTACAAAATAGCGAGAAAATATGATGTCCCATTGAAGAAACTTTTGAAATGGAATGATGCCAATAAGCAAACTAAATTAAAGATTAATAATTTAATAAAAATAAAACTTAGGGGTCCTATTCTAACAACAGACAAAAAAATAAAATCTCTTAGGTATGTTGTTAATTCAGGAGAAAGATATGATCAGATAATAAGAGGTTTTGGTGTTAGTAAAGACACTCTTATAAAGGATAATAATCTTAAAAACAAAAAATACCTAACTGCTGGAGATAATTTAATTATAAAACAAAACTAAAGTTTAGATAGATATCTGTCTCCTCTGTCACATAGAATCGTGACAATGACAGAATCTTTTAGTTCGGATGCAATTTTTTTAGCAATGAATATATTTGCACCTGCAGACATCCCTACGAATAACCCTGTTTGAGTTGACAGCAGATTCATAGAATCTTCAGCATCATGTTGATCGATATCAATAATTTTATCTACAATCGCATTTTGGAATATCTTTGGAGTATATTCTTTTTTCCATCTTCTAATGCCAGGTATTCTAGAACCCTCAGTAGGTTGCACACCAATAATTTCTATATCATTATTTTTCTCTTTCAAAAATCTTGATACTCCCGTTATTGTTCCTGTTGTGCCCATGGCTGATATAAAATGTGTTACAGATTGATCTGTTTGTTTCCAAATTTCAGGCCCTGTAGTCTCATAGTGTGCTAGGTAATTAGATTTATTTGAAAACTGATCAAGAACATGACCTTCTTTATTATTGGCCATCGATAATGCGAGATCCCTAGCACCTTCCATGTCTTCTTCTTTTGACACTAGGATTACCTCAGCTCCATATGCCTTCATAGTCTTGACCCTTTCTATCGACGCTGTTTCCGGCATTATGAGTTTCATTTTAAATCCTCTTATTGCCGCAGCCATAGCCAGAGCAATGCCTGTATTACCGCTAGTAGCCTCAATTAAAGTATCTCCTTTTTTAATAACTCCATCATTTTCAGCATCTTTAATCATCTTAATTGCAGGACGATCTTTAATAGAGCCTGCTGGATTGTTACCCTCCAACTTAGCATAAATCTTATTTGATCCAATTTTATCAATAAGTACTAAAGGTGTATTGCCAATGTAATTTTCTATATCACTCATTGTTCGATAATTACAAAAGCTATTGAATGAGTCTTAGTGTCAGTAATAGATAATTGTATATTTTTATATCTATTTTGAATGCTACTGCCTATTTCATTAGAAAATTTGAAAAATGGTTTTCCTAATTTTGTATGTACTATGCTAATTAGCTTAGGAAAAATTCCATTTCTATATAATCCTGAACCGAGTGCTTTAGATAATGCTTCTTTTGCAGCAAATTTTTTTGAAAGATAAGAGCTTTTATTAGAAGATTCAATATATTCTAAAAATTCTGATTGAGATAATATTTTTAAGGCAATCTTATTTCCATATCTGATAATCAATTTTTCAAACCTTATATTATCAACAAGATCCACTCCTATGCCTTTAATCATTATCAATAGCACTCCTAAAATCATTTACAGCTTGTTTAAAGCCTTTAAATATAGAATCTGCAACAATTGCATGTCCGATATTAAGTTCCTCTATTTGAGATATTTTACATATATCTGATAAATTAGATAGGTTTAAACCATGCCCAGCATGAACATGTAAATTTAATTCTGATGCATATTTTGCTGCTTTTCTAATACGATTAAGCTCTTTATTTTTGATATCAGAATTACTTGCATTTGCAAATGAACCAGTATGAAGTTCGATACATGTGGCGCCAGATTTAATCGCATGATCAATTTGAGAAATGACAGGGTCGATAAATAAAGATGTTGTTATGCCATTATTGTTAAATTTATTAATCGAATCTGATAAAAGATTAAACTGCTCTTTATTCATACTTATAATATCCAAGCCTCCTTCTGTTGTAAGCTCTTCTCTTTTTTCTGGAACTATACAGCAATATTGAGGTTTTGCTTTTAGACAAATATCAATCATCTCAACTGTTAATGCCATCTCTAAATTTAAATTCTTTGCAACAGACCTAATATCGAATAAATCTTTATCCTGGATATGTCTTCTGTCTTCTCTTAGATGTATAGTTATTAGATCAGCACCATTTTTTTCTGCAATATCAACTGCGTCAATTAGTGAGGGATAATCAGTACTCCTATTAGTTCTAATAGTGGCGATATGATCAATATTTACGCCAAGTCTAATCTTATTTTTTTCCATTTTTTAATGAGGATAACTTAGAAAGTTTTTTAATAATTGGTTCATACTCCTCATTGTAACTACATTTTCCTGTAATAGCATTGAGCAAATCATATGTTTCTATTTCTAATACTTCTTCAAAGATTCTTTTTTGATAATCACTAAGCTCCTCATATTCATGACTAAGAAAATTTTGCAAGAGAATATCGAGTTCTCGTATACCTTTTCTAGATTTCCAACGAAGTTTATTTAAGCTCATGTTAAGCTTTTACAAGCATTTTTTTTATCTCGGATATAGCTCGAGCTGGATTGAGATTCTTAGGACATGTTTTAGTACAATTCATAATTGTATGACATCTGTATAGTTTAAATTTATCAGCTAAATTAGACAATCTCTCCTCTTTTGCAGTATCTCTGCTATCTATTATCCATTTATATGCATGCATTAATGTAGCAGGTCCAAGATATTTATCTGAATTCCACCAATAACTAGGGCAGCTTGTCGAACAGCATGCACATAGCACACACTCAAAGAGACCATCTAGTTTACTCCGATCTTCTTGAGATTGAATATGTTCACGCTCTGGTTTCTTGTCTGTGATTAGCCAAGGTTTAATAGACTTATACTGTGCATAGAAATTATTTAAATCAGGGACCAAATCTTTGATTACAGGCATATGCGGTAAAGGATAAAATTTAAGTTTTGATTCTGTTGATATATCTGTAATGCAAGCAAGATTATTAGTCCCATTAATATTCATAGAACAAGAACCACAGATACCTTCCCTACAGGACCTTCTAAATGTTAAGGAGGAATCTATTTTGCTTTTTATATAAATCAAAACATCCAATGCCATTGGTCCAAAGTTGTCTTTGTTTAATAAGTATGTATCTGTATATGGATTACTTTTGGTATCTGGATTATATCTATATATCTCTACAGTAAGCATATTTTCAGATTTGTTAATATCAGAAAATGTTTTTCCTTTCTTAACAATTGAATTTATTGGTAGTGTAAATTTAGCCATTAGTATGTCCTTGCTTTTAGTTCAACAGTTTCCATTTCATCCGTCAATGTTTCTAATACAACGTCTTTGTAATTATAGACAGGTTCTCCATCATTTGTAACTGATACAAGAGAATGCTTCAACCAATTTTTATCATCTCGTTCCGGAAAATCATCTCTTGCATGGGCTCCTCTTGTCTCCTTCCTTTCAGAAGCAGAGTATAAAGTTGCTAATGATTGATAGAGAAGGTTATTAAGCTCTAGAGTCTCTGCTAAATCTGTGTTCCAAATCATAGATGAGTCAGATAGTTTTATATTCTCAAAATCTTTAAAAAGACCTTTCATAATTTCAATACCTTTAATCATTGTATCTTGATCTCTATAGACCGGAGCATATCTTTGCATGGTTCTTTGCATAGTGTCTCTTATTTCAGAAGGATTTATATCTCCACTAGCATTTTTAATAGATTCAAACCTAGAAATAATTTTATCTATTGATGTACTTTTAATAATTGGGTGAGATTTTGGTTTATCTTTTAGAACCTCGATTGCTCTATCAGCAGCTGATCTTCCGAATACTATCAAATCTAATAGAGAATTTGAGCCAAGCCTATTCGCGCCATGTACAGAAACGCATGCGCCCTCTCCAATTGCCATAAGACCTTCTACAACAGAATTTTCATGATTTAAAACTTCGGTATTGTAATTAGTAGGCGTTCCTCCCATGTTATAATGAACAGTAGGTATAATTGGTATCGGTTCTTTTGTTACATCGACGCCAGCAAAGATTTGTGCGGTTTCAGCGATACCTGGTAATCTCTCATTTATGGTTTCATGCCCGAGATGCTCAAGATGAAGGTGGGCATGATCCTTTTCTATACCTACACCTCTACCTGCATTTACCTCCATCTGTATTGCTCTACTTACAACATCTCTTGATGCGAGATCTTTAGCATTAGGAGCGTATTTAGGCATAAAACGTTCACCATCTGAATTTGTTAGGTAACCGCCCTCACCTCTGGCTCCTTCAGTAATCAGGCAACCTGCACCATATATCCCAGTAGGATGGAACTGAATAAATTCCATATCTTGTAATGGTAAATTTGCTCTCAATACCATTGCATTTCCGTCACCTGTGCATGTATGTGCTGATGTTGATGACAAATAAGCTCTTCCATAACCACCTGTGGCAAGTATCACTATATGAGATTGAAAAAGATGAATCTTACCGTCTTCGAGACACCATGCAAGAACGCCCACGCATTTACTATCTTCAAAAAGCAAATCTATTACAAAATATTCAATAAAGAAATCAACATCATTTTTTAGCGACTGAGTATACAGTGTGTGTAATATTGCATGACCCGTTCTATCAGCTGCAGCACATGTCCTCTGTGCTATACCCTTACCATACTCTGTTGTCATTCCACCAAAAGGTCTTTGATAAATTTTACCTTCTTCTGTACGAGAAAAAGGAACCCCATAATGTTCCAACTCAATTATAGACTCGACAGCATTTTTACACATATATTCAATAGAATCTTGATCACCAAGCCAGTCAGAACCTTTTACAGTATCATACATATGCCAACGCCAATCATCTTCACCCATGTTACCTAACGCTCCACTGATCCCACCTTGGGCGGCAACTGTATGACTTCTTGTAGGAAATACTTTTGAAATACACGCAACCGATAAATCAGATTGAGATAAGCCCATAGATGCTCTTAAGCCTGATCCGCCAGCACCAACTACTAGAACATCATGTTCATGTTTTACTAAGTCCATTTTTATACACTCGCTAAAATTAATATAGTTAAGAAAAAAGAAATAATATGAAATAGTTTAGACAATGAAATTATATTTTCTTGTAATGTCTGACTATGAATATAATCCTCAATGATAACCTCAAGGCCCATAGAGCTATGAAATAACATGAAACCAATAAAAGTCACTGACATAATAAATCCTGTAACTGAACCTAGGTCTTCTATTAATTGACCATGTGAAATTGATGTAATATTCACAAGATATATAAGGGATAGTATTACGACTGGTATCATTAATATCGCGCTTATACGCTGAAGTTTCCAATGTTCCATTTTAGAATGCTCCTGAGAATATAAGAATCAATAAAGTAAAAACTACTGCAGAAATGATTACTACATATCCAGACTTATAACTACTATCAAGATCAAGACCATATCCGGCGTCCCATGCAAGATGTCGTATTCCATTACATAAATGATATATTAATCCAAACAAGGCTAATGAAAAAATTATTTTAATGAACATATTTTTGAAAATACTTACCATAAACTGATGTGTCTCCATAGAGTAAGTAAGAAAATAAATTATTATAGGAGAAAATAGTATAATCATGCTTAGCGCAAAACCTGTCAAACGATGTGAGATAGATAAAACTGATGTTAACTGAGGTTTATATATCTGTAAATGTGGTGATAGAGGTCTATTAGTAATGTTCATGATTAAAAGTCTATACAACGTCCATTTTTTTCCCAGTCGCCATAACGTGTCGGCTCAGGGCCCTTCCTTCCACCAATTTCTTTTGGTGTCTTCTTTTTATCTACTGGGATTATAAGCTTACTTTTATTACTCTTATTTTTCATGATTTTCCCTATTAAACTTTGATGCTTATTATATGAAAATATTTTTAAAATAAATAGTTATTTATTAGGCTATACTTATGATACGTTGTCAATCAATTAAGTATAGTAAATACTGATAATAATCAATTATTTATATGAATAAACTAATATCTGATATCATCAAAAAGCATAGTGGTCCATACTATGATAATGGTGTTTCAGTAATAAGAGTAAGCGGAATAGACAATAAAAAATTTCTTCAGGGTCAATTAACTAACGATGTTGACAGTCTGGGAACTAATCAATATAAGCTTGCATCATATTGCACACATCAAGGAAAAGTAATAGTTAACATGCAATTAGTTGCAGATAATGAAGATGTACTCATAATATTATCGAAGCACTTATCTGAATATTTCATTGAAAAAATTTCGAAGTATATTTTAATGTCAAAGGTGAAATTGGATATAGATCCTAATATGTCTGTGTTATCAACACTTGGTGATGAAGCATCATCAATTATTAATAAATATAATGTACTTTCATCAGGTGAATATAAAAAAATTAACGAGAATATTATTATTATAAATATGTCGACTTTATCTATACCTCAATGTAAGTGTGTATTAATGAAATCCGAGGATCAGATCAATATAAAGCATTATGATAAAGACGAATCTAATACATGCTTAATAGATTTATTTAGTCTAGTAACGAGATTACAAGTTGAAAATATTGAAAAATATATTCCACAAGTACTTAATGCAGACAATCTTGATAGTGTCAATTATAAAAAAGGCTGTTATACCGGACAAGAAGTTATTGCACGAACACATTATCTTGGTAATGTAAAAAAACATGTCTATTTAGTTCTTATAAATAATTCAGAAATTCACGAAAAGATTATAATCAATAAAGATGGTGAAAGTGTGGGAGAATTAATTGGTGAAAGCTTCAAATATGAGGATATTATGTTGACACATGGCATATTAAGAGATAGCTGTGACTTTGAAGACTTATTTGTTGGAAAAGATATAGTCCGTGTAATTTCTATGGAAGATATTGCTTAACAATATCTCTTTCTTTTATAAGCTCTTCCTCTGATAATTTAATTAAATCAGCAATCTTTGGATTGATATTTATATCAGATATTACTCTATATTCACTCTCACTAAATTCAATAGGTAATGAAAAGATCAAACCCTGGGTTATATCATATTCACCTGTTGTCATAATACCTAAAGACTCCCACTCATTGGAGCCATTTTCTAGTATACTAATATGATCATAAATAGCAGATGCTGCAGAAGCAGCACTAGATAATCCTCTAAATTCTATAATTTCTCCTCCTCGCTTCTGTACCTTAGGAATAAAAGTATTGAATATCCAGTTCTCCTCAACATCGACGTCTATTGAATTTATTTTACAATTATATAGATCTGGAACTTGTGTGGTTGAATGATTGCCCCATATTATCATTTGATGAATTTCATCAACTTGTTTATCAAGTTTTGAAGATAAAATACTTTTGGCTCTATTGTGGTCTAGTTTCATTAAAGAGGTAATATTCTCGTTTGGTATATTAGGAGTATTATAGTTAAGAATTAAAGCGTTTGTGTTTGCAGGATTGCCTACTACAATTATTTTTGTTGATGATGAGCATGTACTATTTATAGTTTCCGCTTGCAATTTAAATATACCAGCATTATCTAATATTAAATCTGATCTTTCCATACCCTTTGATCTTGGCTTAGCGCCAACCATAATAATATAATCACAATCACTAAAAGCTTTTTCTGTGTCAGAAGTAGTAATAATTTTATTTAATGTCTGAAATGCACAATCCTCTATTTCAAAACGAAGACCTGTCAAAGATTTTTGTGATAACTCAATGTCAAGCAATATTAAGTTAATCTTATCAGTAGACTTGAAGGGTAGTTTAGATAGAATTCTGAAAATAAGTGAATATGCAATATTTCCAGCTGCTCCTGTTATAGTTACATTCTTAATGTTCATAAATTTCTCTTGCTCTTTTTAAATCGCGGGCAGAATTGATACCAATTGACTTGTTATCTTTAACCTGAACACAATGTATCGGTATATTATTCCAAATCATTCTTAATTGTTCAAGGCTCTCATCTTTTTCATAATGACATTGTTTAAGCATAGAGTATTTTTCAAGAGTTTTAAATTTAAAACCATATACACCAAGATGAATAAGATACTTAGATCCAACTGATGTAATAGGCTTTCTTGTAAATGTTATCGCTCTAAGTTGTTTGTCAACTATTGCTTTCACAAAATTACTATCCAAGTATTCTCTTTTATTTTTTGTTTCATATACTAATGTGCCAACATTAATATCATCTGAGAGCTTTAAGACCCTTATAAGTTTTCTAATGTTATTTGGATCAATATTGAATTCATCAGCTTGAAGGTTAATGATTATATCTTTATCTAAAGCATTAAATTTTTTAGCAGTAAAATAACAACGCTCAGAACCATTTTTGAATTTTTTTGAAGATACAAAAGATTCTACATTATGTTTATCAGCATATTTTTGAATAATCTTGGAGTCTGTTGATACAATTATAGATGTATTATTTATTTTTTTTGCACACAAAATCATATGTTCTATTAAAGCTTTATCTCCAATATTTTGGATTAGTTTTTTTGAGAGTCTGGATGACTCTAATCTTGCAGGCAATATAATAAATGTGGCCATCTAAAATTTCTCTATTATATCTATTAGTTTATCATTTGGAATGACAGATTGTTCAAGTATATAAATATTTTTAAAATTGAACTCTTTAAGTTTAGTAAAGTCCTTTTCTGTAACTAATATAGGTTCCTCGGTTTTAGGAATATCTGAATATGTAAATTCATGGTGATCTGGAAATGATAAGAACTTTATATTAGCATGATAGTCTCTCAAATTGTTTTTGAGATCAGTATCATCAGCTATAGCCGTTACTAAGTGACTTTTTGAAAATCTACTGTCGTTTAAAGGATATACTTGACTGTCATATCCAGATCTAATTTGTGTTAGCATTGTGTGAAAGCCAGGGTACTTGTTGTCATAATAATTACTATATACGAAGATAGCATCAGGGTGAAAAAATTTTGGTTCACGTAAAGGCCCACACGGCAATAAGAACCTATCACCTAGATTTTTATATTTAGTAATAATAAATTCAAAGTTTCTACTCAATTGATAATGCTGTAAGCCATCATCGTGTATTATGTACTCTACATTTTTATCACTAAGATATTGAGTAGATTTGACACGATTCTTACTAGAAACAACTATTGCATTAGTTTTATAATGCAACAATAAAGCTTCATCTCCAACCTCATTAGCCTTTGACTCAGAGTTTATTTCCTTAGGTAGTGTTACACTTGATTTATAACCAGATGAAATAATTGCTATTTTTTTTTCTTTAGAATGTAAATAATTGGCAAGCCATACAGTAAATGGAGTTTTTCCAGAACCTCCAATATTCAGGTTTCCAATAATAATTAAATTTGTTGAGGAAGTGTAGCGAGAAAAAACATATGTTAACAAATATTTTCTTGTGAATATAACAATAAAATAAATTAATGATAATGGTAATATGGGTATAAGAAATAATTTGGGTAACTTATACCAGATAAAAAATACTAAACGATACATTCAGTTTTTAAATTGTGAATTAAATAAGTCAGAATAAGCACCTTTTTTTATAAGTAATTCATCATGACTTCCTTGTTCAATCACTTGTCCATTATCGATGACTGCTATCTTATCAGCATTAATAACTGTTGACAGTCTATGTGCAATTATTAAAGTTGTTTTATTTTTAGATAAATTACTAATTGACTCCTGTATAACTGCTTCAGATTCTGAATCTAAAGCACTAGTAGCCTCGTCTAATAAAAGAATTGGAGAGTTTTTTAATATAGCTCTTGCTATTGCTATTCTCTGTCTTTGCCCTCCAGATAAAAGAACTCCGTTTTGTCCAACAAATGTATCAAATTTATGTGGCAATAGATTAATAAAATCATATGCATTTGCTTTTTTTGTAGCATATTCAACTTCGGCCTTACTGGATTCATTGAGTTCTCCATAAGCAATATTATTATAAATAGTATCATTGAATAGAGTGAAATCCTGACCTACGTATGATATCTGTCTTCTAATATAATTTAAATCCATCTTAGCAATATCTTTGTTATTGAAATTAACTGTACCGGAAGTGGGTTCATACAGTCTTGGAATTAAGTCTAATATAGTAGTTTTACCACCACCTGACTTACCTACAAGTGCCACAGTCTCACCAGGATTGATTGATAAATTAATATCTTTTAATATCAAATCCTTAGATGATGCATACTTAAAATTGATATTTTCAAAGTCAATGAAAATATTATCAATCGGCTCATAAACCTGATTATCCTGAGGCTCAGACTTTGAATCAAGTAATGTAAAAATAGATTCACTTGCGGCTATACCTCTTTGTAGAATAACATTAACTTCAGATAATCTTTTTATTGGTGCAAATAACATTATCATGGCTGTGAGGTAAGACATAAAAGTTCCTATAGATATTTGTTCAAGATAGTCCTCAGACATAACAAAATAGATAATGCTTGCAGCAAAAACAGCAATAACAAGTTGCATGAGAGGAATGCTTAAACTTTGTATAAAAATTAACTTTAAATTTCTTTCTCTATTATTTTTATTAACAGTATTAAATAGATTAATTTCATGGTGATGTCCACCGAATATCTTAATAAGACGATGTCCTATAATAGATTCTTCAACTACATTAGTGATCTCCCCCATAGATTTTTGAATATCCCGACTTATATACCTGAACTTAATGCTCATAATTTTCAAAAAATATCCTATAAGTGGTGCTACTAGAATGAGGCCTATAGAAAGTTCAAAGCTGTAATAAAACATTAAAGATAATAAACCTATTATAGTTAGACCGTCTTTAATAATAATTGTTATAGCCTTTGTAGCTGCTTCAGCTACTTGTTCTGCATCAAATGTAATTTTCGATACAAGTCTTCCAGTAACAGATTCATCATAAGATTCTGATGATTTTAATATAATTTTATCAAACATATCCTTTCTTATATCTCGTATTATACTTCTTCCGACATAAGCCATGCCATAGTTAGACATAAATGATCCAAAACCTCGAAGTATAAAGATAAGAATTATCAAAAGAGGCATTAATGCAATAATATCTTTATCTTGGTTAACAAAGCTACCGTCTAATAGTGGCTTAATAAGAGCTGCGAAAGAAGTATCTGAAATAGCGTGTAATATCATACCTATTACAGCAATAAAAAAGACATTCTTATAGACTTTAGTCCGCTTCAAAAGCCTTTTGTATAAAGAATACCCGCTATTATGATTTTGATTCATTATTGTTTATTGAGATATGAAGATATTTCACTATCATACATGATATTATTTAACCATTGAAATATACATACATTTATTATTATAAATAGTTCAAAATTATGAAGAAATTTTTTAAAGATAATTTACCAAAACCTGAAGATTTAAAGAAATATAAAGCTTTAGGTGTATTGGGTAACTCTATTTTTGAAAAAGAGCTTTGGACAATAAATAAACATACTCTTTCAAGAGCAATTGCAATAGGACTTTTTTGGGGATGGATGCCAATGTTTTTCCAAATGATACCTGCAGCATTTTGTGCAGTCTATTTTAGAGCTAATCTTCCTCTTTCAGTCGCAGGCGTATGGGTGAGCAATCCAATCACAATGCCTCCAATGATGTACTTAGGGTATGAGTTTGGAAATATAGTGCTAGGTATAGACCCATTATTCGACAAATTTGAGGCAAGCATTGATTGGATTGTTGGTGTTTTTTCTCTCATATGGGAACCTTTGCTGGTTGGCACAATGATTATTGGTATTTCTTCTGCATTAATAGGTTTTTTTGGAATTCATCTGCTCTGGAAAATAATAGCTTACAGAAAGCTAAACAGAATTAAAAATAATACTAAATAAATTTTCCATCAACTATTTTTCTATTTATATTTAATTTAGAGAGAACAGTATCATCATGTGAAACTACTATAAGAGATATTTTTTTGGTTTTACACAAATCAACTAAATTATCAATAATTATATCTGATGTATGTTTATCCAGGTTACCTGTTGGCTCATCTGCTAATATGATTTTCGATTTCATTGCTAATGCTCTTGCAATGCCAACACGCTGGGCCTCACCACCAGATAGAGTTGATATTGATGATGATTTAAAATTTATTAAATCTACATTATCTAAAGCAGATAACGCATCTTTTCTAGCGTCTTTTTTCGACAGACCTCTATAAATGAGAGGAAGCGTTATATTCTCTAATACACTAAAGTCTTTTAATAAGTTGAATGATTGAAATATTAATGAAATATTTTGTAATCTAAATTCTGTTTTTCTAGTAGTTTTAAAATTTGAAAAACATAAATTATCGAAATATACTTCACCATTATTAGCATCGTCTAGACCTGAGATAATATTTAGTAATGTTGATTTTCCAACACCTGAAGGACCTGAAATAGAGATAGAGTCTCCAGAATCTAAAGTAAATGAAATGTCTTGTAGTACATCTCTCCCCATGATCTCTGAAGAGCTTTGATAGGATTTAGAAATATTTTTGCAAGTAATTTTCATGAATTTAAAGAATGAGCTGGCATTAGTTTTGATGCTTTACGCGCAGGGTAAATTGATGAGAATAAAACCATCAAAAAAGCTGTGAGTATAATTTTATAAATGTCTGATATTAGTATTATGTATGGGACTTTGTTTAAATGATAAACATCTGGAGAAATTAATGAAACATTAAATATTGATTCTGCAAACAATACTATTTCATTAATATTTATTGATAAAATTAGACCAAGAATTACACCAAGTGAAATACCCAGTATACCTATAATGAAACCTTGAACTAAGAATATCAATTCTATTGTCCTTCTGCTTATGCCTAGAGAAATTAATATTGAAATATCTTTTTGTTTATTCATGACTAGTAAAGTTAATGATGAAATAATATTAAATGATGCAATAGCTATTATAAGAGCAAGTATTATAAACATTACTCTTTTTTCGTTATTAATAGCTTGAAAAAGAGAATTGTGTGTTTCTGTCCAGTTACTCGTTATTAATGAATATGAATTAAATAATTGCTTAGAAACTGAAGCAGCTTGTAACGGATCGATCAATTTTAATTTTATATAGGAATATTCTTTAGAATTATATAAATTTTGATTACTGCCATAAATAAATCTTTGATTATATTCATGTATACCAGAGTCAAATATACCGCTAACAGTAAATTTGTTATTTATGTATATTTTTTTATAATTTGTTAATATAATCTGATCACCAATAGTAACATCTAATGTATTAGCTAAAACATTCCCAATCACAATATTGCTTGGATTATTTAAGTTAAAATTTCCTATTTGCATCATTTGATAGATATTACTGGTTAATAGTTCATTTTTACTCTTAACACTATGCATAATAATTGGGTAGTTTTTTACAGAATTAGATGATATCAATTCCTCATTTCTATTTATAACAGAGTAAGCTAATATATTTTCATTAGCCGCAACGATTGACTTAATGCTGTCTAACGTATACTGGTCATGTGGATATATGTTTACATGTGATGTAAAACCTAGAATTTTATCTCTGAGCTCTTTTTCAAATCCATTCATAACAGAAAGGACAGTGATAAGGATACCGACACCTAACATTAGGCCAATAATAGAGATTTTTGATACTATTGATATATATGATAGGTTGTATTTTGAAAATAAAAAGCGATATGCAACAAGTAAATTCATAGCTACACTATATCAAATATCAGCAATAATATGGAAAAGTTGAATAATAAATTACTAGCAGACTATGATTCTAATCATGTTGTCATGGTGTATCCATCCATGCATGATAAGTTTTTTTATTTTGATGATATTAGAGAAATATATTCTAAATTATCAACGATCTTATCAAATAATAATATCAAACAAAGTTTTATCATCCCGGAAACTTATAGTAATGAAGATAGTTTTTTCAATAACTTAAGTCCAAATATAAAAACTATCAAATATAATTGTAACGATATATGGGTTAGAGACTATCATCCTAAATTATACTCAACACCAGATGGTATAAAGAAAATTGATTTTGATTTTAATGGTTATGGTAAGAAATATGAATTTAACAACGACAATAACTATAAATATACTTTAGATATGTATAATAGTGATTTTGATTTTGAGGGTATTATAATTGAAGGCGGTAATTTAGAGTTTTCATCGAAAGGTGTAGTAATTACAAATAAAAATAGTTTTATAAAAAATAACCATGAGTATTCTGAAAAGATTATTTTGGATAAATTAATGCTATTAAAAAATAAAATACCATTTAACGAACTATTTGTATTAGAACTTGATTCCATCGAAGGAGACGATACTAATGGTCATGTCGACAATATGGTGAGATTCATTAATGATGACACCATAGTATATTTAGCCTCTATTGATAAATCATACATAAATTATAATATAGCCCAAGAATTGAAGAAACAGATAATTTATATTAAGAAGAAAAGTAAAATTATTAAAAATTTTTTTCCTATATTCCATGATAATAGGGATACATTTCAAAATAATGGAAAGTTTTATCCTTATTCAAAATTAAATTTTCTTATTACAACTAATTGTATACTATTCCCATCAATTACAAATAATCATCATTCAATAATCAATAGTATTGGTAACTTACCAATTACAAAAAAAACATATACTATAAATTGTGAAGCATCATTAATTGAAAATGGAGGATTACATTGTCTAAGCATGAATATTTAGATTTAATACTACTACAGTATCAACCTCTAGCTGATGTTAATGATAGTATAAATAAAATTGAGCAACTGCTTCGAAGAAATAGTATTAAAGAAAATACTCTTGTAATTTGTCCTGAATTGTCAATACAGAAGTATATTTGTATTACAAAATCAAAAAAAAATATCGATTGTGCACTCTCTACAGTTTCCGAAGAAATATTCTTAGTAAAAAATATTGCTATCAAATATAAAATATTTTTATGTATTACAATTTATGAAAAATTCAATGGAAGATACTTTAATACCGCATTAATTATAAATCCATTAGGAAATATTATCAAAAAATATCATAAGCAAAATATACCTTCAGAAAAATGCTATGAAGAAAACTATTACTTTGATAAATCTGATGATGGATATAAGTTCTTTACGATAGGAGATTTTAAAATAGGAATTTTAATCTGTTGGGATCAATGGCACCCATATGGATATCAAGAATTAAAGAAAGAGAATGTAAATTTAATTATTTGTCCAACAGCAATTGGAACTTGTATTTATAAGAATAAAAAAATACAAATAAGTAATGAAAAGAAGAAATGGATTAATGTAATTGAAGCAAATAGTCTAATGAATAATATACCTATTGTAATTGCAAATCGTATAGGTACTGAAAATTATAGAAATACATCTATAAATTTTTGGGGATCAAGTTTCATGACGGATGCACATGGGACAACATTTAAAAAATGTAATTTAAAAGAAGAAATAATTAAACATAGATTTCATATAAAAAATCAAATTTCTATAAAAAAGATGTGGAATTTCCAGGATATTAGCTAAATCTTCCAGTTTTCGTTAAATAAACGTGTCAAATCTAAGAGTTAGATATTATAATATCGCTAGAACAATTAGTTCTTTTAATCATGGAGGCAAAATATGAGGATCAATTTGATAGTGATGATACTAGCTATAGTGGCTATATCAATGTCTCAGCCGTCATTCAGTGAAACTATTTCAGAAGTTAAAATAATTTTTGCTGATGAAGAAGGTGAAGGAAAACCTACTGATGAAGAACCAGATTGCGAATAATTAATTGGGAGGAGATATGTTAAAAATTAATAACTTTTTTTCAGT
>MDSV01103320.1_pt1 | contig 23432 bp, 29 predicted proteins | sample 810851 | NCBI WGS metagenome assembly MDSV01 (sample SAMN05326640, study PRJNA326480) | marine metagenome | isolation source: seawater | place: Atlantic Ocean: North East | collected 2012 | reverse complement strand
AGTCATTTTTATTCATGTATCACCTATTTTGAGTATAATTCTACAATTAACGATTCATTTATTTCAGAAGGCAATTCCTTTCTCTCTGGATTTCTCATAAATGTTCCCTTAAGATTCTTTGTGTCTACTTCAATCCAGTCATTAAATCCTCTAGTTTCTGCCAAACTAATAGCTAATTTAATTCTTAGTTGATCTTTTTTGTTATCCCTAACTGAAATTTTGTCTTTTGGATTCACTTGATACGATGCAATATTAACTATATCACCATTAACTTGTATGTTTTTATGATTAACAAGTTGCCTAGATTCAGATCTTGTTGATCCAAAACCAAGTCTATATACAACATTATCTAACCTTGACTCCAACATATTAAGTAAATTTTCACCTGTCGATCCTTTTTTACTGGCAGCTTTTTTATAGTAATTTCTAAACTGCTTCTCTAATACCCCGTAAATTCTTTTGACCTTTTGTTTTTCCCTTAACTGTAAAGAATAGTCGGAATTCTTAGCTCTTCTAGCTTCACCAGTTTGGCCAGGTTTTTTTTCAAGATTACACTTTGTCTCTAATGACCTAGAGCCAGATTTCAAATATAGGTCTGTGCCCTCTCTCCTCATTAATTTACATTTAGAACCAGTAAACTTAGCCATAAACTATACCCTCCTCTTTTTAGGTGGCCTACATCCATTATGAGGAAGTGGGGTTATATCAGTAATATTAGTAATCTTATATCCTGAACTATTGAGTGCTCTTACTGCGGAGTCTCTTCCAGGGCCAGGACCCTTAACTAGGACCTCCAAGCTTTTCACGCCAAACTCGGCGGCTTTAATGCCAGCTTTCTCTGCTGCTATTTGTGCAGCGAATGGTGTACTTTTCCTTGATCCTCGAAAACCAGACCCGCCAGATGTAGCCCAAGACAATGTATTACCTTGTTTATCAGTTATTGTTACAATAGTATTATTGAATGATGCATATATATGTGCCACTCCCTCGTTAACTATTCTTTTTTCTTTTTTCTTTTTTGGTTTAGTTGTTACCATGTTACTTAGCCTTTATTAGTTTTCTTGGTCCTTTTCTAGTTCTACTGTTATTCTTTGTTTTTTGTCCTCTTAGCGGGAGTCCCTTGCGATGCCTAATTCCTCTATATGATCCAATATCCATCAATCTTTTAATGTTTATTGAGTTTTCTCTTCTAAGATCTCCTTCTAACTGATACTTTTCAACAAAGTTCCTTAATACCTCAAGATCTTTTTCATCTAAATCTTTAACTTTTTTGGTTCTATCTACGCCCGAATCTGAACATATCTTATTTGCTCTAGTTGGACCTATTCCATAGATTGCGGTCAAAGCAATCCATATATGTTTCCCATTTGGTAAATTTATTCCTGCAATTCTAGCCATTTATTATCTCTCGAACGATGATTTTATATTTCATTTACTATTAATACAACCTATTTAACCCTGTCTTTGTTTATGTCTCGGATCTTTACAGATAATTCTGACAACCCTATTCCTTCTTATTACTCGACAATTCCTACATAACTTCTTTACTGATGCTCGTACTTTCATCTTGCTACCTCATTCCTCCGCCAATACCTTTCAAATTTGCTTTTTTCATCATACCTTCATATTGATGAGACAATAAATGTGATTGTATTTGTGCCATTAAATCCATAACTACTATGACCACTATTAACAATGATGTGCCTCCAAAATAAAATGGCACATTAAAGTATAAAATCAAAAATTCAGGTAATAAACAAACTGTTGTAATATATATTGCACCAATAGTAGTCAATTTAGTTGTTATATCATCTATATACTGTGCTGTTTGTTCACCTGGTCTTATTCCAGGTATGAATGCACCAGTTTTCTTGAGATTATCTGCTGTTTCTCTAGCATTAAAGACAAGCGCAGTATAAAAATAACAGAAAAATATAATTGCAAAAGAATAAAGCAGTATATAGAGAGGCTGTCCTGGCGAGAGTGATAGTGCAATATTTTGAACCATACTTCCTTCATTACCGGTCCCACTCCAACTAGCTATAGTTGCAGGAAAAAGAATGATCGCAGATGCGAAAATTGGCGGTATGACACCAGCCATATTAATTTTCAAGGGCAAATGTGAACTCTGAGCTGCATACATTTTTCTACCTTGCATTTTTCTAGCATAATTAATTGGTATTTTTCTTTGTCCTCTTTCTATAAAGATTACAAAGGCAGTTATTAAAATTACTAGTAAAAATATAAGAATGACAGTGAAACCTTGTAACTCACCATTTCTTGCTAAATCAATTGTGTTTCCAATTGCTGATGGTAGACCGGCAACTATACCTGCAAATATTATTATTGAAATCCCATTACCAATTCCTCTTTCTGTAATTTGTTCACCTAGCCAAACCAAAAACATAGTGCCTGTTACAAGCGTAATAACGCCTATCATAATAAATGTAAAACCAGGATCAAGAACTAATGTTGTTGATGAAGAATTCTGATTCTGAAGAGCATTGGCAACTCCAAAAGACTGCATAAAAGCTAACAGCACAGTAAAATATCTAGTATATTTGGTTATCTTTTTTCTGCCCCTTTCGCCTTCTTTTCTTAATTGAATAAGTGGCGCATAAACGTGTGTCATCATTTGTATGATGATTGACGCAGATATGTACGGCATTACCCCTAGGGCAAATATAGACATTCTTTCTAAAGAACCACCTGAAAACATATTAAACATATCAAGGATACTTCCCCTCTGCTGTTCAAATAAGAATTTCATTACAGATGGATCAATGCCTGGTAATGTAATAAAACTACCTAGCCTAAATACTATTAAAGCAAACACGACAAAGAATATTCGTTGTCTTAATTCCGTAGATTTTGTTAATCCACCTAGTCCGCCCGTCATATTGTTAGCTGTTCTTGACATAATTCTTTACTTCTTTAAATGTTCTATGACTGATTTAGTGCATGTCATATCTTTTAAAACTTTCTTACTCTTGATAGTGCAGGGGCCGATTACTTTAACTTTTTTTATTTTTGATTTAACTAGTTTATACTTTTTAAGTAAGTCTAGAGTTACTTCGTCTTCATCTATTTTTTCAAGACGATCATATTTTATCTCAGTTGAGAAATTATTTACTCTTGAACTAAAGCCAACCTTAGGAAGTCTTCTTTGAAGCGGCATTTGCCCGCCCTCAAAACCTACTTGAATAGTCCCGCCAGTTCTTGACTTTTGACCTTTATGGCCTCGTCCACAAGTTTTACCAGTTCCAGAAGCACCTCCTCTTCCTACTCTTTTCTTAGAGGATTTACTTCCAGTATTGGGTTTTAATTCATTTAATAAACTACTCATTTTGCTACCTTACTAATTACTAATTTCCACCATATGTCTGACAACTTTTATCATCCCTCTGATCTCTGGTGTATCAACAAGTGTTACTTCGTGGCTTATTTTTCTTAAACCTAAACCTTTCATAGAAGAGATTTGTTTTTTTGTGCTACCAATTAAACTCTTAGTTTGTTTGACAATTATTGTTTTTTTATCTTTCTTAGCCATCTTATAACTCGCTTGTTTTTTTGCCACGTTTAGCAGCTACATACGCTGGATAGAACATCGATTCTAGTCCTTTCACAGTTGCCTTAACTACGTTTATCGGATTAGTTGAGCCTATGCTTTTTGCAAGAACATTATGAATACCAGTAGCTTCAAATACTGCTCTCATTGCACCGCCGGCTATTACACCTGTCCCTTCACCAGCTGGTTGCATATAGACTTTTGCTGATCCATGAGAATGTGTAACTGTATGATGAAGAGTACCATTCTTAAGCGCAACAGATATCATGCTCTTTTTAGCTTTTTCCATTGCTTTTTGTATCGCCATAGGTACCTCTTTTGCTTTTCCATAGCCATATCCAACTCGCCCATTTCCATCACCTACTACCGTTAATGCTGTAAACCCGAACTGCCTTCCACCTTTGACCACTTTGGCTGTACGGTTCACAGATACTAATTTCTCTATATAATCTGACTTCTTATCATCGTATGCCATTATATTTTTACTCCATTTTCGCGTATAGAATCTGCTAAAGCTTTTATTTTTCCATGATATTTATATCCGGACCTATCAAAAGCAACTTTCCCAATCTTTTCTTTTTTTATGTAATCTGCCATTAATTTACCAATTATTTTTGAAGACTCAATATTATTAGATGTAGCTTTTTTTCTGACAGTTTTCTGATTAGTCGATATCGTAGTAATTACCTTGCTACCATTAGAATTCAATAACTGTAAATATATATGCTTTACAGATCTATATACACTCAATCTATGCGCATCAGACTCACTGATTCTCATCCTTATTTTTCTTGCTCGTCTGAGACGTGAATTCTTTCTATCTCGATTTACTCGGATCATTTCTTTTTAGCCTCTTTTTTAATTACTTCCTCATCTTCATATCTTATACCTTTGCCTTTATAAGGTTCTGGTGGTCTATATGATCTTATTTCAGCGGCAGCCTGTCCAACTTTTTGTTTATCAATTCCAGTTATTACTATTTCAGTTTGAGCTGGTGTTTCTATCTTTAAACCATCAGGTATAGGATATTTCACTGGATGAGAAAAACCCACAGTTATCTCTAAGTTTTTACTATCAGCTTTTGCTCTATACCCAACACCGATCATCTTTAACTTTTTAACCCAACCTTTACTAACCCCATGAACCATATTTGACAACAGCGCTCTTGTTGTACCAGATAGAGCTACTTGCTCTTCATCATTTGTTTTTACTAAAATAGAACCTTCTTCTTGACCTACAGAAATATTTTCATGTTTAGTGAATGACAATTTACCCATTGGACCTTCTATATCTATGATATTAGCATTCATTGAAAATTTAATATTTTCAGGAATAGCTATAGGTTTTCTTGCAATTTTAGACATCTTAATTACTTATGAGACAAAACAGATTATCTCTCCTCCGTAGTTTTTTTCTCTAGCTTCTTTATCAGTCATGACACCATGTGATGTTGAGACAATACAAATTCCTAGACCATTTTTAACCGTAGGTACTTCTTTTGAAGATTTAAAGATCCTCAAGCCAGGCCTACTTATACGCTTAATATTTTCTATCACAGGTTTACCTTCATAATATTTCAACATTACCATTAGATCTTTTTTAGCTTCTCCAGTGATTTCAGTTGACTCAATATATCCTTCATCTTCTAAAACTTTACATATTGAATGTTTCATTTTTGAAAAAGGAATCAACACTGAAGCTTTTTCAGCTTTTTGTGCATTTCTTATTCGTGTCAACAAATCCGCTATTGTATCGCTCATGCTCATAATTTTTTACCAACTCGCTTTAGTTAAACCAGGGATATCTCCCCTCATCGCTGCTTTTCTTAGCTTAGATCTTCCGAGGCCGAATTTTCTATAAACTCCTCTTGGTCTACCTGTCAAAGAGCATCTATTCCTCAGTCTATTAGGCGCTGAGTTTAGTGGGAGCTTCTGTAACTGTTTTCTAAGTAACATAATTTCATCCATTTCTAACGATGAATTTTTTAACTTCTCCTTAATTTTTTGTCTTTTTTCAGCATATTTTAAAACCAATGTTTCACGTTTTTTTTCTCTTTGAATTATAGATAGTTTAGCCATATTTATTTAAATGGAAAATTAAATTGTTTGAATAATTCCATTGCCTCCTGATTATTTTTAGCACTCGTTGTGATAGTAATATCTAAACCTTTTATTCGATCAATTTTATCAAAATCTATTTCGGGAAATATTATATGTTCTTTTACGCCAAGTGTGTAATTACCTCTCCCATCGAAGGAGTTTGGATTTAAACCTCTAAAATCTCTTGTTCGCGGTAATGAGATTTTAATTAATTTTTCAAAAAAGTCATACATTTTTTCTTTTCTTAAAGTTACTTTGCAACCGATAGGCATACCTTCTCTAAGTTTAAAATTTGCAATTGATTTTTTAGCATAAGTTAATACCGCTTTTTGACCTGTTATTTGAGACATTTCAGCTTGAGCTGTCTCTAATACTTTTTTGTCACTAACGGCAGATCCGAGACCCATGTTTAAAGTGATTTTTTTCAATCTTGGCACCTCCATAGGAGATTTAACCTTCAAGCTTTCCATAAGCGCTGGCACAATGTTATCTCTATAATATTCATTATATGTATTCATTTTAAATATCTATAACCTCTTTATTAGATTTATATACTCTAACTTTTTTCCCATCTTCTAAATTTTTAAATCCCACACGATCAGCTTTTTTTGAAATTGGATTTAGCATCATTACATTTGATATATGTATTGGCATTTCTCTTTCTATAATCCCGCCACTTTCTCCTTTATTCGGATTTGGTTTCACATGTTTTTTTGCTAAGTTAATATTGGATATAACGAGCTTATCAGGCTCTATCACTTTTAATATCTCCCCTTTTTTACCTTTATCTTTGCCAGCAATAACAATTATGGAATCACCTTTCTTCAATTTCTTCATAATTACTCTCTATAATACCTCTGGTGCTAATGAAATTATTTTCATAAATGTCAACGCTCTCAATTCTCTAGTTACTGGACCAAATATGCGAGTACCCAATGGCTCTAACTTATTATCCAACAATACTACTGCATTACTATCAAACCTTATTGCTGAACCATCGGATCTTCTTATACCTTTTTTAGTCCTAACTATTACAGCATTATATACTTCACCTTTTTTCACTTTACCTTTAGGCATAGCGTCTTTGATAGCAACTTTTATAACATCTCCAATAGTTGCAAAGCGTCTATGTGAGCCGCCTAAGACTTTAATACACATCAATTTCTTAGCTCCACTGTTATCTGCTGACTGTAATGTTGTTTGCATTTGTATCATATTATTTATTACTCTTCTTTATATAAAGACCAGAACTTTGTTTTTGAAACTGGTCTGCATTGCTGTATGCGTACTTGTTGTCCCACTTCACATTCATTATTTTCATCATGTATATGGTATTTGCTTGTTCTTTTAATAAACTTTCCATTTACTGGATGCTTAATTTGTCTCTCAACAATAACTGTTGCAGATTTATCCATTTTATTGCTAAGTACTTTAGCTAATATTGTTTTAACTTTTTTATTTTCCATCTATTTTTTTCTCATTTAAAAGTGTTTTAATTCTAGCGATACCTTTTTTGTTGATAGCAAACAAGTGAGGTTTTGGATTTAATCCAGATCCTCTTTGTATTCTTAGATTAAATCTCTCTTTTACAAGAGAATTAAGTTCTTCTTTTAACTCATCACTAGTTTTTTTTCTATATTCTTCAATTTTCATCACATTATAGCCCTTGTAACAAATGTAGTAATTACTGGTAATTTAGCAGCTGCCAGTCTGAATGCCTCTCTTGCTACTTCTTCAGTTACTCCTTCCATTTCATATAAAACTTTACCTGGTTGTATCTTAGCTACCCAATACTCAACATTACCTTTGCCTTTACCCATTCGAACTTCAACAGGCTTTTTAGTTATTGGTACATCAGGGAAAATCCTTATCCAGACCTTGCCACCACGTTTGATATGTCTGGTCATTGCTCGTCTAGCAGCTTCAATCTGTCTAGCGGTGACTCTACCTCTCGTTGTAGCCTTTAAGCCAAACTCTCCAAAACTAACTTTTGCACCTGAAGTTGCAAAACCTCTGAGTTTTCCTTTTTGCTGCTTTCTATATTTAGTCTTTTTAGGCTGTAACATTACCTACCACCGTTATTCTTTTTTGATATTTTCTTATCAGTTCCTTTATCATCATTGCTCTCTTCTGCATGATAAATCCAAACTTTAATTCCTATAATCCCATAAGTTGTTAATGCTTCTGAAAAACCATAATCAATGTTCGCTTTCAATGTATGTAGTGGGACTCTTCCTTCTCTATACCACTCACTTCTGGCAATTTCTGCTCCATTTAATCTTCCTGCAACATTAACTTTAATGCCTAGCGCACCTAGCCTCATTGTATTCGTGACAGCTCTTTTCATTGCTCTTCTATACATAATTCTGCGTTCTAGCTGTTGAGCTATACCTTCTGCTACTAATTGTGAGTCTAGCTCAGGTTTTCTAATTTCTTTTACATTAAGTTTTATTTTATTTATTGGTAATTCTAATATTTTAGATATCTCTTTTCTATATTTCTCTATATCCTCGCCTTTTTTTCCGATAACAATACCAGGTCTAGAAGAAAATACTGTTACAACAGCTTCTTTTGTTGGTCGCTCAATTAATATCCGACTAACAGATGCTTGTTTGAGTTCTTTGCGCAAGTATTCTCTCACTCTAAGATCTTCCATTAGGAATTTTGGAAACTCTCTGGCATTTGCGTACCACTTAGAATTCCAATCTGTAGAGATTCCTAATCTTATGCCTGTTGGATGAACTTTCTGTCCCATATCTAAACCTCTTTTCCATCAGAAACAATTACGGTAATGTGACTGCTTCTTTTTAAAATTTCATTTACTCTTCCACGAGCTCTAGGCATATGTCTTTTGCCTGTTGGTCCTTCATCAATTAGAATATTCTTTACCATTAGATCATCAATATCCTGAGAGTTATTGTTTTCAGCATTAGCTACAGCTGATTCTAAAACTTTTAAAATTAATCCTGATGCTTTTTTGTTATTAAATTGTAAAAACTCCAAAGCTTTATCAACTTTTAATCCTCTTACAGCATTAGCTACTAATCTACATTTTTGAGCAGATATTCTTTGATATTTTAAAATTGCACGTGTATCCATAATAATCTATTTAGCCTTAGCCTTTCTATCTCCAGAATGTCCTTTAAAAACTCTTGTAGGAGAAAACTCTCCTAACTTATGTCCAACCATATTCTCGCTTACATATACTGGTACATGTTGTTTACCATTATGCACGCCTATTGTTAACCCAACCATATCCGGAGAAATAACTGATCTTCTAGACCATGTCTTAATAGGTTTTTTATCATTATTTTCAACAGCATTATCAACTTTTGATTGCAGATGATAATCTATAAAAGGCCCTTTTTTAAGTGATCTTGTCATAGCTATTTCCTTTTCTTGTTAGATCTTCTTCTAACTATCATATTATTTGTTCTTTTGTTCGATCTAGTTTTATAACCTTTTGTTGGAGTTCCCCATGGAGAAACTGGGTGTCTTCCTCCAGATGTTTTTCCTTCTCCACCGCCATGAGGATGATCGATTGGATTCATCGCTACACCACGAACAGTTGGTCTAACGCCTAACCATCTTTTAGCCCCAGCTTTACCATGTGACTGAAGATTATGTTCACTATTACCGACTTCACCAATAGTTGCTTTACACTTGGAAAAAATCTTTCTCATTTCGCCTGATCTTAGTTTTACAGTCACATATTCTCCATCTATCGCTGCAATTTGAGCAACTGTACCAGCACTTCTAGCAATTTGAGCTCCTTTTCCTGGTTTCATTTCTATACAGTGAACTTGGGTTCCGACAGGTATGTTTTCCATAGGTAAAGAATTACCAACTGATATTTCGGAGTCTTTGCCTGACATCACTGAGTCACCAGCTTTTAAATTCTTAGGAGCAATTATGTATCTGCGTTCTCCATCAATGTATAGTAATAATGCAATATTTGCATTTCTATTTGGATCGTATTCAAGTCTTTCAACTTTTGCTGCTATGTTATCCTTATCTCTCTTAAAATCAATTATTCTATAACTTCTTTTATGTCCCCCGCCGATATGCCTGGTAGTTATTCTACCTTTATTATTTCTACCACCAGTCTTACTAAGCTTGGCAATGAGTGATTCACAGGGCTTGCCTTTATGTAGGTCGGGATTATTTACCTTGACTCTAAATCTTCTACCCGGAGAAGTTGGTTTTGATCTAATTAATGCCATTATTGAGCCTCTGTTTCACCATAGCTAATGTCAAACCCTTCTTTGAGTCTAACGTAAGCTTTTTTCCAATCTTTTGTTTTACCATATTTTCGCCCGACACGTTTTAGTTTACCTGAGACATTTAATATTCGAACTTCCTCAACCTTTACTTCAAACATTTTTTCAACTGCTTTTTTAACTTCGAGCTTATTTGCATCTTTTAAAACTGAAAATACATGCTGGTTTTCAGAATCAGCCTTAACTGTAGCTTTCTCTGATACTCTTGGTGAAACTATTATATTCATTAATCTTTCGTCATTCATGATGCCATACCTTGAACTTTTTCTATTACTTTAGAATCTATAATCACATTATCGTATCTCATTAGATTATGAGGGTTCACGCCTAAAGGGCTAACTATCTCAACATTTTTCAAATTTCTACCCGCTAGAAAAACATTTATCTTATCTTCATGAACAATTAGTAAAGTATTTTCTATTTTCAATTTATTTAACTCTGTTATAAATGCTTTAGTTTTAGGTTCAGTAACATTGAAGTCATCCACGCATACCATTCTATCTTTCCTGACTAATTCTGAGAGAATACAATTCATGGCATTCTTATACATTTTTTTATTAATTTTTTTGCTATATTCTTTTGGAGATGCAGCAAAAGTAACACCACCGCTCCTCCATATAGGACCTCTTGTGGTTCCAGCTCTTGCTCGTCCAGATCCTTTTTGTGGTCTTGGTTTAGCGCCACCACCACTTACAGCTGATCTGTTTTTTTGTGCTTTTGTACCAGATCTTTGATTAGACATATAGTCAGTTGCAACTTGATGAACAAGTGACTGATTGAATTCTTTATTAAATATTTTTTTAAGATCTATTGCTGCCATTATATTACTCTTTAGCTTCTGGGGATTTTTCAGCAGGCTCAACGTTAATATCTTCTGATTGAGCTTCTTCATTTGTTTTAGTTTTTTCTTTTGTTAAAATTTCTTTTAGAGTATATTTTTTTCTTGTAGGTTTTATAATTACATTTGATCCATCATGACCAGGAATTGAACCTTTAACTAAAATAGTATTTTCGTCTAATAATATTTTAACAATGACAAGATTTTGAATTGTATTACGAACATTTCCTAATTGACCAGCCATTTTTTTACCTTTGAATACACGTCCTGGGTCTTGACACTGTCCTGTCGAACCTAGAGCGCGATGAGACAATGAATTACCATGGGTGGCATCTTGAGTTTTAAAATGATGTCTTTTTACACCGCCTTGAAAACCTTTGCCTAAAGTTGTGCCTGTAATATCGACATGCTCTCCTTCTTTAAATATACTAAGGTCGATTGATTTTCCGACTTCTAAACCATCAATCTCTTTGTCGCTTAATCTAAATTCAATTAAACCTTTTCCAGGGGTAACTGAAGCTTTTTTGTAATGACCTAATATCGCTTTATTTATTTTTGATTCTTTTTTAAGGCCATAGGAAACTTGAACTGCTTTATAACCGTCAGTGTTGATTTTCTTAATTTGCGTGATTTGATTCGGAGATACACTAATTGCTGTCACTGGGACAGATATACCAGTATTATCAAATATTCTTGTCATTCCGGCCTTTTGGCCAATCATACCCAAACTCATTTTATTATCCTCAAAATGATAAAGTTAGTTATATTACAGTTTTTTACGTAAAAAGTGCTGAATCATAACATATATTCACTAATTTATGTATGATTTTTAAAGAAAAATGCTAATTTAATTCAATTTGAACATCAACACCAGCAGCTAAATCAAGCTTCATTAAAGCATCAACTGTTTTGTCTGTTGGTTCGACAATATCCATCAATCTTTTATGCGTTCTAATTTCATACTGATCTCTAGCATCCTTATCTACATGAGGAGACACTAATATAGTGAATCTTTCTTTTCTAGTAGGTAAAGGTATAGGACCTAATACTCTTGCACCTGTGCGTTTTGCTGTTTCGACAATTTCTTTAGCAGAAAGATCTATTAATTTATGATCAAAAGTTTTTAACCTAATTCTTATGGTTTGCGTATTTTTTTTCTTGCTTTCCCCAGGCTTCTTAGTTTGTATAGTTTTTTTAGTAGTGGTAGTTTTAGCAACAGTTTTTTTAGTAGTTGCTACTTTCTTTTTAGTCGTAGTAGTTTTTGCAGAAGCTTTGGCAACAGTTTTTTTAGAAGTTGCTACCTTCTTTTTGGTTGCAGTAACTTTCTTTTTTGTATCTGTTTCTTTTTTATTAACCATTATTACGATGCCTGTTGTATTAAAGCTTCAGCTACACTTGAGGGTAGCTCAGCATATTTTGTAAATTCCATTGTATAAGTTGCTCTTCCTTGTGACATTGATCTAAGTGATGTTGAGTAACCAAACATTTCTGATAGTGGTACCTCTGCTTTGACAATATTTCCCATTACGGTATCTTCCATTCCAAGCACAATACCTCTCCTTCTATTTAAATCTCCAGTAACATCCCCTAAATAATCTTTTGGTGTCACAGCCTCAACAGACATAACTGGTTCAAGTATAACTGGTTTTGCTTGCTTAGCTCCTTCTTTGAATGCCTGAGAACCTGCAACTTTAAATGCAACTTCACTGGAATCAACATCATGGAATGAGCCATCAAATAAAGTTACTTTAACATCAACTACAGGAAATCCTCCAATAACACCATTTTCCATTTGCTCTACTATACCTTTCTCTACAGGATTAATAAATTCTCTTGGTATAGCACCACCAACTATTGCATTTACAAATTCAAATCCTTTGCCAGATTCTTGAGGTTCCAGTTTTAACCAAACATGCCCATATTGACCACGACCGCCACTCTGTTTAACATACTTTGCTTCTTGTTCTATTGGAGTTCTAATAGTTTCTCTATATGCTACCTGTGGCTTACCGACATTAGCTTCCACAGAAAATTCTCTTTTCAATCTATCAACGATTATTTCTAAATGAAGTTCGCCCATACCAGATATGATTGTTTGATTTGATTCTTGGTCAGTTGCAACTTTAAATGATGGATCTTCTTGTGCTAGCTTGCTTAAAGCTAAACCCATTTTTTCCTGATCTGCCTTAGTTTTTGGTTCAACTGCGATTGATATAACAGGGTCAGGAAACTCCATTCTTTCTAGAGTAATAATTGAGTCTGGGGTACATAGTGTATCACCTGTCGTTACTTGTTTAAGTCCAACAGCTGCAGCAATATCTCCAGCTCTTACTTCTTTTACATCTTCTTTTGAATTTGCATGCATTTGAAGTATTCTTCCAATTCGTTCTTTCTTTTGTGTAACAGCATTATAAACGGTATCTCCAGCTTTCAATACTCCTGAATATACTCTGAAAAAAGTCAATGAGCCCACAAATGGGTCAGTTGCAATTTTAAATGCTAATGATGAGAATGGTTCATCATCTGAAGATTTTCTGTCAGCAGGTGTTTCATCTTTATCATCCAAGATACCTGTAATAGCAGGTACATCTAGAGGTGATGGCATAAAATGAATCACAGCATCAAGCATTGCTTGGACACCTTTATTTTTAAAAGCTGTACCACACATTGCTAAAACAATCTCATTTGATAATGTTCTTGTTCTTAGTCCTTCGATTATTTTTTCAATAGGCAAGTCACCATTATTAAGATACTCATCCATAAGTTCTTCGCTTGCTTCTGCTGCAGTCTCTAATAATTGTTCTCTTAGTTCATTTGATTTCTCTGCTAAGTCAGATGGAATATCAAGGGTTTCAAATTTCATTCCCATATTCTCTTCTTCCCAGATTATTGCCTTCATCGTCAACAGATCCACAACGCCTTTGAATTGATCTTCTGATCCGATTGGAACTTGCAAAGGTACCGGTGTTGATCCTAGTCTTGTTTTTATTTGTTCAACTACTCTGAAAAAATCAGCTCCAGCACGATCCATTTTATTAACAAATACCATTCTTGGTACCTCATACTTATTCGCTTGTCTCCATACTGTTTCTGATTGTGGTTCTACACCACCAACTGCACAAAATACAGCCACTGCACCATCTAGAACGCGTAAAGATCTTTCTACCTCTATGGTAAAATCTACATGGCCTGGAGTATCAATAATATTAACCCTATGTTGTGGAAACTGTGATGTACTTCCACTCCAGAAACATGTTGTAGCAGCTGAGGTTATTGTGATTCCTCTCTCCTGTTCTTGTTCCATCCAATCCATTGTGGCAGCACCATCATGGACTTCACCAATTTTATGAGAAACACCTGTATAATATAAAATTCTTTCAGTCGTAGTGGTCTTACCAGCATCAATGTGTGCCATAATCCCAATATTTCTATAATTTTCTAGTGCGGTTTTTCTAGCCATTATTACCACCTATAATGTGCAAATGCTTTATTAGCTTCTGCCATTTTATGAACATCTTCTCTCTTTTTAACGGCGGAGCCTTTACCTTCACATGCATCAAGTAGTTCTGACGCTAATTTGTTTTTCATTGCTTTTTCATTTCTTTTTAAAGCGGCATCTAAAATCCATCTCATAGCCAATGATAGTTTACGTCTTGGGTTAACCTCTATCGGAACTTGATAATTTGACCCGCCAACTCTTCTTGACTTTACCTCAACTGTTGGTCCGACATTTTGTAAAGCTTTCTCCATCATAGATAGTGGATCAGCTTTATTTTTTTCTCCCATTATTTCTAAGGCAGCATATATAATTTTTTCTGCTGTTCTTTTTTTCCCATCAGACATTATCATATTAGTAAATCTAGATACGACTGTACTATTAAAAATTGGGTCTGGCTTAAGAGTTTTTTTTAAAATTAATTTTTTTCTAGGCATAATGTTTTTCAGGTTTTAGGTTTTTTAGTTCCATATTTTGATCTGCCTTGTTTTCGATTTTCAACACCTTGTGTATCGAGACTACCACGTACCACATGGTATCTAACACCAGGCAGGTCTTTAACTCTTCCGCCTCTAATAACTACAACAGAGTGTTCTTGAAGATTATGACCTTCACCGCCGATATATGATGTGACTTCTTGTCCATTTGTTAATTTAACTCTAGCAACTTTACGTAGCGCAGAATTTGGTTTTTTTGGGGTTGTTGTATAAACACGAGTGCATACGCCTCTCCTTTGAGGACATGCTTCTAAGGCTGGGACTGCTGTTTTATAAACTTTATCTCGCCTTGGTTTCCTAACTAATTGATTAATTGTAGTCATATTTATTTAATTATTTACAAAAATTCTATTCGCACAGCATATAGCTGTCAGGAATATATTGCAACAAAGATCTCACAAAATAGTACAGCTTTTAAGGGTACTTTTTAAATATATCCATTAAACTGGTTCTGCAGGAGTCTCTTCTTCTATTACCTCGTTTTTGTTATCTGTAAATGCTGTCATTTCTTCAGCAAGTTCTTTTTCAATTTGAGCGGTTTTATCATACTTAGACTCGTTTCTTTGAGTAGATAAACTTGTGCCACATGGAATCAACCTTCCTACAACTACATTTTCCTTTAATCCTCGTAAGAAATCTTTTTTACCATTTACTGCGGCATCCGTTAAGACTCTTGTGGTTTCTTGGAAAGAAGCAGCTGATATGAATGAATCAGTAACCAGCGATGCTTTTGTTATACCAAGCAATACAGGTCTATATGTTGGTAAATCAGCTGCTGGATTGGAAAGCTTAAGATCGTCAATTGTTTCGAGTATTGTAGATTTTTCCATTTGCTCACCAACTATTAAATCGGTATCCCCGACAGATTCTATTTCTACCTTTTTAAGCATCTGACGTAATATTACCTCGATATGTTTATCATTAATAGCTACACCCTGAAGCCTGTAGACATCTTGCACTTCTTTTACAATGTGTTCTGCTAGTTCCGTAATACCTCTGTAGCGTAAAATATCATGTGGGTCTAATTCTCCCTCAGAGATTATTTCACCTTTTTCAACTTTAGCGCCTTCAAAAACATTTAATAGTTTTGTTTTAGCAAGCATCTGAATATGTTTCTCTTCAACACCATCTGTGTTTTTAAAAGTAATCTCTAACCTTCTTTTACCTTTAGTCTCTTTACCAAAAGATACAACTCCTGTTTTTTCAGCTAACTCAGCTTTGTCTTTAGGCACTCTAGCTTCGAACAGGTCAGCAACTCTTGGTAGCCCTCCTGTTATATCTCTCGTACCAGATGTCTCTCTTGGAGTCCTGGCAATTGTATCTCCAACTCCTACTTTTTGTCCATCTGCAAGAGATACATTGGATCTTGACGGCAAAATATAATGTGCAGGCAGACTAGAATTAGTAATATTTAAGTCCATCCCTTTGCTATCTACTAGTGTTACCATAGGTTTCAAATTCTTATCAAATGATACACTGGCTTGATCTTTTATAGTTATTGACGAAATGCCTGTTAAATCATCTGTAACTTTTTCCATACTGACTCCTTCTACGAAGTCTGTGAATTTAACAATACCTGCAGTTTCTGTAATTATTGGGGTAGTGTATGGATCCCATGTAACAGTTGTTTGACCCATTTCTACTTTATCTCCATCATTTATAGTAATAACAGCACCATATGGAATCTTATATCTTTCTTTTTCCCTTCCGCTATCATCAAGGATTCCAAGTTCACCAGAACGAGATATAACTACATTATCTTTCTTGCTGTTAACCACTACATTTAAGTTATGGTATTTAGCAGTACCCGAAGTTTTTACTTCTATACTGTTGGCAGCTACAGATCTAGAAGCTGCTCCCCCGATATGGAATGTCCTCATTGTTAATTGTGTGCCAGGTTCACCAATCGACTGAGCTGCAACAACTCCCACAGCTTCGCCAGAAGAAACTAATCTGCCTTTTGCTAAATCTCTTCCATAACATTTAGCGCAAATGCCATATCTAGTTTCACATGTAATAGCTGACCTCACCCAAACTTCATCAATTGCATTTTTTTCTAATAACGCAACATTTTTTTCATCTAAAAGGGTATCAGCTTCTAATATTAAATCCTTAGTACCTGGTTTATATAAATCTCTTAATAACGTTCTTCCTAAAACTCTCTCTCTTAGTGGCTCAACAATGTCTCCACCTTCAATTAAAGGTTTCATCAAGATACCAGATTCAGTCCCGCAATCATCTTCTACAACGACTAAATCCTGTGAGACATCTACAAGTCTTCTTGTTAGATAACCTGAATTAGCTGTTTTCAGAGCTGTATCAGCTAGCCCTTTCCTAGCTCCATGAGTGGATATAAAGTATTGCATAACATCTAACCCTTCTCTGAAATTTGCTGTTATAGGAGTCTCAATAATTGAGCCATCTGGTTTTGCCATTAACCCTCTCATTCCTGATAACTGTCTTATTTGAGCTGCAGAACCCCTAGCTCCCGAATCAGCCATCATGTAAATAGAGTTGAATGATTTATGTTCAATTGATTTACCAGAACTAATTTTAGTTGTTTCTGATCCAAGTTCTTTCATCATGGCTTGTGAAACCTGATCATTTGTATGCGACCAAATATCAACAACTTTGTTATATCTTTCTCCTGATGTTAATAAACCAGAGTTATATTGTTTCTCAATATCTTTGACTTCTTTTTCTGCGCTTGAGACCATTTTAGTTTTCTGTTGAGGTATTACCATATCGTTAACACCTATAGAAACACCTGCAATAGTTGAGTATTTGAAACCTGTATACATAATTTGATCTGCCAATAAAACCGTAGCTTTTAACCCAGCTAATCTATAAGATGCATCAAACAGCTCTGATATTGCTTTTTTATTTAAATCCTTATTTATATATGTAAATGGAATTGTCTTAGGTAATATTTCTGCTAAAACGGCTCTGCCAACGGTAGTAGAAACTATGACTGGTTTTGCAGGTAGGTCATCTTCTTCACTTTCTTTAACCTCTATTCTTACTTTTATTTTTGCCTGAAGATCAATTATTTTCTGTTGATATGCGCGATGAACTTCCTCGACATCACTAAACATCATGCCTTCACCTAACGCATTGGGTTTTTCCCTAGACATATAATATATGCCCAACACTATATCTTGAGAAGGAACAATGATTGGGCTTCCGTTAGAGGGAGACAATATATTATTACTCGATAGCATTAATACTCTTGTTTCAACCTGTGCCTCTAAAGATAAAGGGACGTGAACAGCCATTTGATCACCATCAAAATCAGCATTAAATGCAGCACAAACTAACGGATGTAGTTGAATTGCTTTGCCTTCAATTAATATCGGTTCGAAAGCTTGTATTCCGAGTCTATGAAGCGTAGGTGCTCTATTTAACATCACTGGATATTCTTTGATAATCTCGTCTAATATATCCCAAACTTCCTCTCCTTCTTTTTCAACAACTTTTTTTGCTGCTTTGATAGTCGTCGTTATTCCACGTAGATGTAATTTACCAAATATATGCGGTTTAAATAATTCTAAAGCCATTTTTTTAGGGATACCACATTGATGTAAACGCAGTGTCGGTCCTACTACAATCACAGATCTGCCAGAGTAGTCCACCCTTTTACCAAGAAGGTTTTGCCTAAATCTGCCACCTTTACCTTTAATCATATCGGCAAGCGATTTTAGTGGTCTTTTATTAGTACCGGTTATAGCCCGGCCTCTTCTGCCGTTATCGAGGAGCGCATCAACTGATTCCTGTAACATTCTTTTTTCATTTCTTACAATAATTTCAGGTGCTTTTAATTCTAATAGTCTTTTGAGTCTGTTATTTCTATTGATAACTCTTCTATATAGATCATTTAGATCTGATGTAGCGAATCTTCCGCCTTCTAAAGGTACTAAGGGTCTTAAATCAGGAGGCAATACTGGTAGAACACTCAAAATCATCCACTCAGGCTTATTACCAGACTTAATGAATGATTCAATAAGCTTTAGACGCTTAACGTTTCTTTTATTTTTAGCTTGAGATTTAGTATTCGCAATTTCATCTTTCAAATCTTCAAATGTTTTCTTTAACTCTATCTCTTGTAACAACTCCATGATTGCTTCTGCACCCATTCCTACTTTCATGTCAGAACCATACTCAGCTAAAGCTTGCTGATACCCCTCTTCTGATAATAACTGACCTTTCTCAAGTGGGGTTAATCCACCATCTATTACTATATATGCTTCAAAATATAATGCCTTTTCGATCTCTCTAAGAGTCATATCTAACATTAATCCTATTCTTGATGGTAATGATCTCAGATACCAAATATGTGCCACAGGGGATGCTAGTTCAATATGACCCATTCTTTCTCTTCTAACTTTTGATAAAGTTACTTCAACGCCACATTTTTCACATATTACTCCTCTATGTTTTAATCTTTTATATTTCCCACATAAGCATTCATAGTCTTTTATTGGGCCAAAAATTTTAGCACAAAATAGTCCATCTCTTTCAGGCTTAAAGGTTCTGTAATTAATTGTTTCCGGTTTTCGAACTTCACCATAAGACCAAGACCTCATGAGATCTGCTGAAGCTAGAGAAATTTTTATATGATCAAAATCATCTTCCTTAGTAGTTTTTTTAAACAAATTTAACATGTCTTTCATAATAAACTCCTTAAGTTTCCTTATTCTCTAAATCTAAATCTATATTAATTCCCAGTGATCTGATTTCTTTTAATAAAACATTAAATGATTCAGGTACATGTGGATCTGTTGTAAAATCGCCATCAACAATATTTTTGTAAATACGATTTCTTCCAGCAACATCATCTGACTTGACAGTTAACATTTCTTGTAAAGTATGTGTTGCACCATATGCCTGTAATGCCCACACTTCCATTTCACCAAATCTTTGTCCACCAAATTGCGCCTTACCACCGAGAGGTTGTTGTGTAACTAAGCTATAAGGTCCTGTTGAACGAGCATGCATTTTATCATCTACAAGATGATTTAGTTTTATAATATACATATAACCAATGGTTACTGGCCTATCAAACATTTCGCCAGTTCTTCCATCATATAAAGTAGCTTGTCCACTTTCTGGTAAATCAGCTAATTCCAACATGGATTTTATCTCTGCTTCAGATGCTCCATCAAAAACAGGTGTTGCCATAGGGACGCCTTCACGCAAGTTATTAGCAAGCGTACTAACTTCATCATCACTGAAACCTTTTAAGTCATGTTTATCAAATCCTGGGCATGTTGAATAAACTTCTCCTAAATAACTTTTAAGTTTCTTTGATTGAGTTTGAGATTGATTATCCATCATTTCCGCTATTTTAAAACCGATTCCTTTTGCAGCCCATCCTAAATGGGTTTCTAGAACCTGACCTACATTCATTCTTGATGGAACACCCAAAGGATTTAATACAACATCAACAGGTCTTCCGTCAGCTGTATGAGGCATATCTTCAACTGGGACAATTTGTGATATCACACCTTTGTTACCATGCCTTCCAGCCATTTTGTCTCCGGGTTGCAAAGTTCTTTTAACAGCCAAATATACTTTTACTTTTTTCTGTATGCCTGGTCCTAAATCATCATGTTGCGATATTTTTTGTGTAATTTGCTCCAAATCTTCAGAAAATTTTTCGGATAATTTCTCAAATTGGTTCTGCATTGTAGCTAAAGATATATTTCCAGTTTCTGTTTTTAAAACAAATTTAAATAAATCATGATCTTCTATTGATTCTAAAGATGAAGATGTAATTTTCATATTTGATTTAAAATCTTTTGGACCTTTAGTAGCTTGTTTGTTTAATAAGATTTTCCTAGTTCGTGTATATATATTTTCTTGATTGATTCTTAGTTCATCTTCAAGGTTTTTTCTTGCAGCCTTGATGGCTTCATCTTGTATCTCAAGAGCTCTCTTATCTTTATCAATGCCTTCTCTTGTGAATACTCTGACGTCAATGACTGTTCCATCCATGCCAGATGGGACTTTCAAAGAGGTATCTTTTACATCTGAAGCTTTTTCTCCAAATATTGCTCTCAATAGTTTTTCTTCAGGTGTTAATTGACTTTCACCTTTTGGAGTAACCTTTCCAACAAGAATATCACTTGCTTTAACTTCTGCGCCAACATAGACAATACCTGATTCATCTAGTTTACCAAGTAAACTTTCACTAACATTTGGAATATCTGCAGTTATTTCCTCAGATCCCAATTTAGTGTCTCTTGCAACACATTCCAATTCTTCAATATGAATCGATGTGAATCTATCTTCCTGAACAACTCGTTCAGAAACTAAGATTGAATCTTCAAAGTTGTAACCATTCCATGGCATAAATGCAATTAGCAGGTTTTGCCCTAAAGCAAGTTCTCCTAAATCTGTAGATGGACCGTCAGCGATAACATCACCTTTTTCAACTAAATCACCAGTATCTACCAGCGGTCTTTGGTTAATACAAGTGTTTTGATTAGTTCTTGTATATTTAGTTAATGGATAAATATCAACACCTGTATCATCATCATCTAAAACTTCATCTTCATTGACGTTTACAATTATTCTTGAAGCATCTACATAATCTACAATGCCTCCTCTATTAACCGTGAATGATGCGCCGGAGTCTATTGCAACTGTTTTTTCAATACCAGTTCCAACTAGAGGTTTCTCTGGTTTTAATATTGGCACAGCTTGTCGTTGCATGTTTGAACCCATTAACGCTCTGTTAGCATCATCATGTTCCAGGAAAGGAATTAAAGCCGCAGCAACAGATACTACTTGCTTAGGAGACACGTCCATTAGTTGTATTTTTTCAGGCGTTGAAATCATAAATTCATTATTATTTCTACAAGAAATAAGGTCTCCAATAATTTTACCATTCTTATCCAATTCTGTATTTGCTTGAGCGATAACATATTTGCTCTCTTCAATCGCAGACAGCCACTGAATTTCTTTTTTCACTTTACCTTTTTCAACCATTCTGTATGGTGTTTCAAGAAAACCATAATCATTGGTTCTAGAAAATGTTGCTAGTGAATTAATAAGTCCAATATTTGGGCCTTCGGGTGTTTCAATAGGGCAGACTCTCCCGTAGTGCGTTGGATGGACATCTCTAACTTCAAAACCTGCTCTTTCTCTAGTAAGTCCGCCTGGGCCTAATGCGGATATTCTTCTCTTATGAGTAATTTCTGCTAATGGATTATTCTGATCCATAAATTGAGATAACTGACTTGTACCAAAAAACTCTTTTAGAGTAGCAGTAATCGGCTTAGAGTTCACAATGTCTTTTGGTTGTAATTTTTCTGCTAGTTCCATCGTACTCATTCTTTCTTTCACAGCCTTTTCAACTCTGACCAGTCCAATCCTAAATACATTCTCTACCATTTCGCCGACACATTTAACCCTTCTATTTCCTAGATGATCAATATCATCGACTGTATCAAAACCATTTCTAATATTAATTAGTGTTTTAAGAACTTCTATAATATCTTCATTAGCTAACGTTCCCTCTCCTTCTGTTTCTGTCCTACCAACTCTAGTGTTAAACTTCATTCTTCCAACAGCAGACAAATCATACCTATCAGATGATTGGAATAGGTTCATAAATAATTGCGATGCAGCATCTTTAGTTGGAGGTTCACCCGGGCGCATCATTCTATATATCTCAATTAGTGCGGTCTCTTGATCTGTGGTCGGATCAACATCTAATGTATTACATATAAATGGACCTCGATCTAATTCATTAGTATGTAGTATCTCGAATTTTTTTAAATTAGATTCTAAAATTGTTTCAACTAATTCTTGGGTAATTTGTTGATTACATGAAAGAATCACTTCACCAGTACTTTGATCAATTACATCATTACAGATTCTTTTGCCCCATAAGAATTCATTAGGGATTTGAAAACTCTTCATCTTAGAAGTTTTAGCAGACTCAATATGTCTAATGGTTATTCTTTTACCTTTAGGAACTATTACTTTACTTTTATGTTTTATATCAAAAGCAGCAATGCTGCCTTTTAAATCATCAAGTTTCTGATTTATAAAGAAATTACCTTTTTCAATTGTAACTGTATTATTTTCATAAAAGAGATCTAATATTTGTTTAGTATCATAACCAAGAGCTCTTAGGATTATAGTTGATGCTATTTTTCTTCTTCTATCAATCCTTGCAAAAACAATATCTTTTTGATCAAATTCAAAATCTAACCAAGACCCACGATATGGTATTACTCGTGCTGAAAATAGTAGTTTGCCCGATGAATGTGTTTTGCCTCGGTCATGATCAAAAAATACACCTGGAGATCTATGTAATTGTGAAACGACTACTCTTTCAGTCCCATTAATTATAAAAGTTCCAAATTTTGTCATTATTGGCATATCGCCAAGAAATACTTCTTTATTTTCAAAAATTTCTAGCTGACCCGATGACTTTGAGTCAATGTTTATAGACAGTTTAAGATCAACCTTGAGAGGAACAGAATAACTTTTTCCTGTTATTCTACATTCTTCTTCTGTATATTCTTCTCTGCCAAGCTTGAAACCTGTATATTCAAGTTTACAATTGTTAGCATAGTCATATATTGGAAATACAGATTTAAATACTTCATCTAAACCAGAGTTAGAGAAATCTATCACGCCTT
>MDSV01133816.1_pt1 | contig 23438 bp, 20 predicted proteins | sample 810851 | NCBI WGS metagenome assembly MDSV01 (sample SAMN05326640, study PRJNA326480) | marine metagenome | isolation source: seawater | place: Atlantic Ocean: North East | collected 2012 | reverse complement strand
CCCTCGAAGTAAAGTGAGCTAAGCTTGGGACATATTTGTGCACGACTATAACGGCTCAAGCCTTCAACAGCTTGAGAAAAGTCTTCGGAATGTTTGATCTTAAGAAAGTCAAAAACTACATCCTTTATTGCATTCCCGGTAGCTCGACCATCCGCTTGCCTCGCCGCTAATTGAAATGCGCGCTGACTGAGCCAACTTGCACTACCTGCATCATCCGCTAGCGATCCCCAGCCGCCGCAGCGCCAAGTTTTCCCAGTGTAATTGCGCCCGAAGCACGCAGACCCAGTTCCTGCTACTAGTACGATGCCTGGATCGCCAGCGAGACCGCCGCAGTGCGCAATATGTAAGTCATCGCTTACTTCAATTTTTATAGCTAGTTCACTAAATTGCTCTTTCATCCAGTCTCGGTCGCAGGCACGGGCCATGCCTGCAAGTCCTAGCCATGCGCCTGATACTTTGCTCTCTGTCACGCGAGCACTTCTAAATGCTTGTGTACATGCTGCTCGAATTGCAGCGACTGCACTGGTTCGAGTCGTGTAGTTTATGTTCGCTGTACCTGTGTTGCCTCGACCTAAGACAGTACCTTTTTCATCTGCTAGCCATGCTCTGGTTTTAGAGCCACCTCCATCAACACCGAGGTAGAGAGGTTTTACTGCCATCGTTGCATGTATAGAATTTTCAGTACGCATACAATTAGTAGCTAATGTTAACAACGAACTACTAATTATTATAACAGTTACACTAACAAATTGGTCAATGCCCTTTAGGCTGTAGATGGGGCTTTTTTCGCATTGAGTTATCCCCGCTAGGGAAGGGCCGATTCATCCGATTTCGTGGAGAGCGCCGATGCAAAAAACTTGGATCTGGCGTCCCCATAAATGATCGAGGAATAAAGGGGTAGTCACGAGTTATAACATAGTAATAAATACCTTCCGGAAATTCTGGAGTTACGCCATGTCGCCCATTACAGGCATCGAGATCTCCACTTCCTTCTACGTATTCCCAGTCGAGCGTATAATGCCCATTGTAAGGCCCTTGCGGGACACTCTCTGCAGTAGGGCGATTTCCTTCCCGCATTCGATAACTAGCACGTAATTCGACTAAAGGGCTATTGGAATCCAAAGAATTTCTGTGCCCATGTAATGAGTAGATAGGAAACCCATCTGCCGCCCATCCAATTAAGATCATACTACGTGAACTTGCTTTAAGTCTAGCGATCAGTGCAGTGGGCAGACCATGATAGTGATAGGCTCCACTTGGTTGTACATGCGCATGGTTTGCATCCAATGCCCGAGCCATTCGTGAGGTCATTGCCTCTAGCTTCCATTCTGAATGACGATCCCCTCGAAAAAATTCTGCAGTACCTGGATCAAAAAGAACACCATTAATGGCTACTCCAAAAGGGTGGCGATCGATAGGCGTTATCGATTGTGCTACCTTGGGAAAAGCCGTCCATTCATAGCGTTGGCGTTGCGGTTTTATTGTATGCGGATTTCCTTGGTTCGGAAATCGACCGACTGCGTGCTTAGGAATTCCATTTGATTGAACGACTTGCTTAGCTCCCTTAATGAAGAATTCAGCGTACTGTTGTTTGCCGACGGGTTGATTTGCAGATGAATCGTCATTGGAACTTCCCGGATGGGCGCAGGCACTAGTAGCGGCGAACATAAGAACAGCTAAGAGTATAAATTGCATGGTTACATTAAGTTGTGTTTGTGATTTTTTTAAATTTTTCTTATCATAAAGTTCTAATGGAGAAAATATTTATAACAGGGGTAAGTTCAGGGCTTGGTTATGGGTTAGCTAAAGTCTTTCTGGAGCAGGATGCTATAGTTTATGGAATCAGCAGGCGCGCTCCAGAGGACTTGATTGATTTAGGCTTAAAGCATCGCTGCGTAGATTTAAGGCAAGAGGATACTGGAAAAGAAACTGTCAGTAGTATGCTTATGCAGGTCGATTGCTTCGATGTCGTCGTTCTAAATGCTGGAAAGCTTGGGCAGATTCGCGATATGGGGGCAACTCCCCTAGTCGACATTCGTGATACTATGGAATTAAATGTCTTTGCTAATAAGTGGCTGTTGGACGTGTTATTTTCTAATTCTCGTTCGATTGCTCAAGTTATTGGAATTTCTTCAGGTGCATCAAAATCTGGAAGTCGAGGATGGAACGGATATAGTTTATCAAAGGCGACTTTAAATATGCTTATTAAGCTCTATGCAGCGGAGCAATTAGACACACACTTCACTTCACTTGCTCCTGGTTTAATTGATACTGCCATGCAAGATTACTTGACGCAGTTACCAGCAGATGCGCGCTATGCTCCTCTAGAGATACTGAAGGCAGCAAAAGGTACCGAAGCGATGCCAGATGGCTATCGCTGTGCACAAAAGCTAATCCCACTATTGCCGGAGTTGTTAGAAAAAGAAAGCGGGTGCTATGCAGACATTCGTAATTTATGACAAAAGCTAGCAACCATTCATTTCATGAATAGTTCAATTTTTACGGATGGGAAATCCAGCGCGCTCTGGATACTTCTCAATAAACTGAAGGAAGATATCTTTCGCGATCGGCCCTGCAGTAGAACCGCCATGATAACTATGGCTTACTTCTGTGCCTTCAACCATTACGGCAACGGCAATCTGAGGGTTCTCGGCTGGCGCAAATCCAATGAACCAAGCAAGATTAACCTCTTTGCCGTGCGCCCTAAAGTCAGCGGTTCCTGTTTTTCCTGCGATACGTAAGTTGTCTATTTGTACGAGTCTACCTGTCCCTTTATCTCCAACCACTTTTTCCATGCCTTCCCATAGTTGTCTTTGTTGCTGAATAGATAATCCAATAGGCTCGCCTTCGTGATTCACTTGCATCCCATCTTCTCGCGATAAGGCTAGCAAGGTGGGCTTGGTGCGGGTTTCGCCACGAGCAATTGAGGCAATGAATGTAGCCATGCGAAGTGGTGTCATGAGTAGATATCCTTGTCCAATCGCTGTATTAGCTGTATCTCCAGGAACCCAGCCCGCGCTAATGCTTTCACGCTTCCATGATTTTGTCGGCACTACTATTCGACTGGTTTCATAGGGTACTTCAATTCCTGTTTTTTCATGCATACCAAATCGCTTGGCCTCTGCACTGATTGCATCTATGCCAATTTTCAGTCCAGTGGCATAGTAGAAAACGTTACAGCTCCCTTCAATTGCAGCAGCTTGATCAACAAGGCCGTGCCCGTAGCGCGCGTGGCATCGGAAAACTCTGTCACCAACTCGGTAGACGCCCTGACAGTCGTGTTTTGTAGTTTTGGTGATGACTCCACTTCGCATTCCAGCAATCGAAGTGAGCAGTTTAAAAGTCGAACCCGGCGGGTAGGAGAGCTGAAGGCTTCTGTTGAGCCATGCTCCCGAATTGTTGATTGCTTCAAAGGTCCTGCGCGGAATAAATGGGCTGAGTTTATTTTGATCATACGTTGGATGACTGGCAATAGTTAGCGTCTCTCCAGTTTGAATATCGAGTGCTATCACAGCACCGGTACGTTCTCCAAGAGCAGTCTCGGCAGCGGCTTGCAGGTCTATATCGATGCTTGTTATTAAATCGTTGCCTTGGTTAGGCGGTAGCATTTTTAAGCGCGTATCTTGGAAGCCCAAAGGATCTACGCGCCATATTTCCGAACCAGTAGTACCCGATAGATGGGAATCAAAATATCGTTCTAGACCGGTCTTTCCAACTTGCTTCTTAAATGTGTATGTTTTGATACCATCGGATGGAAGCTCCTGCGAACTTGGAAGTTTGCTTTGTACGTACCCTAAAATATGAGCGGCTAATGACTTGTATGGATAATAGCGCGCAAAGGCTGTGTGAATCTTAATGGGTGAATGTACAGGGTGTATTTGCTCTACCAAGCGGGCATACTGGTTTGGGCTAAGATCATCCACTAGTGGGAGCGGTAGTAGGAGTTGCTCATTAAAGTGACGAATCAAATGGCTTTCGGATAAGCTGTCTTCACGGCCAGTAATTGCATTAATTTGTTCAATGTAGCGTAGTATGACGGCATGACGAGCAGTCCATTGTAGCTGATTATAATTTGGAAGGGGTAAATCAAGCGGTCGTTCCTGCTCTGGAGTGTTATTATACTGCTGACTGAGTCGATCTCGCTCCGCACGAATAATTTTGGAGTACTCTTTGCGAAACTCAGGTCTTAGATCATCCAGATAAACAACAGCAGAATAATGAGGACGGTTCCCTACTAGTAAACGACCATTACGATCGTAGATGTTCCCGCGAGGGCCCGGCTTGAGAACTCGTCGCTCCGTTTGGCGACGCTCCAACGCTTCATATTCGGCCCTAGAAACTAATTGTTGCCACCCTAGGCCAACGATTAATGCAAGCGTCGCCGCGATTACTATCCATATAAAGAGGAGTAATCGCGGATTCTCTCCTTTGTGGATATCAAATATATTCATGACTAATGAATCGGCAAGTCTACTGGATCAGTGTCGACATGCATTAAATTAAATAGCAGTCGTTCGACATTAAAGAACCATGGGCTGATAAAGAGTAGGCACAAGTGAGAGAGCAGTGCGGTTACAAGAACCTGAGTCCAATAAGCGGATGAATCTAATTGGCCATAATTAAGCTTACAACAAACTAGAATAAGTGCGGCTAGATTAATTATATGCGATAGAACAATTGGATGATAATTATGTTCTGCGCGAAAACGGTGTCGAAATGTGTATAGTATAGAACATGCCATAATACTTCCGCCGGTGAATAGTCCGTACGGAACTGGAAGCGCTGCGTCTATCCATAGGCCCGTAAGCAAGCAACACAGTAAGCCATCGCGGAATTTTAAATAGAGCGCGGGCAGTATGATCATTGGGCCTAGTAGCATCAAATGAAGTGACCAAGCAGAAAGGCTAGAGTTCACTAACTGAGTCAAATATAGGAGTACTATATTTGCACCAAACAAAATAAAGCAGCGGGGATCAATCATCATTATGACTGTATTTTTCTGGGTTGATTGGAATGAGTACAGAGACCTCTTTTAGCGATAAAAGACGCTTATCTAGATGGACTTCACCCGCTTGAAAAATGCCGCTACTGCCAGGCTCAAGCCAACGGACAGATCCAATGACTAATCCTGACGGGAAGGTGCCCCCAAGCTCCGTAGAGAGCAGCTTTAGGGGCGTTTGGCTATTAGCGATCAAATCCTGAGGGGCATCACGAATTTCTCCATATGGCGGACCTAATCCAGTTTGTGCTAACCCTTGATATACCACAGGCCTGTTATCGTTTTCAAATGAAGCAGCCATGCGGAAGTTTGGACTAGAGATAAGCTCAACAGATGAAGTATATGCCCGAACCTCAGCAACACGACCCACAATTCCTCCGGCATAAATCACAGCAGCTCCCTGAGGAATGTTATAATTTCGTCCTTTATTAATTATCAATTGTTGCCACCAAGCACTTAAGTCACGGCGAATTACTCGAGCAATTTCGTGACTATATTCTCGCTTGCTTGGAAGCCTTAAAATACTTCCAAGTCGATCAATCTCAGCCTCTAGAACTTCGTGACGCTGCGCTAGTGCCTGATAGTAGGACTTTTGCCGAGCAAGCTCCTTGCCAGCATTGATTAATTCAATTTTAGAGTGACTGCGTCGTCCCCAAAAATCCTCTAGTCGGTCAAGTTGGGTGCTGGCGACCCATGCCGGTGCTTGAAATTCTGTGAAGCTTATGCGCGTAAAAGATTTTATAAACGCGGGCAAAACCCACCAACATAGCATAAATACCCCAAGTACGACCAAGGGCCTAAATTTATCGAGGCGTAGTTTCGGCACCGCCGAAAATTAGTTTTTAGGGTTTCCAGTAAGGTCTTTCAATAGAAAGGCCAATTCTTGAAGAACCAGTCCAGTGCCGTTTGCTACAGCACTGAGCGGGTCATCGGCAATTACAACCGGCAAACCTGTTGCGTCGCTGAGCTGCTGATCTAGCCCGCGAATCATCGCTCCGCCACCAGCCAATACAAAACCGCGGTCCACTAGATCAGCCGAAAGCTCTGGCGGGCACCGTTCTAGTGCATTTCGCACAAGGTCAACGATCGATGCAATTGTGTCCGCAAGCGCATCTCTTATTTCTTGGGAAGTTATGGAGATTGTTTTTGGTAAACCTGCGACGGAGTCACGGCCGCGGACTTCAATCGATATTTCATCATCCAGCTTAAACGCAGATCCAACTCTAATTTTTATGTCTTCAGCGGTGCGTTCACCAATCATTAAGTTGTAGGCTCGCTTCATGTAATTAACGATAGCGTTGTCAATTTCATCGCCTCCAACTCGAATGCTTTTTGTAAAGACAACGCCGGCAAGCGATATAATTGCAACTTCGGTCGTCCCGCCTCCAATATCTACAATCATATTGGCTGCAGGTTCATCAATCGGCAGACCGACGCCAATAGCTGCAGCCATTGGCTCTTCGATTAGAATTACGTCGCGAGCACCAGCGCGGATGGCAGAGTCCTTAACCGCTCGGCGCTCAACCTCTGTTATTCCAGAAGGCACAGCAACTACAATGCGCGGAGCGATAAATGTACGAGTGCGATTTACTTTGTTAATAAAGTAACGCAGCATAGCTTCGGTAATTTCGAAATCAGCAATAACGCCATCTTTCATCGGACGGATTGCAGTAATATTGCCGGGAGTGCGCCCTAGCATTTTTTTGGCCTCGGAACCAACTGCACAAACTTTCTTAGTGGAAGTATATACTGCAACAACGCTTGGTTCGCGCAAAACGATACCTTTTTCTTTGGCGAACACTAAAGTATTAGCTGTACCCAAATCGATTCCTATATCATTGGAGAGAAGTCCCAGCACGTGATTTATATATGTATTAGGCGGTTACTGTTAGAAAGGTTTAGTAGTTTTTTCTATGAAAGACCTTGAATGTCAAATTATTACCACAAATTGGCTATTTGTGCATATGCTTAGCAGTGTTTGATCGTAATTAATGTAAGGTCATCTGCTTGACCTGCTTCCCCAGAGAAGCGTTCGATATTCGTAATGACTGCGTTTAGGATTGTTTCAGCGTTGTTATGTCCGCTAGCGCAGAGCGTATCTATTAGTCTCTTACTCGAAAATTCCTCTCCCTTCAAATTGACGCTCTCTGTAACTCCATCGGTGTAGAGTAGCAATGCGTCACCCATGTTAAAATCTACAGTAGTGTCGGTAATAGAAGGGTCAAAAATCTCTGGAGGTACCATACCAATAGCGATGCCGCCGGATTGGATTTGTTGAACTAAATTACCTCCGGTTTGGTTGCAAGAGTAGCGCAAAGGAAGTTCGTGGCCAGCGCGGGCAAGTGTTACCGATCCATTTTTCACATCGATGACAGCATAGACCATTGTTATAAACATGTCTCGCCGCATAGAAGGATGCATTTCTGAGTTGATGGCCTTTAAAATATTTGCAGGAGAATCGTTACTTTTGGATAAATGATGTAAGTTTGTTTGGCAGATAGCCATGACTATAGAGGCTGCGATACCTTTACCAGACACGTCAGCAATCGCGACCCCTATTTTGTCATCTTCAAGCTTAAAGACATCGTAGAGGTCGCCGCCAATTTTTTGAGCGGCTGTATAATGTGCCGCAAATTCTACATCGTGCGTGTCTGGCAAGTTGCGTGGCAGTAGTAGGCTTTGTATGTTGCTTGCTAGTTCCAGATCCAAATCAAGTTTGCCTTTTTCGATTTGGATTTTCATTGCATCACTATTGTAAACAGCAAGTCCAACTTGCTCGGCTAAAGATTCGGCTAAAGAAAAATCGGTCTGGTTAAAAGGAAGCCCATCGCATGGGTTGGCTATGGCTAGCACCGCAACTAAATCCCCTCGAAAGACTACCGGGACGACTATCATAGAGCGTATTTTTAGTGCCGGGTCATCGTGTTGTATTACCCGTGGATCTAACACTGCGTCCGCTATTAGCAGGCCCTTTCTTGACTGAGCGACAGAGCCTATAAGTCCCTCTCCTAGATTAAAACTTTCGGAGCGAAGAATCGCTTCAATGTGCTGCGTTCGAGTGCCTGCTTTATGTCCGATTTCAGCATTGATTTTACGTTGTGGCGGAAAGAGGCCTTCGATTGCAACACCCTTCAAGGTGTCTCCAGCTTGTTTTTCGAAAATACAAGCACTCATGGCGTCGGTACTAAGCACAGCAGCATGAATGATACGCTGGAACATTTCATTCCTTGTTCCATCTTCAATTACTGCTTCGACCATATTGTGCATAAAATCGACTACAATATGTTTTTCTTGCTCAAGCATCTGCTTCTCTTCTTCAACGAGTTTGAATTGACGTATTTTACGATTGTAAGCGAGCCATATTGCTATGGCTGCAAAGAGTGCCCCAAGTGCGAAAGAAATCATAATGATTGTGAATTTACAGTGGGTGGATACGGGTAGGCTAATTATGCATTCGAGCTAAGCTGATTTTTTAGAAAAGCTACCACATCTTGAAATTTAGCAGCATTTTGGGAGTTAGCTTGAATCAAATTCTGATGGGCTTCGAGTACTCGCCGTGCGCTGGACACTTCTGTATTTTCGAGCGGGGTTTCTTGCCCGTCTTGTTCAGTCAATGCGATCTGAGTATCTATAGAGAGCAAGGCTTGCAGGCCTAGATTACAGATGAGTTCACGATTCCGCTCACTTAAATTGCAAACAAGTAATGTGCCTGGCTGCGACTGTTCGCGTAAGTCTAATGCGACCCCAGCTAAAATTCCAAGAAAAGTGCTGTCCATCCCGGTGCAGTGAGTAAAATCAATAGCAAAGCGTTGCTTCTTGGCACGCAACATATTCTCCATGAACTCCCTAAAGTTATTACAATTAAGGTAGTTCGCTTTGCCATGAATCCGTATAAATACAGGTTCAGAATAGGCGCTGACTATAAAGGTCGGCTGTTTGGAACTGCTCATTGGAGAGCTAAGTAATTAGGGTTTGGATTTAAGAATCAGAAATAATGTCACGCAGTACATATTGAAGAATGCCTCCATGACGGTAATAATCTACCTCTATGGAGGTATCAATTCGGAGAGTTAGGTCAATCGTTTCTGTCCTGCCGTCGACTCGTTTGATCTCCAAGGGTAGCGATGCTGCCGGCAAGACTTGATCACTCAATCCAGAGATACTAAAAACCTCGCTACCATCTAGGCTTAGAGTTTCATCGCTAACTCCCTCAGGAAATTGGAGTGGAAGCACTCCCATGCCTATTAAGTTAGAGCGATGTATTCGCTCAAAGCTTTTTGCTACTACGGCTCTTACCCCTAGCAGAGCAGTGCCCTTTGCCGCCCAGTCACGCGAGGACCCCATGCCATAATCTTCGCCAGCAAGAATAATTAGTCCTTCACCGCGTTCTTTGTAAACTTGGCAAGCATCATATATGTCAGCAGGCGATCCCTCTGGCATTAACTTTGTGTAGCCTCCTTCTTTACCATCTGCCATTTTATTTTTGAATCGAACATTAGCAAATGTACCACGCGTCATGATCCGATCGTTGCCACGCCTAGAACCGAAACTATTAAATTCTTTTACAGAAACACCTGCTTGAGCAAGAAAACGACCCGCAGGCCCATCTGGCTTTATCGCTCCAGCAGGAGAAATATGGTCCGTAGTAATCGAGTCGCCAACAATAGCGAGAGGTCGCAAGTTAGTAAGATCTTTTATCGTACCTGCTTGCATGCTAAAGCCTTCAAAAAAGGGTGGACTCTGTATGTACGTAGATTTTTCGTCCCATTGATAGATGCTGCCACTGGAGGATTGTACTGCATTCCACTCTGGGTTCGCGGCAGTGAGGTCGCCGTATTTGTCGCGAAACATATCAGGATTTAAACCAGTTTCTACGAGGCTTTCGATCTCTGCGTTACTTGGCCAAATATCTCTAAGATAGACATCCTCGCCATCGCTACTTGTGCCGATCGGATCGTTGGTAAGATCTATATTAACAGTTCCTGCTAATGCATAGGCCACGACCAGCGGGGGAGACATTAAGAAGTTTGATTTTATAGCACCGTGCACGCGGGCTTCAAAGTTCCTGTTGCCCGAAAGGACAGAAGCTCCAACTAAGTCTCCAGTTTTTAAAGCCGTTTCGATAGCAGGGTCCAGTGGTCCAGAGTTGCCAATACAGGTAGTGCACCCATAGCCAACAAGTTGGAAGCCAAGTGCATCGAAGTCTTTCTGTAAATTTGTTTCTTCGAGGTAATCGGTCACTACTCGAGAGCCTGGTCCGAGTGAGGTTTTGACCAAAGGGTTTACGCTTAGGCCTTTAGCTAGTGCTTTGCGCGCCACCAGTCCGGCTGCAATCATGACCGACGGATTCGACGTGTTCGTGCAGGAGGTAATTGCCGCGATCAATACCTGCCCATGACTGATTTCAGGCAGTGATTGATCTGTGTTCGTAGTTAAAATATCGTCTTCATCACGACCACCAGCTGCAACTGCAGATAAGACTCGCACTTTTTTAGCCTGCGCCTCTTTAGGTATACCGAAGCCGCCCTCGGCCACAGGCACATCCATTAATTCTTGAAAGCGCTTACCAAGGCAGGGCACTTCAATGCGGTCTTGAGGGCGCTTTGGCCCAGAGACACAAGGGACAACGGTACTAATATCTAGATGGATGCTCTTAGAATATTCGAGCTCCCCTTTTTTTGGAATTCCAAACATTCCTTGGGCGGTATAGTAGTCTCTAACACGATTAATTTCTGTTTCGCTTCTTCCGGTTAAGCGCATGTAGTCTAGCGATTTTTCATCCACTGGGAAAAACCCCATAGTCGCGCCATATTCAGGTGCCATATTAGCCACAGTGGCTCGATCAGCCAGGCTAAGAAGGGCTGCGCCTTCGCCATAAAACTCAACAAATTTACCGACGACTCCTTCTGCGCGGAGCATCTCCGTTATTTGTAGAGTCAGATCGGTAGCTGTTGCGCCTTCAGGCAGTTCTCCTTCAAGATGAACGCCTATAACTTCCGGTGTCTTAAAGTAAACTGGCTGACCAAGCATGCCGGATTCGGCTTCAATTCCGCCGACTCCCCATCCCACAATGCCAAGCCCATTGATCATAGTTGTATGCGAATCAGTGCCCACTAAGGTATCAGGATATAAGACATTGTCTTTCTCAAAAACCACCCGAGCTAAGTACTCAAGATTTACTTGATGGACAATCCCAATAGCTGGAGGAACTACGCTAAATGTTTCAAAGGCTTGCTGTCCCCATTTAAGAAATTGATAGCGCTCTTTATTGCGGGAAAATTCAATCTTAAGGTTTTCCAAGAATGCATTCGCTGAGCCCGATCGGTCAACTTGTACGGAGTGGTCAACTACCAAATCAACTGGAACTAGCGGCTCAATTTTTGCTGGATCCGAACCGATTGCTTCTACAGCATTGCGCATCGCGGCAAGATCAACAAGTAAAGGAACTCCGGTAAAGTCCTGCAAAACAACCCGTGAAACAACGAAAGGAATTTCCTTATTGCTAGGCTCCGTAGCGCTCCAATTAGCCAGCGCTTCTACATCCTGCGTAGCGATGCGCTTTCCGTCGCAATTTCGCAATACGGATTCTAGAACGATTCGGATGCTAACTGGCAGCTTAGAGATTGCGCTCATGCCAGCAGTTTCCTCGAGCGCGGGTAGGCTATAGTAGTATTTACCGTTGAGTTGTTTAAGTACGTTAAACGGATCGTTTAGGTGGCTCATTGTCGCGTGTGTTCTTTATTCGAGAAAGATTAAGGGCTCCACTAATGAGTTAATCAACTTTGTCCAAGCGCTTGTTTAATCGCGGTAAAGTTTGGAAGTATCTTTGGGTCATCTGAGGATTCTGCATAAATTATAGTACCAGTTTCATTGACGACAAAGGCAGATCTCTTAGCGACACCTTTGAGGCCAATAAAGTCAGCATAAAGCACATCGTATGCCGCAGAGACTTCTTTATTAAAATCACTCAATAATGGAAATTCTAAATGGTTATGCTCGGCCATTTTTTCCAATGCGTATGGGCTATCTACTGAAATACCATAGACTGCGGCGTCGAGCTCTACATACTCTTCGATACTCGAGCTAACCGCGCACATTTCGTCAGAACAAACGCTCGAAAAAGCAAGCGGGAAAAACAGCAGTACAGTCTTTTTCCCCCCATAATTATTCGATAAGGCTATTTCCTGAAGGCCATCGGCATTTTTATGCTTTAAAGTAAAATTAGGTGCGGTGCTTCCAGTTTCTAGTGCCATAGTAATTTAAATTAGTATTTGGATTGGATAAATTGTGTGCGTTACTATTTTATGGATCGAGTTTAAAGAAAGTTCGTTTTCCTGCTTGAAATACTCGTGCGCAATTTAAGCGCGTCACCTTATGATTAATATCGGTTTGCTTATCCCCGTCAACTTTTACACCGCCTTGTTGGATAAGCCTGCGAATTGCACCTTTGCTTTCGAAAAGTCTGGAGCTCGCCATTAGGTCGATAAGACCTACGGATTCAGCCTCGGCGGCAAGTTCACTCCAGGTAAAAGTAGGCATATCATCGGGTAATTTATTTTTTGAAAATACTTGCTCGAATTGTTTTAATTCATGCGTTGCCGCTTCCGTAGAGTGGAATTTTCCAACAAGCGAGCAGGCAAGTTGTTTTTTTGCCTCCATCGGATGGTTGGCTTGGAGCGATTCGATTTTAGCTGCATCCAATTCAAGAAGTAATTGATAGTAAGTCCACATTGTCTCATCACTAATCGACATAATCTTACCAAACATCTCTTTTGGGGTATCTGTAAAAGCGATATAATTGTCCTGGCTTTTGGACATTTTTTTTGTGCCATCAAGTCCGACGAGTAAGGGCATCGTGATGACGGCTTGCTCTTGCTTACTCGCTTCTTTTTGTAGGGCCCTACCAACCAGCATATTGAACAATTGATCGGTCCCGCCAATCTCAATATCAGCATCTAACATCAGAGAATCGTAGCCTTGAATTAGTGGATAGAGAAACTCTACAATGGAGATAGGTGCATTATTCGCATACCTTTTAGAGAAATCGTCTCGTTCCAACATCCTCGCCACGGTCATCTTGCGAGCGAGTTTCAGGCAGTCCTCAAAACCCATTGCATCAAACCATTCGCTGTTAAAGCGCACTTCTGTTTTATCTTCATCTAAAATTTTAAATGCTTGATGCAGGTATGTCTTCGCGTTCTCTGCGATTTCTTCTTTGGTTAGTATTGGGCGCGTGCTGGACCGCCCTGAGGGGTCACCAATTAATGTGGTGAAATCTCCTATAATGAGGATTGCCTTATGGCCAAGGTCTTGAAACTGGCGCAGTTTATTAAAGACCACTAGGTGCCCAAAAGTGAGGTCTGGTCGAGTTGGATCTACTCCGAGTTTAACGCGAAGGGATTGTTCGCTGTTGAGGCGCCCTAATAGTTCATCTTCCCCAATAATAGTGTCAGTGTTTGTTCGGATAGTATCGATACGGCTCATGGCTAATAATGTAAAAGCAAGAAATTGAACTCGCAGAGCATCTCGTAAAGGAAAAACGTGACTAAAGGCGCTGGCGGACCGCTTCGTAAAGGCAGACTCCTGCAGAAACAGAAACATTGAGGCAGTCTACGCTGCCATTCATTGGAATAGTCACTAAGTGGTCACACAAGTCTCCCGTGACTTTACGTATGCCCCAACCTTCACTGCCTAGTAAGAATGCAGTTGGTTGATTGAGGTCGACCTCATAGAGCGATCCTTTCCCGCGATCGGAGGTACCAACTAATTGTATGTCTGCAGCTTGAAATTTTCGTAGTAATGAGCTTATGTTCTTTACCTTTAAAAAAGGCGTATCATCGGCACCGCCACAAGAGACGTCACGCACTGTGTGAGTAATGCTACAAGAGCCTTTAACTGGAGCAATTACAGCAGTCACGCCTGCCCCAGAAGCAGTACGAAGGCATGCACCAAGATTGTGGGGATCTTGCACGCCTTCGAGTACTAGAATAAGCGGGTTACTGGTTCGCTTGATGAGTTCGAAGAGGTCATACTCATCTTCTAGGTGTACCACAGAAGCTGGCTGAGAATACCTCGGCGGACGTTTAATTTTATGCACGGAGTTACGACCCATAGATTTTTGATAATGAATTTAACTAAAGACGCAAAGAAACAAATAATACATCTGATTTTAAGAAAATGCATGTAAATGTTATGTTGACAGAAAATTTAACTTATTCATTAACAATGAGATGCACAATAGATATACACGCAAATGCTACAAAGTTAAGAAGAATAGCATAGTACAGGCCTTTCTCGCAACCTTGTGTGCTCTACTTTTTACCGGTAATTTAATTGCATCGACCGGAAATCAGTTACTAAGAAGCGGTAACATTGCAGAGCTGCAGGATACGCCCATTTACTCCAGCGAAGGGATTCTCTTTACCGTCGGGGCTTTAGACGGGGAAGCGTTTGATGTTACAGATCGGCTTAGGTCGGCCTTAGCATCAGCTGAAAAAGAATTTGCCGTTAAGCCTGGCTGGACGACGGAAACAAAGTTTGAGGAATGGACTGATCGCTTGATATTAAAGAAAATAACCGATTTTTATGTATTAAATGGTGCGGTTTTTTATAAAAATCATTTTAATGTAGTTGATGGTTTTACTGCAGACGAGTCGATTCCATCAAATTCAATTGATTTGCCTATCCTTGAGCAATTAGCTCAAAATTTTATTGATGCAGGGGAGCACTTAAATTTGTACCCAGAAGCTCTGAATGCTGGTAACCAAAGTGCATTGGCCTTGGTTGAAGAGCTTAAACAAGATCGAGGGCCAGTTACTATTATTGAAAAGATTGAATTTAGTCGTGTAGTGGAGTCACTTGAGCCATGGACGAGCACTTATAAGGTAGGGGTGCTTAACAATGATCCTGTGCTGGGGCAGGCCTTGAAGCTTTCAAGCGGTGCTTCATTTAATGATAGACGACTGGACTCCTTTGAAGGTGGGTCGGATTTCTCTGAAGGTTCGAATGGGGTGTCTACATATTCCCAAAAAATGATTAATGGCTTCACAGTCGGAAGTGAATGGTCGAAGGGGATTACTTACGATAGGCGCTGGTTTCATTTACATACTGCAGCATTTGCTGGTTTTGGTCTAGGAATGAGAATTCCTTGGGTTGCGGATGTAGAGGTTTCTCATCGGGTCATCCCTTCCTCTGATCCGGACGAGACTGCATATAGTGCATCTGTTTCTGTAACAACCGAGGACGGGGATGAGGAATTCTACCGGAGCGCAGGTATGCCGATCAATCAGCGCTTCCGTGGCCGAGAGATGCCACTTGAGGCTGGCGCAGGAATAGCGCTGGAAATATATGTCTTAGGGCACTGGGTAATTAATCGCGGAAGAGATTTTCCTGTTGTCGGTAGAGTCATTGATATGGGGCAAGACTTTGATCCTCCGTTAGGCACGACAAAAAATATTGCTACATTAGAGCTTCCTTACGAAGAGAGTACTCTGGCTTATTTGACTCCTATAGCAGCAATAGGTGGTGATTTTAAAGCTGATATTGGTGTTCGCGGTGACGCAATTGAATTAAAAGTAACTCCTCATAATAGCTGGAACCTAAGCGGCTCTACTTTGAGTAATCGCCCACGAAATATCCGTATAACAAATGAGCAGGACCCAGTAACTTTATCGTTTGCTATTAATGATGAAGCTGCTTCTGAGGGGCAATCGAGTTACAATTTTGGACCTATATACGATCAAGGCAGTTATCAGACATCTCTTACCATTACCCCGCAGGCTCGCATTAGAGGAACTATTTATATGAGCGAGCTTTGGTCTGCCTTATCGGACATTACAATTACAAGCAGATGGCATCCGCTTTTTACTGCAAGCTTTCAGTTGCCTTCTCTTGGGCCGCATTCGGGGATCGAATCTAAAATTCAAGCAACCCACCAAAATACTAGGCAATTGCCGCCAACCTTGGCCTTAACGCCAGAGAGATTCGCGGAAAGCACAGAAGCAGGATCTTGGGATTTTAGCATTGGTAATTTAGGCAGTGAAGTCGTTACTTTAGTAGAATATATTCCAGATGAAGCTGATTTAGTTTTGGATAGCATAACCAGTGACGGTGTATACAATCAATTGGAGCGAAAGATAACCTGGACTCTTAAAGAAGGCAGCGTCCCGCAAAAAGTATCCTACCGAGTTACTGCTAATAATATAGATACGCCGCCGCGACCGAGTGGGGCATTTTATTTTGAGAATACTGAAAGGTTGGCAATTGAGGATTCAAGATTTATCTCATTGCGTGAGGCCGAAGCTGCGCTTTCTCAAAGGGAGCTTTCCATGCGACCTACTTTGCAGCAAGTACGAGATTTACGCGCAGGATCACAACTTTTAGATGTTTCGAATGGTGGTGCGACGCTGCGTGTAAAAATTCAGCAAAGTCAGGATTTGGTTGGCTGGCAAAGCATAAGCGAACAATCCATAGAGTTGGAGCAGCAGGATGAGCCTATACGCTTTTACCGGTATGTCCCAATCATGGCGGATTGATACCGATTGAGTTGTAACTAGTTACAAGAGGTCTGTTTGAGTGTTACTTTTTGGATCTAGACCGATGATTTGCCATCCTTTGTCGGCCAAAACTCGTCCTTGAGGGGTGCGCTGCAAATAGCCTTCTTGTATTAAGAATGGCTCATGCACCTCTTCTAAAGTATGCGCCTCTTCTCCAACAGCGATCGCTACAGTGCCCAGGCCCACTGGCCCACCTTTATAATTTTCAGCGATAACTCGCATGATTTGTTTGTCCATTTCATCGAGTCCGCGCTGGTCGATTTCTAAGAGCTCGAGGGCTGCCGCTGCACTATCCTGGGAAATCGTACCGTTGCCGCGCTGCTGCGCATAGTCGCGGCAAAAATTTACAAGATTGTTAGCGATGCGTGGAGTGCCGCGTGCGCGCCTAGCGATCTCCGCAGCTCCTGCTTTGTCGTAGGAGACCTCCAGCAAACCACAGGTGCGTTCAACGATGCCATGCAAGGTTGCTCGGTCATAGTAATGCAGTCGTGACTGCAGTGTAAACCGGCTTCGTAAGGGCGCCGTGAGTAACCCCATTCGAGTGGTTGCTCCGAGTAAGGTGAAGCGCGGTAGATTTAATCGTACGCTCCGCGCATTGGGACCCTGATCGATCATTATATCGATACGGAAGTCTTCCATCGCCGAGTATAAATACTCTTCAACAGTCTTACTGATTCTGTGGATTTCATCAATAAACAGAATATCACCTTCTCCTAGATTGGTCAACAATCCGGCAAGATCAGCAGGTTTATCGATGACAGGTCCGGAGGTAACAGTAACTTTACTTTGCATTTCTTGCCCTAGAATTAAAGACAGGGTAGTTTTACCTAATCCTGGCGGGCCACTTAGCAAAATATGATGGAGCGGTTCGCCGCGTACTCTGGCAGCTCCTACCATTACCTGTAAGCGTTCGATGGTTTTTTCTTGTCCTGCAAAATCATCAAACGAAAGGGGTCGCAAGATCGAGTCTTGTGGGTTTCCAGAGTCGTCGAGACATCGTTCAATGAACTCTGCTCCGGTAGGGCTTTCTGGACTGTCTTCTGGGGAGAGAGGCATTGTAAACTTAAAAACTAATAGTATGGAAGCGTATGTAGCTAGGATTTATACGACAAGTAGCTCCTTTGGCATCGCCGTATCACTGAGTCGTTCAATATGTCCACCAAGGGCAGCAAGTTTCTGTTCGAATTGATCGTAGCCTCGGTCGAGGTGGTAAATTCGCTGAATCCAGGTATCTCCAGTAGCTGCAAGTGCCGCGAGAACCAGAGCTGCGGATGCGCGCAAATCGGAGGCCATCACAGGTGCACCTGAGAGTTGCGAGGCGCCGGTAATAATTGCGCTGGGTCCTTCGATGGCAATTTCTGCACCCATTCGTTGTAATTCCGGCACGTGCATAAAGCGGTTGGGGTAAATGCGTTCTGTTATAATAGAAAGGCCTTCTGTTTGAGTCATCAGAGCACAAAGTTGTGCCTGCAGGTCCGTTGGGAATCCTGGATGAGGTAGAGTGATCAAGTCAACGGGCTTAAGAGATCCAGTATATGGTTGAATGCGAATAAAGTCGGGACCGAGCTGTATTGGCAGACCAGCTTCTTCAAGTTTGTCTAAAAAAGCGCTAAGAAGTTTTGGGGCTATTCCAGTGACAGTTACATCCCCACGAGTGATAGCAGCAGCTGCAACAAAAGTACCTGCTTCAATTCGGTCAGCAATGACACTATGAGTACAACCGTTTAACGTCGCGACTCCAGTCACCGTTATTTCTGGGCTGCCAATACCTTCAATTTGGGCGCCCATTTTTACAAGCATGTGGCACAGATCAACAATCTCCGGCTCACATGCCGCGCATTCTATGCGTGTCCGTCCAGGGGCTAATGTGGAAGCCATTATTATATTAGCAGTGCCAGTCACGGTGGAGCCACTGCGACCACCCAGAAAAATTGGAGCGCCTTTAATTTTTGCGGCATCTACAAGCACGTAACCTTGATCAATACTGACTTTGCAGTTGAGTTTTCTGAGGCCTTTAAGGTGAAGGTCAATAGGGCGTGGTCCGATAACGCAGCCTCCCGGAATTGATATTTCTGCTTTGCGCAGTCTCGCCACTAGTGGTCCAAGTAGACAGACAGAAGCACGCATCTTACGGACTAATTCATAGGGGGCAATATGAGTGAGCTCCTGAGCATGTATTTCCCATGTTCCTGGCTCTGATTGAGTTACCTTAGCCCCAACATGGCGCATAATCTCAATCATAAAGCGAATGTCGCTCAAATTAGGTACATTCTTTAAGCGAACTGGATCAGCGCTAAGTAATGAAGCAGCTAGCAGGGGTAGGGCTGCGTTCTTGGCGCCGCTTACCGCAACCTTACCTTGGAGGGGTCCATTGCCAGTGACTCGAAAAACATCCATTAATTAATAGGGATTAAATAAGGCCAGTAAAAGTGGCTATTTCAAACAGTGGTTAGATATTTTTGAGCGACAAAATTCTAGATTATTTTTTGTGGTAATTTTGGCGCCCTCGATTTTGTCCTCCCCTTCGACGGTTTTGATTGCTGCGATTGCCTTGTGGACGGCGACCGCGCCCCCTGCTTCTGTTGGATTTCGGCTTCTTTGTGCCGATGCCGAAAATACTTAAAATAGCTGCAAGTAAACCTTTTTTTGGCGCGGTCTTTTTTTGACTCCGCCTGTTTCTAGTGGAAGTCAAATCACCTGCATCACGCGCTTTTTTGCGAGCGGCATATTTAGCATCTCGTTCGGCTCTACGTTCGATTAAGCGTGCATCGACGCGTTTGATGGCAGCCAGTGTCTCGGCGCTCGGTTCTGGAGTGGCTGAAGGAGAGTCCGTATGTTCGTGTTGCGAATGCGTGGGTGGAGGCGTAGCAACAATCTTATCGGTTGAAGCAGTTTCAGCGTCGATTGTCGGTTCAGTTGAATCGATAGTCTCGGCGGGGGTACTTGTTTCATTCGATCCGCTAAGAGATTCTGATTGAAGCATTTCTGCTGGGTCGACTTCGCCCATTTTGCTGTCAGCAGTAGCAGGGCTTAATTCTTTCTTAAATCCTCCACTGCGGCGACGGGAGCGAGGCTTTGCATCGGTGCTAGGTACGTAATTGTGCTGCGGGTTTGTTTCTGGGCTTACTTCCTCGAATTCTGGCATCTTAATATTGCGTTTATAGTTTATTTTGAGTCGCCGGCACTCGAACAGTCAGAGTAGCAGCGCAGTATTTTAAATCTATGGGTGACCTGCTTCGGCGTTATAGTTAACTTATTTTAGCGAGCATTCAGGCTCGCAGATGAGCGCTGCAGCAGATAGTCCTTAATAGATAATATGTATGTACTAGATAAGGAAATTTAGCGGGGCAAGAATTAAGTTTTTTAGCGACCAAAAACCAGTATTACATCGCGTATATTAGAGTTTAAAACGAGCGTTATTGGTAGCAGTAATTGTAAATCTTTATTTTGCGAAGTTGCTTCATGCTTGCTTGAGCATAACAAGCACTTTACGTTTTTTATATGGATAAATTGGATGAAATTTTCGAGCAGCAAAAAGAACTCAATAAGCGTATTGGAGTAAATACTGATGCGATGTCAGTGGACGATAAAGCCCAGTGGGTGCTAAATTATACTCGTGCTATGCAGCAAGAAATAGCTGAACTAATTGACTCGGTTCCTTGGAAATGGTGGGCGAAATATCAAGAATTTGATGAGCAAAATGCGAAAGTTGAAGTGGTCGACTTGTTCCACTTCTTAATCTCGATCGCTCAGGTTTTAGGCATGAGTCCAGAGGATGTTTATCAAGCCTACGTCAAAAAAAATAAGGTGAACCATAATCGCCAAGAAAGTGGATACACCGAAAAAGATGAAGCAGATTCAATGCATGTATAATTGCCTGTTCTTACTAAGCGCGGACAAAATTAGCCAATATTTGCGGATGCATCAACATCTAGTCGATGAGCGATAACCCTGTAGCTATCCTTCTTTATTTAGGGGTCGCCGGTTTTGTGCTCCATCTTTATCTAGTCGATTTTCGGGCTACTCGAGCTGATAATGTAACAGTCAGCAGTAGTATGCCAGGGGCTAGCGCGATGCCTGCCTCTGCATTAATTATAGGGGTTTGTGTCGCACTTCTTATACTAGCAGTAGAGACTAGCGGTGAGATCGTCCTTGGTGTTGCAAGTGAGCAAAGTGAAATGGCGTGGTATTTCCTTTTTGCTAGTCTTGCTGCCGGCGTGATCGAAGAGGTTATTTTTCGAGGTTATTTGGTTGTGTCAAAAAGGGGTAGGGCTGCATTGATTACGAGTTGCGTAGGGTTTTCATTCGTTTTTGCTCTAATACACGGGCATCTGTGGAGTACGGAGAATGGATTAGATTTTACCTTTACAACAAAAGGAGTATTTTCGACGTCGATATTATTTATTAATTCATTGTGGTTTTATTTGGTGCGCTTCGGGCCCTGGAATCCGACTCAATCCATCTTCCCGTGTATGCTCGCTCACGCATGCAGCAACTTAGGCGTTTTTATTATTAAATGGTATCAAGGCTTCGTGGTGTAATTGTTTATTCTGGTAGTGCACCATCCCCTGTAGAGTCGACTATTATTCCATTAGTCCATCACGGCGAAGGAGAGCTTCGGGATCAGGGTCACGCCCCATAAAGTTCTTAAATAATGTTGCCGGAGCTACAGCGTTTCCTTTTGCCAAAATCTGATCGCGGAAGTCACGACCTGTCTGCGCGCTAAGAATACCTTCAGCTTGAAAGCGAGTGAAGGCATCAGCATCTAGTACTTCGGCCCACTTATAGCTGTAGTAGCCTGCGGCGTACCCGGTTGGACTGCTAAATAGATGACTGAAGTTAAATACATTGGATTGAGTCTGTGTCGCATAGTTTAAAGTATAAGCTTGAAGCGCCGTTTTAATATAGTTGTCGAGGTCTGTTTTGTTGGATTTTGGCCAATTAATATGCAACTCAAGATCCATTTTACCAAATGCTAACTGGCGGGCAGCTGCACTGGCTTTTCGATAATTACGAGCAGTGTGCATCTTATCAAAGAGTGCCTGTGGAATCAGTTCGTTTGTTTTATAGTGCCGCGCAAAGCGGTCCAAACTGGCGCGCTCCCAGCACCAATTTTCTAGTATTTGCGATGGCAGTTCGACAAAATCCCAAGGTACATTGACGCCATTTAATGACTTTACTTCGACTTCCCCGCAGAGGTGGTGTAGCAAATGGCCAAACTCGTGGAAGATCGTCTCTACTTCTCGGTGAGTAAGAAGAGCGGGTTGTTGGCCAATTGCCGGACTAAGATTGCCGCAAATTAGACCTAGATGAGGACTATGCTTATCGCTTTTACGCTCGCCGGTATGCAAGTGATTCATCCATGCCCCACCTCGCTTAGAGCTTCGCGGATGCCAATCCGCATAAAAAGAACCCAGGTGTACTCTAGAGTCTGCGTCAAAGAGTTCATAAAATTTTACCTGTGGATGCCAGACTTCAACGGTATCGCATGCTTTAATTCTCAAACCAAACAGTTCTTCAGTAATCGCAAAAAGTCCACGGATGACCTTATCGATTGGAAAGTAGGCCCGCAGAGATTCCTCATTAAAATCGTAATTTTTTTCGCGCTGTTTTTCTGCCCAGTAAGCAACATCCCATGGCTCTAATAATGGCAAGTTTTTCGAGTTAGAGCTAGCTCCTTGAGCAATTGATTTATACTGACGAAGCGCTTGATCTTCTTCCCGAAAAGGGCCTTCAACTCTATCAAAGATGGATTCCCCAAAATTAAGGGCCGCTTGCCCAGAGCCAACCATACGGCGAGCAGTAACATAATCGGCGAAGTTATCTTTACCCATAAGTGTAGCAAATTCATGACGTAGATCAAGGATCTCAAGTACAAGCGCACGGTTGTCATAAGGAGCTTCTCGACCTATGTTAGCATATGCTAGCCAAACATCTTTGCGTAGAGCTGGACTGTCCGCGTAGGTCATGACCGCTATATAACTAGGCGCATCCAAGCTAAAGCGCCAACTGCCTTCGGGATGCCCCGCTTCTTTGGCGCTCTGCAGAGCGGCGCCACGAGCCGATTCAGGTAAGCCTGCCAATGTGGCCTCGTCATTAATAATAAGCTCCCAAGCATTCATGCCATCCAAGCAATTCTCCGAATATTTCTGTGTAAGTTTAGCGAGTCGTTCCTGAATTTCAGAAGCTCGCTGTTTTCCTTTCACAGGAAGGTTTGCGCCTTGTTCTACAAAATCTGCTAGCGTCTCGTGTATGTGTCTTTGTTGTGTCGCCGGCAAATGATCAACTGCAGGACTGCTTGCGAATTTTTGGAGGCATTTCCATAGCTCTTTGTTCAGTGGTATGGTAGCAAAAAATGCAGATACCAATGGGATCATTGTATTATAAGCAGACCGAAGCTGTGGAGTATTGCAGACCGAGTCGAGATGCGTGACCAACCCCCACGAGCGCTGGACTGGTTCGAGCGCTTCCTCTAGTGCGCCAAAGGTATTTTCATAGCTTAATTGCGAGCTCTTGCGATCGTTTGTAATCGCCTTTACTGCTGCTCGCGCTTGGGTAATGGCTCTATTAATATCCGCTTCAATATTAGCCGGCTTCAGTGTGGACCAACGAATGTGAAAGTCATTATTTAGAAAAGGATGATCCATAGATTACGGTAAACAGTTAGATAGAAATAGATACTTTTTGGGGCAGTTGTCGATGGAGGCAACTCTGGATCTAAATTTATAACAAATCATTAAATAGTACGTCCTGCGACAGGCTTACTTATTCGACGATTTTTCAAGTGTGGCGCCGCAACCGCGAGTAAAGTTTTTTACCACAATCATCTTCGGTGGTTGGGGATTGATTGTTCGCGGATCTTGCTTAAGGGTAGTGTAATCGTT
>MDSV01089253.1_pt1 | contig 23444 bp, 22 predicted proteins | sample 810851 | NCBI WGS metagenome assembly MDSV01 (sample SAMN05326640, study PRJNA326480) | marine metagenome | isolation source: seawater | place: Atlantic Ocean: North East | collected 2012 | reverse complement strand
TAAGATTAAAACTAATTTTTTTAATTTTTTTTTTTATTTCTTCTTTGTGGTAATTGTAGAATTTTATTCTTTGAGAAAGTTGATTAAAATTTCCAACTTGAAAAAAACTACCATGAATTTTATTTTTTAAGATTTCACTTGGGCCAGTAGGACAATTGGTTGTTATTATATATTTTTTTAAATAACCTGCTTCTAAAAGTACGTTTGGTAAACCTTCGAATTTAGAAGATAGTATAAAAACATCAGATTCTTTAAATGCAGGAAAAGGGTTATTCTCGAAGTTCATAATTTTAACATTTTTTTTTAAATTATTTTTTTCAATAAAATTTTCTAGATCTTTTTTTTTATAGCCTTGACCCATAATTATAAGTTGAAATTTAACGTGTGACTTAATCAGATTTATAGCCCTTAATATTGTAATTTGATCTTTTTGATCAGTTAACCTTCCTAAATTAAATAGTTTAATATTTTTATTATTAGAATTAAAAAATTTCTTTTTTGCTTTTTTTTTTGATTTAATTTTTATATCGTTGATATTTAAAGGATTGTAAATACACTTTGATTGAAGATTGTACAAATATTTCATTTCTTTTTTAAAAGTTTTACTGTTCACAACTATAAGATCGGCCTTACTCATTATAAATGTATATAACATTTTTTTTAAAAAATTATGCCTCCAGCCCTTTGGAGATGAATTTGATCTTGCTATTACTTTTATATTCAAGATTTTACACAATAAAACACAATAAATATTTCCCTGAAAAGTAAAAACAAGACTATCTTTATTTTGAATAAGAAACTTTAATAACAAAATTATACATACTAGATAATGTATTTTAATACTTAATGTATTATTCAAGTTTTTTTTAGGAGATATAAATCTGATTTCCCTATTAAAATTTCTTTTAAATTTTTTTGATCCAGAACAAATATAAACCTGGTTATTTTTAGACAGATAATTTGATATTAGAAAAAGATTTTTTTCAACCCCACCTACTTGGATATAAGGCATAAAAAAAACTATTTTTTTTTTCATTTATTTATTTTTATAATTAATTATTAATTTATTTCTTTTAAACCAATCAATCGTTTTTTTTAAACCGTATCTAATATTAAAAAATTTTTTTATTTTTAATGAGTTAATAATTTTTTTATTACATCCAAAAGTTTTATAAACATCCGCTTTATTAGCTTTTATATTTCTAATTTTTATTGCAGGAAATTTTTTGCTTATTTTTTTTACTAATTCATTAATATAAATATTGCTTCCAGCACAAACATTAAATATTGTATGTTTTTTTTTAGGGACATACCTGATTAATTTAAAGCAAATACTAGTGACATCTTTTATATACGTAAAATCTCTATAATGATTCCCTGAGTTATTTAGATTAAAAAACCTTTTACTATGGATAGTCTTAAGAAGCTTAATTATAAACATATCTGGCCTTCCCCACTCTCCATAAACAGTAAAAAATCTTAAACCAATAAAATTTATGCTGTATTTTTTACTTAATTTTTCAGACATTTTTTCATTTATTATTTTAGTAACACCATAAGGATTTTTAGCCTTAAGTTTCGCATTTTCTTTAATTGGAAATTTTATTTGATCACCATAAACTGAACTAGAAGAGGCATATACTATCTTTTTCAAATTTTCCTTTTTAACTGTGTTAATAACATTAAAAAAACCATTAACATTTGTATCAAAATATAGCTTTGGATTTTTAAGGGAATATCTAACTCCAGGTTGCGCAGCAAAATGATAAAGATAATCGAATTTAATATTCAATATTTTGTTAAAATTTTTATCTATTTTTCTTATATCAGCTTTTATAAATTTAAAATTTTTAAATTTTTTTAAGATTTTAAGTCTATTCAATTTTAAATTTCTGTCATAATAATTATTCAAATTGTCTATTCCTACAATGTAAATATTTTTTTTTAACATCATATTAGACAAACTAAACCCTATAAATCCTGCACATCCCGTAATTAATATTTTCATTTTGATTTTAACTCTTTTTAATTATCCATTTATCTGAGTAAAGATTTTTGAAATCAGATATTTTTTTTATTTCTTTTTTTCGAATATCGTAAATTTGCTCATTTTCAATCAATTTTAAATTTTCAAAAATAGTTTTATAATTGAGTTTTCCATCTTTTTCTCTTCCTTCCCTAGTCATGGGAAAAAATATTTTCTTTTCTTTAATTTTATGCTCAACATATTTCAGTTTTCTCTTATTTATAAAAAAAGCATTCATACCTTGTGTATTAGTTCCCAAAAAAATATAATTTTTTTTTTTCATTAATTGTATTAATGCTTGAATTGAACAGCCGAAAAATAAATTTGAAAAGTGCTTATTTTTTCTATCAAATTTTTTTTCATAGGGAATTGTTAACTCATGCAAATCTCCAAGAATAGGATTATATTCACAAACAACTAAATCAGATTCTATGTTTATTTCATTTAGTATCCAATAATCATTACCATCTATATCTAAACTAAATAATCCAAAATTATTTAATCTTAGATTTTTTTCAATTAAAGAATTAATATTATCGCAACTTACAAATTCGTTTATAACTTTTAAATCTTTTTTCCAATAAATGGATTGTTTTTTAATTTTGCTTACATCTGAACTTGACGCTTCGATTAAATAACCTTTCCAATTTTGTGAATGAATTAAAAAACGAGTATTTGACTCCCAGTAATCCTGAGTTCCAATTTCTAAAAAGACTCTATTAATATCTGGTATTTGATGAGATAACCAACTTATAATACCATCTTCACCAAACTGTGAAAATGCTGAGAACTCTACATCACTTAAATCTGATATTTTTACTTTTTCTAAATTTTTTTGTTCATTAATTTTGGCTTGTAAAATTATTTTTTTTTCTGAAAAATCTGGTCGTTTTAGTATTTTTTTTCCAATAACAATATCAGCTAATAATTTTAAGTTTTTATATAATTTTTTCATTTAAAAAATATATTAATCTATTGCCTCTTTTTTAAATCATAGTCATCTATTTCGTAAATAGTGTCACAATATTTTAATGAATTAAATTTATGGGTACTAAAAATTATTGTTTTTTCTTTGTATTTATTAAATAAGATATCTAAAATTTTTTTCTCTGTTTCTACATCCAATGAGTTTGTTGCTTCATCTAAAACAATTATATCCTTGTCTCTGTAAAGAGCTCTAGCTATACCAATCCTTTGACATTGACCTCCTGATAATTTTGATCCTTTTTCTCCAACTCTTTGATTAATGTTTTCTGGTAAATTATAAATAGTTTTATGCAAGTCTAATTCTTTTAATATTATGTTTAATTTTTCAATATTCACTTTTTTAATATCAGTTTCTAATGATATGTTAAAAAATACACTTTCATCAAATATAGTTACTTTTTGTGGTACATAAGTAATTTGAGATTGAAATTTTTCGAGGAGCGTATCTGAAATTTGTTTTTCATCAATTTCTATGCTTCCTTGTGATGGCTTTAATAAGCCACTAAATAAATTTATAAAAGTTGATTTTCCTGAACCTGACTTACCCATTAAACCAATCTTTTCATTTTTATTAATTTCAAAGTTTAGATTTTCGAAAACAATTTTTTTATTTTCATAAAAAAATTTCAAATTATTAAATTTAATTTTATTAAATTCATATCTTTCATAATTGGAATCTAAATTAAATTTTTTTTTCCTTGTAACTTTTAGTTGATCATAAATTGTCTCAACTACAATTGAATTATTTTTTAAAGATTGTATTGATAAAATTATTTTACTTGTTGCGGGTAAAATTCTTACTGCAGCATAGAAAAAAACTCCAAGAACAACGAATATTTCTTTGATTTCATAGTTTTGCACTAATAGCAAATAACACACAATTAAAATCAAAATTATAATTGTAAAAAATTCAAGGATGATTCTTGGCATCTGTAATGTAATTTCTTTTTTTGCTCCTACATCAGCATTTTTTTCAATAAAGTAAGAAAGATTATTGAAAAAAGTATTTTGAAGTTTGTTCAGAACTAGCTCTCTAAAACTTGCAAAACTTTCATTTAACTGTTTAAGAATTTTTAGTGAATATACTTGTCTTTCTTTTCCCCACTGACTCAATTGAACACCTGTTGATTGATAAAAGTAAAAACCTAAAATAGTAAAAAAAATTATAATACTCAAAGTGACTTCAAAATTGTAAATAAATAGTAAAATGGTAAGAGATAATAAAATTATAAACTCCGACACTAGTCTTATAATATGATAAATGACACCAAAAGAGAAAATATTTAACTCTGTAAATATATTTCTAATTAATTCTGATGAATTTTTATCTAAAAAAAATTTATAATCTTTATTAAGATATTCATAAAACAATCTTTTAGATAGTTTACAATTCAAATCATGAGGAAATTTGTTTTGTAATTTTATTAAAGCTCTGCTAAAAAAAAACTTTCCAAAATGTGCTATTGCAAGAATACCTAATATGAAGATTAAAATTTCATTTTTATTTTCTAAATTAAAAAAATTAAAATGATGAAAATATTTTTCAAAGCCACTTTCAACAAACAAATTCAAAATTGGTATTATTAATCCAATACTTAGAAGTTCCGTAAATGACGACAAAAGTGTAAGTATTAATATTACAAAAATTGTTTTTTTTTCTTCTTTTTCAATTGGGTAAAAAGCTTTGTTTAATTTTTGAATAAAAAAATTCATTTTAAAATATATTTAGAACTTCTATAGCATTACATTTAGACTATATTAAGACCTTCTATAGCATTACAATATTTTGAATACCTTATTTTCATAAAATTAAAATTTTCATCAATATAGTTACGATTATCAGGATTATTTGATTTTACCTCAAGAACACATTTTTCATCTAATATTTGTGAACTCTTGTTTTTAAAAATTTTATAATTTATTTTGGTATCAAGAGTGACTCTTAAATTGAAAATCTGATAATACTCTCTTAGATAAGATGCTTCTAAAACAGGAAATATCAAACCATAGTAATCATCTACTATACCTTCTTTTAATAGTTTAATATGGTTAACGTCATTTTTTACTGATTTAAATCTCCCTTCAACTGAATTAATTTTGACTTCGAGATTAAATTTTATTTTCGGATCTAGGATATCAAAATCTGAGTATGTTCTAATTCTAATTTTTTTTCTTGGCACAATTCCTTCGATTGAATCTTTGTATAAAGAATAATTTTGATCATCAAAATAAATAGATCTGATAAGTCTTTTTGGATATAAAGTTTTTGCAGAATTATCTCCTAAAAATTTATAAAGCTGATCCAGCTTTGCGACTTCAACTTTATATTTATTTTCTATTCGAAAACTTTCCATAAATTACATATTCACATAATCTCAAATTTTAAAACTATCTTTCTAACTTACCACTTAAAAATTCATTTTTATGCATTGATAAAAAAATAGTATTTTTTTTTAAAATATTTTCTTGTTCAATTAATTTGAGTATATCTTTTTCATCAATTTTTATTTTAGAACAACTCTGAAGCTTAAAGTCACAAATTTCTAAATTTAGTTTTTTTTTACTATTTAATTCAAAAAAATTCTCAACAAAAATTAGTTTTAAGTCATTATCAATATTCATTTGATTTTCATATTTCTTGTAAATATTTATCTCGATTGGCTCATTTTCCTTAATATTTGACTTGGAAATACTTAATAATCTACTATTTATAAAATCGATAATTTTTTTTAATTGTTTGGCATTTAAGTATTCCATTCCATTTTGTCTCAACTTTAAAAGTAAAATAGACTGATCTAGATCTTCTATTTTTTTAATAACCTTTATTGCACTTTCTTTAGCTAATTCAGAAACGACTTGATTCCTCAGGTTATATTTCCAGAAATTTTTTTCATAATTATCAAAATTAAGAATAATATCGTCTACCTTTTTCCAATCTTGCAATTTTTTTTTTAATCTACCATCATAACCATCATAATTAATTATTGATAAAATATTAGTATCGCCATCATAATAAATTGGTTCTAAAGTTAGATTTACAGGATCAAAATAAAATCTAGTATCGTCAAAACTTAGTCCATCATCGGCTCCCAAAGCAAACATTGCAGCTTGAAAAGTTCCTATTTTATCAGCTTCTTTTGGTTGCAGGTTTTCTTTTTTAAATCTCAAAATTTCATCAAGCGCCATTCCTTCAGTGGTTTTGTTCAAACTTTTAATTCTGAAAGGATAGGCTTTCATTCGATGATAATTTAAATATTTTATAGCTTTAAGACTTATAATATAATTTTTTTCCAAACCTTCGATCCATTCTTTATTAGAAACTCTTGCCAAAGTTAATTTATTGAATTTTATCAAATCTTCTGCTGCTTCTAAAATTGGCCCATCAATTTTATTATTATTTTCTAAAAATTCTTTTTTTAAATTTTCTTGAAAGATATAATCGCTTATAACATTCTCAATTTTCACTTTTACTTTGTAGGTCCTGGGTGAGAGGAATCCTAATTCTCTAAGCATTGTTGTAATAAATATCTCATTATCATAATGTTTAGATAAAGGTCTAAACAAAATAAATCTATTTATATTGTTAAAATTTCCTTCATTGAGTTTTAATCTATAGCTTGATATTGGAACACCATTTACTAATTCATAATGAGATTTCAGATCGCCATGAGATCTTAAGGTTCCATCGTGGCTACAAACTTCACCATTTTTCATTTCAAAACTAATAGTTGTATTAGTTTTTTTTTTAATCTTTCTTGGAATTTTCTAGCATTTGAGTCGCCTTTATTTACTGCAATATAATAACGTGCCGCTTTTTTAAAAAACATTTCTTTTTCATGAATTTTTAAATTTATATATTTGAGATATTTAAAAGAATTTTCATGTTCAGCAAAATTATTACAATCAGCTAATGAGAGTGAGGAAAATATAAATAAAAAAAAGAAAGTCTTAGTTACCGTATCGAACTTCAACATTGGTAATATCTTTCAATTTATCAATTTCTTTTTTTAAATCCTCTATTTCGTTTTTTTTATCTATAGTTACTCTATATAAAAAATTATCCTTATTGTTTGAGGAAAAATATATTAAATTTTTGTGATTTTCTAAAAATTCAATTTTAGAACTTGATTCAACCTCTATCAAATTTTTTAAAACACCATCGTTGGTAGAGAAAGAATATTTGAATAAATTTAAAAAATTATTCTTACTCACTAAAATTTGAAAAACTCTTGACAAAATCAAAATTGAAATAATGATTGAAATTAATAAGAAGCCCCAATTTGAATTAACGCCAAAAGCAATACCAACTGTAATTAAGCTAAAATAAATTACTAGTTCTAAAGGATTTTTAACAGGATTTCTAAATCTCACGATAGATAAAGCTCCGATCATTCCTAACGAAAGAGCTAAGTTATTTGATATGACATTTGTTATAACAAAGGCAACAGGTGGCAATAACAAAAAAGTAATCAGATAATAAATTGTATTGACCCAGTTTTGCTTTATAGCAATTAACACAAAATAAATAACACATCCGCTCAAAATTGAAAAAAAACAATTTTGTATGATTTCTAAGTGCATAAAAACCAATTATCTTCTTTTACAAAGTATATCAAGCATATTTTTAAATTATCAAAATTTTTCTTTACTATTGTATAGTTGAACGTTATAAGTGTTCAATTATTGAACAGTAAAGAAAAATATTATAATTTTAATTAAGAAGAAATCTATTTTAAATATATGTTTAATTATGAAATCAGATAACCCAAAGTTTTTTGACACCAATATAGTTAGAAAATCTAATTTAAGTGATAAGAATCTTTTACTTTTTAAAGAAACTAATATTGCAATGCCTTCTGTATTTGAAATAAGTAATTCTGGAATGTGTAACAGAAAATGTTCATTCTGCCCTAGAAGTGCTCCTGACTTCGAACATGTTAATGAATTTATTGATGAAAATTTATTAAAAAAAATTGCAGATGAATTGTCTAATCATAATTACTCTGGAACTATAATTTTTTCTGGTTATGTAGAGCCATTATTACACAAAAGAATATATTCAGATATTAAATACATTAGAGACAAACTTCCTGATGTGAATATTGAAGTAATTACTAATGGTGATCCATTAAATGATGAAAGAACAAAAAAGCTTTTTGACTCTGGATTAAGTGTATTGCTAATTAGTGCTTATGATGGTCCAGAGCAAATTATTCATTTTGAAAAAATGATGCAACGTGCAAATATTAATAAAAAAAACTATGTAATTAGAAAAAGATATTATGGTGAAGATAAAGACTTTGGAATTACTTTAAGCAATCGTGCAGGTAACTTAATTAATTCAGAGTATAAAATTGCTCCTCTCAAAAAATCCCTATCTAAAAGATGCAATTATCCATTTTACACTTTTTTTATTGATTATAATGGTGATATACAAATGTGTTCACATGATTGGGGGAAAAAAATGGTCTTAGGAAATCTAAATAAAAATACAATTGAAGAAATATGGAATTCAAAAAAATTTGAATTAATGCGAAAAAAACTTTTCAAAGGAGAGAGAAACTTTTCTCCCTGCGATGTATGCGATGTTAAAGGAGAGTTTATAGGAAAAAAACATGTTGAACATTGGGAAAAAAATAATGGCTAAAAAAAAAATTTTAATTTTAGGAGCAAGCTCTGATATTGGAGTAAAAACAGTAGAAAAGTTTTTAAAAATGGATTGGATTGTAATTGCTCATTATAATCAAAATCTAAAAAATCTTAGCAGAATAAAAAATTCAAATTTAAAGACGTTCAAATTTGATCTAAAAAAAATTAATAAATTTAATAATTTTATAAGCACAAATAAGTTTTTTAAAAATATAGATTCTTTTATTTCTTTAACTGGCTATTTGAAGCCAGTAAATTTTTTTAAATTAAATTTAAAAAATTTCACTGATCATGTAAATGTTAATTATTTAGCAAATATAATTATAATGCAAAAAATAATACCTTTTATGAGAAAAAGAAAATTTGGAAGAATTTTATTAAGTTCCAGTGTAGGTGTAAAATTCGGTGGGTCAAATAATTCAATTATTTATTCATTAACAAAACACATGAATGAGTTTTTTTTCTCAAGTTTTAAAGAATTTTATAAAGATAACGTGCTAATAAATACAATAAGAATCGGTGTTACTGATACAAAAATTCATAAAAAAAAAGGTGTAACAAATATGAAAAGAAGAATAAATCTTATACCAATTAAAAGAATTGCCGAACCTTCTGAAATTGTTGAATACTTATATTTTTATGGATCAGAAAAAAATACTTTTACTACTAAATCATTAATTGAAGTTACCGGAGGAGAGTAAAAGGTAAACAAAATACTTTTATTTATGAGGATAGCAATAGTTGGAGGTACAAGTTTTATTGGTCAAAATCTAATAGTCTATTTTTTAAAAAGAAATGTCAAATTAATATCAACTTATAATAATAATAAAAACATCAAGAATAAGTTTCCTAAAGTTAAATGGAAAAAATTAGATTTTAAAACTAAAAAAAATAATTATTTTAAATATCTAGAAAATCCTGATATTGTAATAAATCTATCTTGGCCAGATATACCAAACTATAAAGTAAAAAAACATTTTAAAACCTTCAAATATCAAAAAAGATTTAATTATAATTTGATTAATAATGGATTAAAAAACTTGATGTTTCTAGGAACTTGTTTTGAATATGGAAAAAAAAATGGAAAAATCTCTGAAAAAACTAAACCGAAACCTATTATTCCTTACTCAATCGCCAAATTAAATGTATTAAAAAGTCTTTTACAACTTAAGAAAAAAAAAAAATTTAAATTATCCTGGCTAAGACCGTTTCATGTTTATGGAAATAACAAAAAAAGAAAAACTTTGTTTACTATTATAAAAAATTTAAATGAAATTAATGGAAAATTTAAAATTAATGGAAAATTAGTTAGAGATTTTGTACCGGTTGATTTTTTGTGTAAAGTAATTGTTAAATTATCTTTAAAGAATGATGATTTTGGTATATTAAATGTTTGTTCAGGCAAAGGCACTTCAATTCAAAACTTTATAAAGAAAAATTTAAAAAATAAAAAAAATATTAAAAAATTTAATATGAATGGCAAAGTATACAACAGTTTTGAACCAAATAAATTTTGGGGAGATCCAACTAAATTAAAAAAAGTTTTAGAAAATTGAAACCATTAATTAGCATAGGTGTGCCAGTTAGAAATGGCTTAAAAAAGAAATCAATTAATGGAACAAATCTTAAAGATGCTATTAATTCAATTCTTCAACAAACTTACAAAAATTTAGAAATAATAATATCTGATGACTGTTCAGATAATGAAACAAAAGATTATCTAAAAGATATATCTAAAAACGATCAAAGAATTAAGTTATTTTTTCAAGAAGAAAACTTGGGGTGGGAAAAAAATTTTAAATTTATTTTAGACAAATCAAAAGGTGAATATTTTAAATGGGCTTGTCAGGATGATATAATTTCGGAGGATTATATCTATAGCAATTATAATTTCCTTAAAAATAATCCTGATTATGTTTCATCCTCAAGTAAATTTTGTTACGAGAATAAGCCTGAAAAAATATTTAGTTTTAATTTAGATCAAAATTTATATGAAAGAATTAAAAATTTTTTTAAATTTAGGCATATTTCCCATAACGTTATTTATAGCCTAATAAGAACAGAAAAAATTAAAAATACAATTGACTTATCAAAACAATATTGGGCAATAGATTGGATTATTAATTTAGAATTGCTTTTAGAAGGAAAGTTTAAAACTGTTGAAAATGGTTTAGTGAAATATGGAATTCATGGTTTCTCAAAAAATAAAGAGTATTTAAAAAAAGAAAACTTAACAAAAAAAAAAATTTATAAAATATTGCCATTTTATGAATTAATGAAAAATTTATTTTTAAAAACCTTTATGCTAAAAGAACTTTCAATATTTGAAAAAGTTTCTATTTATATCTCTTCATTTAAAATCAATTTATATTTTTTTAAAAAAAATTTATGGAAATAAAAAAAAAAAGTTTTGGGATTATTTGTTCAACAGAGGACTATGAAAAGTTTTATAATCAAAATAAAGAATTATTTGTTCAATTATCTATAAAATTCAAAAAGATTTATATGATTAATGTTTACAATTTAATGTTTAGAACACAGCCAAAAATAATTAAAAATACTTCTATTTTGCCAAAAAACTTTATTATTAAAAATTTCTATAATTCTTTTGATTTTCTAAAATTTTTTAAAAAAAAAGATTTTGTTGCTATTCAGTACCTTTCAAAAAATCCTGATTTTTTTAAAATTTTTTTTCTTATCAAATTAGCAAAAATTAAAAATATTCAAATTATGAATTTAGGAAATTTTGGAAATAAAATTACATTTAGTTTTAACAAAAAAAACCCTTTCGCTTTTAAACATTTTTATATTAAGGGTTTTTATTATGTTTTCAGATTATTAAATTTAGTAAATATTTTTCCTAAAATTGATATTCTCTTTGAAAGCAATACAGCAATTATAAATTCAATTAAAAATGGCTTTAGTCGCAAGTTTGAGAATAAATTTCCAAAACTTAAAATTTCTTATTTTAGAAAAGTGGTCAAAGTAAACAGTATCCATTATGATTATTTTGTAAAATCAAAATTTACTAAAAAAAAAACATTTTCAAAAATACTATTTATAGATGTGCCATTTGATCATCCAGATAGAATACTCAGAGAGGGAAAAGCTAATGATGGAGATAGTAAAATTTTTTATACAAAACTAAAAGTTTTTTTAGAAAATTTATCAAAAGCTTATAAATCTAAAATAATAATTGGTCTTCATCCATCAACCAAAAATAAGAGCCATTTTTTTTCTAGTTTTTTTATTTCAAAACAAAAAACAATTGATTTAATTAAAAAGTGCGAAATAATTGTTGTTACGCACTCAAGCCTTATACCGCTAGCAGCACTTTATAAAAAAAAAATAATATCAATTAATTCATCTCTTTTGGGTGATTATCATAATAACCTTATAAAAAAATACTCGAAAAATTTAGGTCTGCCATCTTTCTCTATTGATAAAAATGTTAAAAGTTTAAATAAAAAAGATCTTAGTAAGAAATTTCAAAATAGCTTAGATCAGCAAAAAAAGTTTATTAAAATGAATATTTTTTCTGGAAAAAACGAAACATCTTGTGGAAAAATAATTAAAACTATTAAAAAACATTATGGTTTTATTTGAAAACTTTTTAATTAATAAAGCTGTCTTCTAAAATAAAAAGTTTATTCGAGCTTACAAAATTATTTAAAATAAAATTTATTTTATTTCTTTTGTCTAAATTGCTAGTTTTTATCCAGTGCTCATAAAATTTCAGTTTAGATATATGTTGATACCCACCAAGCAGTTTTATAGTTTTCTTATAATCATCTAATAACCACTTGCTAAAACCACATAAATTATGCATAAAATAAAATTCGTAAATTTCTTTTTTGTTAAAATTTATTTTCATTTTATCAAAATTAAATATCATGTGCTTATATTCTTGAATATTTTTTGCATGCATACAGAAATCGTAATTGTGATGTGGATTTAATATTGATGCATTGATAACAGGTATTTTATGAAGTGCGTATTCCCAAGCTATTGTTCCTCTAACTGTAAGAATACAGTCAACCCCCTCTTTTATAATTTGGTAATGAGATGTATATTGTGGAATTAATTTTATATTATTATTTTTTTTAATAAATTTATTCAATATTTGAACTTCGTTTTTTGAAAAATTTGGATGACCTTTAATATACCAATCATAATTAGTTTGTTTACTTATTTTAGCCAGAAACTCCATCCAGTCTAAAAAATTATTAAATAAAATACTATCAGGCCCCATTGCATGAGGTCCATCATAGAAAGCATGAGCCGCTATGAGCATTTTCTTATTCTTTGATCTTAAAAAAATTTTTTTGTTTGAATTAATTGGTTTCCAAGAAGATTTTGAAAAATTTACTTGATCATCCAAGCCTATTTCGCCCTTCATTCTGTTATTTATTCTTTTTTTTGCTAAAGAAATAGCTTTTAATTTTTGGTTTTTTTTAAATTTACTGAAATAATTTTTGTAATATATAAATCTACCATAGCAATATAAATTTTTTTTATTTATTTTAGTAATGTTATTCCAAGCACATTGATAGGTATCAATACCCATGATTGAGGATATTCTTGATATCATCGTAGAAGTGTAGACAGTATCTGAAACGACTACAGCTTTGACATTGTTTTTCATCAAATAACTCCTCCAAAAATAAAAAACCTTAATACTATTTGTAATTAATTGATCTAAATTTTTATCTTTAAAATTTATTGAAGGAACACTATATTTTTTTAAATAAGTATCATAAATTAAGTCCCCTATAAGAATATTATCAATTTTAAAATTAAGTAAATCATTACCGCACTTAATTCGCTTTTTAATACTATGTAATTGTTGATTAGAAATATTACTATTTTTAAAATTTTTTTTTACAAACAAAAATTTCTTTACATTAAAAGATCTATAAATATAAAAATTTTTAAGATTGAAAAAATTATTAATAAATAATTTTATTTCATTAAAAAAATTTAAATCAGTTAAATCCTGATATGCAATTAATTTACAACTATATTTTTTAGCTAGAAAGTTTATAAAATAGGAAAACGCTACTTGGGTTATTTTATTATGTGAAAACTCACATAAGATTTGTCGATTTTTTTTTATTGGGTGCGTTGAAAAGTTTTTATTATTAAATTTTTTAATTTTATTAAATAAAGTAAAATTTTCGATCAGCCTAAGCATCGTATTTAAATGCTATTTTTTTGATAATCTTTAATTAGTTTTTTTAAATCCTTAATATTAAGAAATTTGCTATTATTTCCACTATTGTAAGAAAAATTTTTTTTCACTTTTTTTGATTTATAGTACAAACTTGTTAATTTATTATTTGAGCTATTTAATATTGCAAAATATTTTTTTCCTAAATCAATAGTATTATAACTGTCACTAACAGTAATCATTTCTTCATGAATTTTTTCTCCAGGTCTAATTCCAATAAAAATAATTTTTTTTCTATTATCTATAGCTTTTGCAAGATCTAATATTTTAAAACTAGGTATTTTGGGAACAAAAATCTCGCCTCCCTTGCAGTTCTGAAACGCCCACAAAACCATCTCGGAAGCTTCCTTCAAAGTAATATTAAATCGAGTCATATTTTCATCTGTTATTGTAAAATAGTGCTGTTTTTTTTGTTTTAGTAAAAATGGTAAAATCGAGCCTCTACTTCCTAAAACATTTCCATATCTTACTACTGAAAACTTAATATTCTTTGAACCAATTATATTATTTGCTGATGAAAAAAGTTTATCAGCACACAATTTTGTTGCACCATAAAGGTTTATTGGTGCTGCAGCTTTGTCAGTCGATAAAGCTATAACTTTTTTGACCGAATTTTTAATAGCTGCATCGATTACATTTTGGGATCCTTGAATATTTGTTTTTATATATTCATTTGGATTATATTCTGCCTTTGGAACTTGCTTGAGAGCGGCAGCATGAATTACATAATCAATATTATTAAAAGCAGTTATAAGACGATCTTTATCTCTTACGTCTCCAACAAAAAATCTAATTTTCTTTAAAAATTTTTGATCGATTCTATTTTCTAACTCAAATTGCTTTAATTCATCTCTACTAAAAATAACAATTTTCTTAATCTTTTTGTATTTTTTTAATAAAACACTAAGGAAATATTGTCCAAAACTTCCTGTTCCACCTGTAATTAATATAGACTTGTTATTAAACATTAAATATTCAAGATTGCTTTTAGTTATTTATTATCAACATTTTATAAAATTTAAATATTAAAAATATCCATTATTCATTTAATAAACCCATTTTCTTGGATCTTTCAAGTATTTATCATTATATTTCGGAAAACTTGTAATATTAACTTTTTTAGTTTTTAAAATTTGATTTATTTGCTCAAGACTTTGAAATCCGATTATATACTTATCTATAAATTTTTGATTGTTTATAAAATTAATGCTACTTTCTAGCCGACTAATCTTATTTTTTTCATGCCAAAAATTTAAATAGTTGGAAAATTTTTTAAATCTCTTTTTTTTTAAATCTTTCTTTAGCAATAATCCTTGCAAAAATATTGATCTTGCATGAATTTCAATCTTTTTATTTTTAAGTTTTTTTATTACTTTTTTTTCCAAAAAACTTTGATTAATATAATTTACTGGAATCTGTACTATATCTAAATGAAATTTAGAAATTATTTTTATTAATTTTTTTGGTGTATAAAATGAAACGCCAATTTTGTTAATGATATTTTTTCTTTTTAAATTTTTAAGAGCACTATAAACTAAATTAGAATTATTTCTCAAAAGTTGATTTTCATCATGCAACAAAACTGCGTACAGCTTTTTTATTTTTAATTTTTCTAATGAGTCATATACTAACTTTAATATAAAATTTTCAATTTCAACTTTTTTTTTATAATTTATCTTCGGAATTTTTGTTATAACATTCCATTTTTTTTTTGCTTGATTTCCAATAATTTGTTCCGATTCTCCATATCCTTTAGCAGTATCTATGAAATTAATCTTTTTATCTTCACATTTTTTTAATATTTTTTTAATCTCACTCATACTTATTTTTTTGTAATTATTAGCCAATCCATAGTCTAAGGAAAAATTTGCTGACCCAATAACTATTTTATTTTTTATCATATAAAATTTCAGCAAGTTTAAAATCTTCTGGTGTATCTATATCTATTGCTCTTGATCTTGGCAATTCATAGCCGATGTAATTTGAATCAAAATTAATTTTTTTCATTTTAAAAAATAATTTTGGTATTCCAACAAAATTTCCAGCATCATGATATTTTTTTATTAAATCTTGCGATCTTTTCGTATAATAATTTTTTTTTATTGGAATTAATCTATTCTTTTTTTTAAAAAATGCCCATTCGATGGGAACTGTATAACTAGTTATGGATAGAATAATTTTTTTATTATTTTTTTTTAAAATTTTGGCTGCTTTAATCAAATCAATACTCTTAATTAGAGGCGAACATGGAGCTAAAGACCATATCTCATCAAAATAAAAATCCCTTTCCTCAAATTTTTTTACAACATATTTTAATACTTTTTCAGTAGGTATCTTATCTGTAGCTAAGTAATTTGGTCTTAAAAAATCTACTTTAAATCCAAAATTTTCTACAATTTTTTTTGTCCTTTTTGAATTTGTTGAAACGTGAATCTTTGAAAATAATTTACTTTTTTTTGCTTGTGTCAAAGGAAAATAGATAATTGGTTTATTTTTGAATAATTTTATATTTTTATTCTTTATTCTTTTTGATCCTGATCTTGCAGGTAAAATTAATAATCTTTTAATCATATACTCCTAGGATATAATAAAGTTTTTTCTTAAAATCTCCTTGGACTTAGGTCCCAAATTAAACAACAAGTCTATAATGGACAGATTTGGTGTAAAATTATCATATAATTGTTTATATTCTTTATTTAAATATTTAAAAAAAAACAATTCAGTTTTTGCACCTTTAAGAAAATTTTTATTTTTTAAATATTTTTTTGCACCCAATGTAGATACATATTTTTTTGCGTTTTTTTTTATACATATTTCTTTAATTAAGTCTTCTTTAGTAGATTTTAAATTTAATTCGGATGATAAAGAAAACTTAAATTTAATATCAATTTTTTCGCAGATCCATCTAATTAATGAAATATTCAAATCAACAATTTTCTCATGCTTGTAAAGAAATATTTCAAATAATTCTTTGGAATAATTATTAAAATATAAACTTTTTGAATAATTTTGTTCGATAGTTTTGATTATTTTATTTAAAAAATTTGATGAATAATCTATTTGTACTTCATTAATTTTTTGATTAAACAAGTTTTTTGAATGGACAGGTATTGTAATAGTTTGAGTTCCTTCAGAAGTTTTAATATTATTTCTTTGTTGCCAAGATCTTTTATCAAACTGCACATTATCTAGAAATATAAATTCATGAACGTAATCAATCAATGCAATGTAACCGCTCCATGGAAGAAATGTTGGTTGGCTTATTGCAATAATCATTTATTTAAAATTTTTGTGAAACGGCGATTCCAAATCCACTTTTTCCATAATCGTTGCCATTATAGAACATATAATATTTTTTTTTATGTAAAATTATACTCGGATAAGCAATCATATTTGAGTCCCACCCTGATTTAGATTTATATATTCCAATTTTTTTATCTTGTCTTTTCCAGTTAATGCCGTTTTTGCTTACTGCAAATCCCATGCTATAAGTCCCAACTTTATTTTCTTTACAATACCACATATAATAATTTCCTTCTTTATAGATCACTGATGGTCTTGCAACTGCTCTTTCACCTTTTTTTAAATTAATTGAAATTTTTCCAGTCTGTTTCCAATTTAATCCGTTATTAGATGTTGCGTATTTAATATTATATATTGGGTAGTCAGGGTTAATCCATTCTTCGCAAGAAACATACCACATTTTCCACTTGTTACCGATTTTCAAGACATATGGTGCGGTCATAATTTGGAATGGCTCTCTATCAGTATTTCGAAAAATAGAAGATCTTGAATATCTCTTAAAAGTATTTCCATTGTTTTTTGAGATAGCAATTCCACCCATTAATGAATATCTTGTAGTAGATCTAGGCTTCCACCCAACATAATATAAATAAATTTTACCATTTATTCTTATAATAGACGATGGTGTAACACCGTTATCATCAAAACATCCTAAATTTCCAGGAGACAATAATGGTTTTTTTGCATGTTTTATAACTCTAATTTTATTTGATATTTCTAAATCTGTATAAGTAATAAATGATTGATTTTTTTTATTTCTGCTCGAATAAAAAATTCTAAAAATATTATCTTTAATTTTTACTGGCGTCGGTAACATGCAATAGCTTTGAGACCAATATGAATTTTTTAAAGGCTTGCATATATTTCCGATTTTTTTCCATTCAAATTTTATTATTTTCATTTTTTAAAATTAATATACTTCCAATGAAGAGGGTTTTCTTTTTTAATATTACTTGAAAATTTGAAACCATATAAATTTTTCAAAAATCTAGTTTCTATTCCTCTTGCGTCCGTTTTTATTTTCAAATTTTTAATTGATAAAATTTGATTTTTTTTTACATTTTGAGAAACAAAAATACTTTTTCTTCTCGCATTTAATTTAACTTTCGGATTAATCTTTATTAAATCATTACCTAAAATTTTTTCTGCTTGTCTTATAGCTTTTACATATCCTTTAAACTCTGCAGGTTCAGCTGCATAAAAATGATCTGGTCCATTAGAATTTTTATCTAGAGTTATATGTTTTTCAATTACTTTTGCACCCAGAGATACTGCCGCTATTGCGGCTGTATTTCCCAATGAATGATCGGAAAAACCAACAGGTAAATTAAATATTTTTGATAGCTTAACCATATTTAATAAATTCACATCACTGGCTGAGGTGGGGTATAGAGAACTAGTATGCAATAGCACAATTTGATTGTTACCTACATTTTTACAAGCCTCTACTGCTTCAGCAATATCCGCAAGATCTGCCATCCCGGTTGAAATAAGAATTGGTATTTTAAAAGACGCAGCATAACATATCTCGTGTAATTTTACGATTTCTGATGAGGCTATCTTAAGGATTTTAACTCTATGTCTTATCAATTTTTTTATTGATGCTTGGTCAAAGGCTGAAGCAAAAAAAATAATTTTCTTCTTTTGGGAGTAATTTTTAATTTTAGTTATCCAGCTAGATTTTAATTCAATAGATTTAAATACTTTATAAAGTGGTGAATTTTTGGGGTATAATTTTTCAGCTTTGAATAATTGAAATTTTACTGCGTCAGCACCACATGACTTTGCAACATCAATTAACTTATAAGCTTTTTTAATATCTTGATCAAAATTTGATCCAATTTCTGCTATAATAAATATTTTTTTATTAAAAGTTTTTTTAAATTTCATTAATTCAATCTATCAAAAGGAGAATAGCAAGTTTCATTTTTTAAATATTTTTTTATAGATTCTCCTTCTTCGCATTTTTTTATTATTTTAAAAGCTTTATTCAAGTAATCAATGTATCTATGTATTGCTGATCGATTATGTAAAATTGACATAAAAATAACATTTGATACCAAATACTTTTTCTTAAGCATTTCTTGAATAATTAAAGTTTTGTACTCTAAATTATTTCTTCTAAAATTAAATATTGGTAAAGCATCAATTCCTGAAACATTAATATGAATATTGTTTATTTCAGCAATCTGTTTCCACAATTTTTTTACAAATAATCCATTATTTGTAATTATTTCCCATGATTTTAATTTTTTCATTTCTGATATTGTTGATAAACCCGCCGCATAACCAATTCGTTCAGTCCAAAAAGTGCTACTAATAAATGTTTTTTGTGACTCAGTCATAATTTCTTTTTTTCCAATTAGCGCCGTTATAGAATACCCATTTCCTAGTGCTTTACCAAAAATTGCCATATCTGGCTCAATATTATATACCTTATGAAGTCCTCCTAGGCTCTGCCTAAAACCTGAGGTACATTCATCGAAAATTAAAATTATATTTTTCTTTAAACAAAGATTCTTAACTTTTTTTAAAAAATTATTTTCTGGTTTTTTGTCTCTTTGAACTTCCATCATTATAGATCCAATTTTATGTTTTTTTACAATTTTTTTTAATTCTTCAAAATTATTATAGCTAAATGTATAAACCGTATCTTTCAAAGACTTCGCTACTCCTTTGGGATTTAATCCTTTTAAAATGTGTTGATTCAGGTTTCTACGATCTTTTATATTTGCGGCTAAATACCAGTCATGCCAACCATGATAACCACATATAGCAACTTTATCATTTCCAGATGCAGCACGTGCAATTCTAATTGCAATAGAATTTATTTCGCCTCCACTTCGAGCAAATTTTACCATATCGGCCCAAGGATGAAGTTCAACAAGTTTTTCAGCTAATTTTACTTCCTCAACACAATTTAAACTACTCATATTTCCGTCTTTGCATGCTTTAATTACAGCACGATCTACCTTTGTATTTGTGTAACCAAGAATATTTTGGCCTACACCATAATAAAAATCGTTTAATCTATTATTATTTAAATCCCAAATATTTAGACCTTTACATTTTTTATAATAAGTCGGCCATTCATTCGGCAAGTATAACTCTGGTCTTTTTGAAAAAAGCATAGTTCCACCTGGAATTAATTTTATTGCTTTTTTGTATAGTTTTTTGTGCATTATTTATAATAGTTATTAATCATTTATTTGTGTTATTTATGTGTTTTGCAATTTTGTCAACGGAGTGAAGATCGATCATTTTTTGGTTAAAGTCGCTATAAAGTTTAAATTCTTTGTAATTTTTGATCAATTTTTGTAGTAGATTTTTTATATAAAATTTTGTGGGATATTGAAAATTATAAGAATAAAAACATTTAAAATAGTTTGCAAAATAAATACAAAATTTTTTTGCTCTTATATCATTAGATAATAATAAAAAAGGAACACCAAGAGCAACAAGTTCATATTTTATATTACCGCTATTAATTATTCCAAGATCACTTCTTTTTAAGATAGTATAGAAGTTTTTTGGATCTTTGTAAAAAGTAAAATTTTTATAATCTCTAATAATTTTTTTTAATCTTTTAATTAATATAGATTTAAATAGTGGTCCAACGATTATATTAAACTTTATTCTTTTAATATTAATTTGAATTAAATCTTTAATTAATCTTGTAGTTAAATTTTTAGGATCACTGCCACCCATACAAATAGAAATCACTTTATAATTTTTTTTTACTTTTTTAGGTTTAGATCTAATCTTTAGTTTTTCATCAAAAATTAAAGAGTCAATTCCAGATATTATTTTTTTATTATTATAATTTTTTTTTAATATATAGGGAATAATACTAATATTAGGTTTTAGTTTTTTTTCAATTTTATCGGATATAATAATTTTATTAGCGATATTTAAATTTTTAATTAATTTTACATGATCAATATCAATTTTTTTAAGATCAATCAGAAGTGTAGAAAATTTCAATTTTTCGTTTTTGGTGAAATTTTTATAATTTAAAATATTATACTCTTTAGGTAAAAATTTTTTAGAAATATTTTTTTTTATGTAATAAATTTTAAAGTATTTTTTTAATTTTTTTGATAAAAAAATACACCTTTTTAAATGACCAAATCCAGTTTCGTATGAAGCTTGGGTTAAAATTAATAAGTTTTTTTTTTTACTTAACATTTTTTAATCGAATGAATTATACTGTTGCAAATATATAATAATTTTCTTTCTTTAAGACCTATGAAAAGAGGGATTGAAAATGTTTGTTCATAATATTTTTCAGTGTTGGGAAAATCTTTGTGAATTTTTTTTTTATTTATAAATCGATTAAATAAATTAAACTTATATGTTGGAATATAATGCACTTGCATTGTTATGCCAAATCTATCTCTCATTAATTTATAAAACTTTATTTTACTAATTTTCATTTTTTTAAAATTGATCCTAAGGTTAAAAAGATGATATGATGAGTCTAAATTTTTTTCGTCTTCTCTTATTTTAATAAATTTAAATTTTTTAAAATAGTTTTTATAAAATTTTGCAATTTTTTTTCTTTGTGACAAAATTTTGTTTAACCTATTTAGCTGACTTAATCCTAAAGCACAATTTAATTCAGATAATCTTGAATTATAACCAGGTGTAGATAATTGGAACTGCCAATTTTTTTTTTATTTTTTTTTTGTAAAAACCATGTTCTCTAATTTCTTTGGATTTAATAAATATTTTTTTGTTATTCGTTAAAATTGATCCTCCCTCACCTGATGTGATATTTTTAACAGCATGGTAACTATGTATAGCAATATCAGCATATTTTACTGCGTATCCTACATCTCCATTGTACTTAGAACCAATTGCATGGCAATTATCATTAATTAAATTAACTTTGTATTTTTTTTTTAAATTATAAAACTTTTTCCAATTAGCTGGAGTACCAGCATAATCGGTTACTATTATTGTGCTTATTTTTTTATTTTTTTTTTTAAATTCTTTAATCTTTTTTTCTACTAAATCTGCATCTAAATTTTGGTCTTTATCACAAATATCAACAAATATTGGCTTTGCCCTTGATGAAATAATACTATTAGCCGCAGCCACAAAAGTCATAGGTGAAAGAATAATATTATCTTTCTCAGACCAATTTAAAACTTTAGAAACAATATAAAATGATGAAGTTGCGTTTGATGTGACTACACAATATTTTGATTTAAAACTTTTAGAAATTTTTTTCTCAAATTTTTTGAGAATTGGTCCCTTGGTTATAAAGTTTGATTTTAAAGACTTAACAACATAATTTATATCGTTTTTTGTAATATTTTGTTTATTATAAAAAATCATTTTTATTTTAAATTGAAAACTTGGAATGAATTAATTTTAAACTTTGGATTAACATTTAAATTAAAAAAAGTTTTTTGTTTTAATCTTTTTGCTACATATTGATTTGCATCTATAAAACAGAAATTGCCTATATCTATGTTGTCTTTAGTGCTTGAATTTACACCAAAGAAACAATTATTTTTTATTTTACAATTACCAGAGATGGTTGAATTTCCACTGAAGAAATTATTATTTCCAACTATGTTGTGATGCCCAATGATTGAATTAGACCAGAAAATATTATTACTTCCTATTTTGGTATAAGGGTTAATTGAAACATTATCCATAATAAAATTATTATCTCCTATTTTGTTATGATAAGCTGAGGCAAGAGGATGAATGAAATTAGTTAACTTAAAATTTTTTTTTTTAAAAAAATGGTAAAATTCTTCTCTTTTTTTGTTTAAACTACTATATCCTATTGCAATAAAAACTGTAAATTCATCTTTGTTAAGTTTTAAAAAATTATCTAAAGAGATGACATTAACACTCTTTATTTTTTTTTCTTTTAAAAATTTCCTTTCGGTTACAAAAAAACTTGTTTTATAATCAGTAAATTTGTTAAAATAAAAATGAACTAACTCTGCCATCAACGAATTTCCAAATATTGCTAGTTTTTTTTCTTTCATTATAATCAAATTTCCTTATTAAAAAAAAAATTATTAATCAATATCAATTTATTTTCACCTTAATTTTTTTGATCTCATCAAAGCTATATTTTTTATTTATCTTATAACACTTATTGTTTATTCTCTTTAGATATTTTGATTTATCAAACAAGTTTTGCACATAAATATTTTTTTTGTTTCGTTTTATAAAAATAAACCCTTCTTTTTTTTTAAAATTTTTATCTTTTGATATATTTCT
>MDSV01137015.1_pt1 | contig 23453 bp, 15 predicted proteins | sample 810851 | NCBI WGS metagenome assembly MDSV01 (sample SAMN05326640, study PRJNA326480) | marine metagenome | isolation source: seawater | place: Atlantic Ocean: North East | collected 2012 | reverse complement strand
CCGCCGCGACCGCCGCCGCGCCGCCGAGCTCGGCGATCTTGTCCTTCAGCGCCTGGCCCTGCTCGAACTCGTCCGTGATGATGTCGTGCGTCTCCACGGACGCGGCGGCAGCGATGACGGTGAGCTGGCGCTGGATGGAATCGCTGATGTCCTTGAACTTCTCGCAATCCCGCCCGCTGGTGAGCATCTGCGACACGAAGTACTTGGTCTTAAGCTTGTGGCAGAACGCCAGGCCCTCCTCCATCTCGAACTGGAGCATCTCGCACGTCTCCTGCACCGCGCCGAGCTTACCCTTCTTCGCCACCTGCATCATGATGTTCTCCGCGGACCTCACGTTGGCTGCGAAAATCTGCGCGTCGCGCTTCAGCGCGTGCACGTCCGCGGCAGCCTGCGCGACGCCAGCCACCACGAACGCGATGGGCGCGACCCAAGGAAGCTGCTTAGCGAAGGAAAGTAGCGCGCTGCCCACCGCACCCGCGGCACTCCCCATGCCGCCGCGCGCTTCCGACGAGGTGGCTCCCGCGAGCAGTGCTCCAGCACCCGCGAGCGCGGTACCGGCAGCCAGCCCGTCGGAGATTCCGGTGTCGATGTTGAGATCACCCTTCTCGAGCTTGGACTCCTTTTTGCGCGGAGGTTTCTTCGGGAGGTCGCCTCCCGATGCCTGCGGCATCGGGGAGCTGCTTCCGCACCCCATGGCCACCGGACCTTCCGAGGCGTGGGGAGGCACACTGAAGATGTGTCCGGTCAGCACACGATTTCGACCATCGTTTCACACCTGCACACTTCCTGAGTCATTTTACCAAACGCATCACGATTCTGACCGACTCGAAACAGGTCAAGTAAATCAGCATTAAACATCAAGATTCTCAGTCGCGGAACCGGCAACTGCGGTAGTACGCTCCCACGCTCCACGCTCACTCTCTGTCCTCGTCGGTGTCCGCGGCGTCCGCCTGAGCCTCCGCGAGCTTGAGCGCAGCCTCCGTGCGCACCAGCTCCGCGGAGGCGACGTCCGCATCCGCCGCCGCCGCCTCGGCGGCGTCTCGCGCGTCCTCCGCGTGCTTGCGCGCCGCCTTGGCCTTCTCGGAGGCGGCGTCCGCTGCCTTCTCCGCGGCCGCCGCCGCCTCTTCCGCGGCCGCCTGATCCTCGGAGGCCTCGTCCACGGTCTGCTCCGAGTTCTCCTGCGCGGCGTCGCCGCCCGCGCGCGCGGAAGCCTCGCGCGCCGCCGCGGTGACGTACGCCTGCTGCGCCGCGGCGCTCTCCGCCGCCGCCGCTGCGGCATCCGCCTCGGCGTCCTCGAGCGCCTCCGTGTGGTTGGACACGAGCAGCTTGGCCTTGTCCGCGGCCGCCTGCGCGGTGGCCACCTCCGTCTCGGCGTCAGCCACCTGGATCTCCGCCACGCGCGCAGCCTCGGCAGCCTTGGCCACCTCCGCGGCGCGCGCGTCCGCCTCCTCGGGGGTCTCGTCGCCGATGGCGTCGGCGGCTTTCGCCTCGCTCTCCACCTTCTCAGCCTTCGCCTTGGCCGCCTCCGCCGCCTTCTTCGCCTCCGCGACCGCGCCCTGCGCGGTCTCGATGGCAGCCGTGGCTTTCTCCACCGCGGAGTCGTGACCGCCCGTCTCGGCCTTGAGGTTCGTCACGAGCGCCTCGGCGGCGTCGCGGCGATCCTTCGCCGCGTAATACGTCGTCTTGGCCTCGGCCAGCTCGCGCGCCGCCACGGCGGCGGCGTCCTGGGCATCCGCGGTGCGCCCGGAGACCGCGGACGCCGAGGCGTGCGCGGTGTCTACGCGCGCGCTGAGCGACTGCACGCGCGAGGTGACCGCGGCGTCGCGCGCGGCGACGGCGTCGGACTCCGCGGCGGCGGCGGCCACCTCCAGCTCCGCGGCCGCGTCGGAAGCCTCCAGCGCCATCTGCTGCTTCGCCGCGAAATCCGCGGACGCGGCCTCGCGCGCCTTGCGCGCGGCGGCGATGTCGTCGCCGCCGCCCAGGAACGCGAAGACGCGCGGCGCGAAAGACGCCGAGCGGGAGGACACGCCGGAGGCGACCTGGAGGACGGCGCCGGCGCCGGGCGAGGTCTGCCCGGCGAGCGCGAAAAGCGCCATCCCGAGGCAGAGGATGACCGCGCCGGCACGCTTCGCGCCGACGACCCGGCCGCCCCGCGCCTTCTCGGGAACCGAGAGGAGAGGCACGTGCTCGTCGGTGCACGACATGGTGATGTGCTAAAGAACGTGCGCGATGCCTGAGGAGGGCACGCGTGCGTGCGAGAATGACTCGACGACGTACTCGTACAAGTGAAGTGTTCGTACGCAGTAGTCTCGCCAACCACTTTTCTTGTTTTTCGTTTATCCAATACTGAATACTCCTAAGACGGTGTTTCAGCCGATGTAACTCGCCAACAGACAGTCGCGAGATCCAGGGAACAACGCTCGCGTCCCGCTTTCCCGCATCTCAAGTTCTCGACTTGATCCCCGTGTCGCGGACAAATGCCGTTCCACTCGTCACCGCGCTCCGCACGATGGCTCGTACCAAGCAGACCGCGCGTAAGTCCACCGGCGGCAAGGCCCCGCGCAAGCAGCTCGCCACCAAGGCGGCGCGCAAGTCCGCCCCCACCACCGGCGGCGTGAAGAAGCCCCACCGCTACAGGCCCGGCACCGTCGCGCTCCGCGAAATCAGGTAGGTCGCGGTCCACCCAGCGCGCTTTCGACGTTTTCGGTGTCGTCGACCGACGGTCGCGGCGGCCGCGACGCGCGCGCGAACGCCGCAGTGACCCCGCGACGCGCGAGCGGACCAAAGGGATGCGTGTGGAACTGCCACACGCGTCGCCTCACCCGTCGCGCGCTCGAGAACGCGCGTCCCCCGCCAGATCCGACGCGTCGGAACCCGTCGCATTGGCGTCCGGTCCCGTCCGTAGTCGCACGCGAGGGTGCCTCGATGGCGCATTCGACGCGCGTCGGGGTGCGGAACCCAGTCTGAGATTTAGGGTTTTTTTTTCTCGCCGCTCACACGCTTTCGCTGACGCCTCGTTCCCCGCGTTCGACGCGCCCCCCTCTCCCGTTCTACGCGTTCGCAGGAAGTACCAGAAGTCCACCGAGCTGCTGATCCGCAAGCTGCCGTTCCAGCGCCTCGTCCGCGAGATCGCGCAGGACTTCAAGACGGACCTGCGCTTCCAGTCGCACGCCATCCTCGCGCTGCAGGAGGCGTCCGAGGCGTACCTCGTCGGCCTCTTCGAGGACACCAACTTGTGCGCCATCCACGCCAAGCGCGTCACCATCATGCCCAAGGACATCCAGCTGGCCAGGCGCATTCGTGGCGAGCGCGCGTGAGTCCCACTCGCTCGTCGCTTCGGCCCGCCGCACCCCGAGCAGACGCGTACAGTACCTAGCGGGGTTGTAAACTTTGAAACGAACCATACCTTCGCGCGCGCCGTGAGTCGCTGGAAGACGCGTCGCGCTTCCTTTTCACCGGTCGTCGCGATCGCGCGTCGCTCACGACGTTGGTCGTGTTCGCGGCGCGAAGGGGGACGCGAGAGGACGCGACGAGAGTGACCGCGAAGCGACGCGACCGTCGGTGTCGGCTACTCCGCTCGCTACGCATTCAAAGGGTGAAAGCTACCGTCTGGACTCCTCCCTCCTCCCGCCAATCCCCGTTTCGACTCCGGTCGCGGGCGTTCCCCCCGCTTCAGTGCACGATGGCTTTCAGCGGCGGCGCTCTTATTTTCGAGAGGTCGAGAGCCCCGTCGAGCTCCTCATCGAGCTCCCCGATGACCGCGATGTTGTCCCCTCTGATGATGTACAGCCCGAGCACCGCTTGCTCAACCCCGCTCGACGCGGAGTACACGCGCTCGAAGCACTCCTCCAAGATGAGGTTGGTGACCTGATCGAACCCACGGAGGATGCCGATGATGTTCCGCCCGTCGTTGGTGATCACGGAGATCTGCGTGTCCACGAGGGCGGTGAGCTCCTTCGCCATCCCGGCTCCCGCGCACCCGCGCGCGAGGGGAACTGAACGGGAGCCCGGGCTTCGAAAAGCACTGCTTCTTGGCTGGCAGAAAAACGCGTTCATCGGATAACAACAACCATCGGACGACGCAACCTGGCTCTCCACAGTCACACACGCGCGACCTCGCGTTCGCCTCGCTCTACCCGAAAGGCGATCGTCGATCGGCTCGACGCGATGTCGTCCGCCGCGCATTTCGCCGGCGCGTCGCCGCTGGACGCTCACCTCGCGCGCCGCGCGCACAGGTTGGCGTCATCCAAAACACGACGTCCGTCGCCGCGAGCCACGTCTTCGTCGCGCGTCGCGTCCATCGCAGCCTCGGTTTCGGGTTCCGGCCGACCCACGGCGCGGACGCACGTCGATCGAGGCGTCGCGGCCGAGGGGATCGAGGTCGCTTCCGCCGGCGCGCCCTCTCGTTTCGCGCGCCGCGAGCTCTTCGCGCTCGCGGCCGCGGCGTTGGCCTCGCCGGCGGCGATGGTCCCCGCCGGCGCGGCCAACGCCGCGGCGTCGGCGGTGGACACGCCCCAGGCTCGCGCGGCGCTCCGCGAGGCGCTCGTGGCGAACGTGGTGAAGACCAAGGCGCCCGCGGTGCTTCGTCTGGTGTTCCACGACGCGGGCACGAGGCGCGTCGCGTCGGACGACGGGGGCGCGAACGCGTCGGTGCGGTTCGAGCTCTCCCGCCCGGAGAGCTTCGGGCTAAAGCGCGGCCTCGGGCCGGTCACGGCGGTGTACGAGGCCACGCGCGACGGTCCCGCGTCCGGCCTGAGCTTCGCGGACGTCATCGCCGCTTCCGGCGCGTACGCGGTCGAGCTCACGGGCGGGCCGGAGATCACCTCGAGGCTCCGGTTCGGGCGCGCGGACGCGACGGCGGCGGATCCCGAGAACCGCATGCCCGGCGAGAGCGCAAGCGGCGAGGAGACGCGCGCGGCGTTTTCTGCCATGGGGTACACGCTCGCCGAGACCGTGTGTTTGGCCGGCGCGCATACCATCGGGGGCAAGGGCTTCGGTGAGCCGTACGTGTTCGACAACGAGTACTACAAGACCCTGCTGGTGCGCCCGTGGGACGGAGTGAAGAACCCGGGCGCAACGAAGGATGACCTGGAGATGGGCTCGCACGTCGGACTGACGAGCGACAAGAACCTGGCGATAGACCCGCCGAGCCTGGAGGTGATCGAGCGGTACGCCCGGGACCAGGACCTGTTCTTCGAGGACTTCGCGAAGGTGTACCTGAAGATGACAGAGAGCGGCGCGACGTGGAGGGGCGCGTGAGGGACCGAGCGAGAGCGTAGACGACCGTCGCGCGCGTCGACGAGATCGGTCGACCGTCCTCAAAAATGAAACGCCACGTGCCTGCTGCCCGCACGACGCCACGACCCGAAGAACAAACCAAAGTTTATCCGCGAGGCGCGTGCCGAGCGTGCGCCTCGCTCGCCTCGTCACAACGCATCGCGCGGACCTCCGTCGCGTCAGCGTCGCGTCGCGTCGGCGTCGCTTCGCGTCTGTGTCGCTTCGCGTCGGAGCGTTCGGCGGATCGTCGCTCGATACGGGGCGCTCGGGGGTGGGGGCCGGAGGTCGGCGCGACGATGGACCGCGAAATCGCCGACGGGCTTTTCGCCGCCGACGCCGAGCGCAGCGACGGCAGCGTTCTCGGGACTGCGCGGAGCAAAACGCGCGGGGACGACGACGGCGCGTCCAACGCGACCGGGAGCGCGAATGATGACAACCGGAGCGTGCACATCGCTGGCATGGATGACGATACCGAGACTTTCAGCGTGCGTAAGTTCCTGGAGTTCGTCGGGCCGGGCTTCCTGATGTGCATCGCGTACGTGGACCCCGGGAACTTCGAGTCCGACCTGCAGGCGGGCGTGCAGTACGGCTACTCCCTGCTCTGGGTGTTGCTTTGGGCCATAGTCGCGGGACTGTTCGTGCAAGCCATGTGCGTGCGACTGTCGCTCGCCACGGGCTGGCACTTGGCACGCGTGATGCGGGACGAGTACCCTACGCGCGTGCGGTACGCGCTGTGGGTTGCCACCGAGCTCGCCATCGTGGCGAGCGACATCCCCGAGGTTATCGGCACCGCGCTGGCGCTGAAGCTCATCTTTGGGATACCCACCGTCTGGGGTGTGGCCGTGACCTCGCTCTCGACGCTGCTGTTCCTCGGGCTGCAGAGCTTCGGCGTCCGCAAACTGGAGGCGTTCATCGGCGCGCTGGTGGGCGTGATGTCCGTCTGCTTCGTGGCGCAGATGAGCCTGCTCGGGGGCGGCGACGGCGGCGAGGTCATGGTCGGCATCATCGCGCCGATCATCAAGGACACCAACGCGCTGTTCATCGCCATCTCGCTTCTAGGCGCGGTGGTCATGCCGCATAACTTATTTCTGCACAGCGCGCTGGTGTTGAGCCGCACGTTTTCCCTCGGCGAGCGCGCGCTGAAGTCGGCGTACAAGTACAACGTGGCGGAGTCCGGCCTGGCGTTGCTGGTGACCATGATCATCAACTTCGCCGTGGTGATCGTCGCGGCGCGGTCGATCCGCGACGCGGACTTCCACGATCCCACCGGCGAGAGGAGGCAGGGCATCATCGACCGGCCGCTGCAAAACGCGCCGGAGATGCTGAAGGACGTGCTCGGCGTGGCGGCCAAGGGCATGTTCGGGGCGGCGCTCCTGGCGTCGGGGCAGTCCTCCACGATCACGGGAACGTACGCCGGCCAGTTCGTGATGGAGGGATTTCTGGAGCTCCGCATCGATCCCGTGCTGCGTGCGTTCCTCACGCGCTCCGCGGCGATCGTGCCCTCGCTGCTGGTCATACTCATCGCCGGCGACGAGTACGCCGAGTTCCTCATCGTCGTCAGCTCGGTGATTCTGTTCGTCGCGCTCCCGTACTCGCTCATCCCGCTGGTCAAGTTTTGCGGCGACCCCGCCATCGTGGGGGCGCTGGTGCTCGACCGAAGAACGTCACTCGCCATGCGCGCGCTGTGTGCGGTCGTCGTCCTGGCGAACGTCATCCTGCTTGGCCAGATGCTGCACGATTCGCGCGCGGTGAACGGAACCGCCGGGGGCGCGTTCCTGGGGATCTTCGTCGCGTTCCTTGCGCTGGCGTACGTTGGGAGCATCGCGTGGCTCGCCTCGCGCCCCGTGTCGCAAAACCTCGCGACGCGCGTCGAGAGGCGCATGCGCGGCGAGCGCAGCGAGCGCCTCGCGGGCGTAGACGGCGAGGACGGCGGGGGGCTCGACGACGAAGGGCTCGGCGGGGGCGGCGGAGGCGGCGGCGACGACGCTCGCGGCGACCGCGAGATGCACGGCGTCGTGTCTGCGTTTCGAGTGGACACGCCGCCGCTTTCCCCGGGTGCGGGCGGAAGCCGAGTCTAGCGGTACGCCGGCGTTGACGCGCGTGACTACCATCACGAACCGCCACTTCGTGACACGAACGACATACCTTGATACGCACCTTAGACATGACACTTCACGATCTCTCGGTCGGATTCTTCTTCGCAGCCTCTCTCTCAGCCGGCGCCGTCGCCTCCGCCTCCGCGAGCCTCTCCGCGAGCTCGCGCGCGAGATTTCGCGCGTGCGCGCCGGTCAGGCTCGTCACTGCCGCCGCGTTCTCACCCCGCCCCGCCCCGACGCTGAGCCGCCTGACGCGTGCCGGCCTGTCCCCCACCGAGAGGCGCCGCTCGGGTGACTTGGGCGGCGGGCCCGGCCGCGCGAGCGCGTGCCGGAGCTCGTTGGCGAGCGCGCGCCCGGCGGCTCCCGAGAGCGTCTGCGACGACAGCATGACTTCTTGCAGCTTGAGCTCCGCCGCGAGGTCCCGCGCCGTCGACGCGTTCATGGTGGAGTGCGCGGAGGTGGGCGCCGAGTTGAGCGGTGAGCTTCCGACGCCCAGCTGCGAAAGCACGTACGAGTCCTCGCCGTCCAGCGACTCTCGCCGCAGGCGAGGCGCGCCGCGCCCGTGGTTCGAGGGGTCCTCGCTGATGCGCTCCAGCAGCGACCATTCGCCCGCGCTGAGCCGCCGCCCGTTCTCCTGACCCGTGTGCGCGTGCTGCACGCTGACGGTCCGGCGCACGGCGCCCATGCCGTGCCCGCCCGACCTCGCGCCCGCCATCGCTCGCGCCTCGCCGGACGCCAGCCTCGCCTCAACCAGCCGCGCGTGCAGCTCCTCGTCGCGCTCGTCCCGCAGCGAGCCCTCATCGCCCGCCTCGAGCAGGTTCAGGAGGCTCGCCGTGCGGTAGAAGGGGCGGTTCTTATGCGCGCGCAGCGCGTCGATGGCGCGGCGCCCCTGGCGGCGGCGCAGCGTCATGCTCGCGCGGGGGGTAGGCACACCCGGGGTGGACGGACGCGAGCCGGGCTCGGAGACGGAGAGGGCCGGATTCGACTCTTCTTCGTCGCCCGCCCCGCCGGCTTCGAGGTCCGTGAACGCCTCCTCCTCGGTCTCGCCGATGCGCAGCAGATCCTGCGCCTGCTTGAGCACCGAGGACTCGTCGTGCTCGCCGTGGAAGGACGCGTCGCCGTTCGCGGCCGGGTCGGACGCCAGCGGCTCGATGTCGGGCACCCAGCGCGCGATGATCACCTCTCCGTCGTCCGTCTCGTCGCTTCGCCTCGGCGCGCTCGTCAGCACGAGCCTCTCGAGCGCGGCTTTGAGGGAGACAATCTTGGCGTTCACGCGCCTGTTCTCGTCGCAGTCCAGCTCGGCGTCCAGCGGCGCGCGCAGGCTCGGGTCGCGCAGGAACAGCTCGCACGCCATCGTGTCGTTCCCTCGCGGCTCGAGGGACACGTCCAAGACGTCGAGGTTGACCGAGGGATGGTACACCGCGCGCAGCACCGCGTCGTTCAGCCCCCAGCGGCTCGGGCACTCGATGGCGCACACGTAGTAGACGCGGTAGACGGCTCTGGTCTTCCCGTCGGGCATGTCCGCGGTCAGGAACGAGGCGTTGCGCCGCATGACCCTCGGCCCGCAGCACAGCCACTTTCGGCGCCCTGAGTCCACCAGCGAGAGCGACCGCTTGCCGTCTTTCCCGAGCCCGGCGGCGCGCTTCTCCGCGTTGATGGCGTAGTTCACCGCCAGCGGCGCGTACATCGCCGAGAGCAGCACGCACAGGATCACCGCGCTGAACTCCTGGTGTCCGAGCGTGCCTGCTTCACGCGACGCCGTGGCGACGATGAACGCGAACTCTCCCCATGCGCTCATGGCGAACCCGATCTTCGCCGCCTCGTGCGCGTTGAACGGTCGCGCGAACCCGCCGGTGGCCACCTTGCCGAGCGCCGCCAGCATGAACACCGCGGCGCGCGCGAGCACGGGCGCGGTCCACAGGTCACGGATGGGCACCTCGAAGCCGATCGTGCACGCGAAGAAAACGCGAATGAGCCACGAGAGGATCTTCTCCACCTGCGTGTGCCAGACGTGCTGCATGGAGGACAGCGAGCAGAAGCAGAGCCCGCCGAGGAACGCGCCGAGCAAGTGGCTGCTCCGTCCGTAGTGCGTGGCGACCATCATGGCGTACGCGGCGACAAACACCGCGCCGAGCAGCGCGCCCTCAAGGTGGCTTTTCGGCACGCGCGGCACCACGTGCTTGATGAGCACGTCGGGCACGACCCTCGTGGCGAGGTACCCGACGAGCACGATGAACGCGAGGCTGGACGCGATCGGCACGATGAAGTTCACCGGCGTGGGGTCCTTCAGGGCTTCCAGCTCCGAGAGCAGAACCAGCGCGATGACGTCGTCCATGACGGCGGCGGCGATGATGAGCTGCCCGGTGGGCGTGCTGAGCACGCCGCCGTCCTGGAGCACCTTGAGCGATATGCCCATGGAAGTGGGCGCGAGGCACGCGCCCACCGCCAGGCACGTCTTGGCGCTCATGTCGAAGACCAGCTTCGCGAGCGTGGCGCCGATGGCGAGCGGCACGAGCGACCCGAAGAAGGCCACCCGGACGCCTCGCGCGCCGACCAGCGAGAGCGACGCGAGATCGACTTCGACGCCTGCCTCGAGGACCATGAGTACGAGCCCGAACTCGCCGACCATCATCAGCGCGTCGGGTTTGGGCGCGATGTTCACACCGTGGGGACCCACCGCGATGCCCGCGAGAATCTCGCCGACCAACGACGGCAGGCCGAACTTCTCCACGCTCTTTCCGACGACCCAGAAGATGAGCAGGATGCCGCAAAACGCGACGAGCTCCTCGAACGTGAACGGCACTGCGGACGACGGCATCGGGCGGTTGAGAGCGGGTGAGTCGCGGTTCTCGGGAGTGGTGACGGTTCGGTCACGTTGTTACGCCGAGAAAGTACCAAAAGATCACGCGGGCGGGACGCACCGTGGACGCCTTCATCGCCGCCACCGTCGCCCCCCGTCGCGGCGAGAAGAAGTCTACCGAGTATCATGTCGAGATGCCGGGTCCGATGGCGCTTCTCCGGCGGTTTTCACACGCGCCCGCACTCTGCTCTCCCCGTCCGACGTAAAGGGCCGGGCCCCGAAAGGTCGCGCCAAAAAGTCGTCTTGATTTCACTTTTGTTGTCGGCGACGCTTCGGTTTTCATCGCGAAAATGCCGATCGATTCGAGTTTCAACGTTGAAACGTTGAAACCGACTCGACCGAGAGTGCCGACTCGTTGCCTTTCGAGCTCGAAACAGGTTGAAACGAGCGGCTGTCGGCGACCGCTCCGATCGCGCGAAAAGCGCTTGCGTCGCGACGAGGCTGCGTCCTCGAACCCTCACTGTCCGACGCGGCGCTGCCCGAAGATCCGCTCTCAAACCCCTCGTTTCGTCTCGCGCGAACTTTTTCCCACGATGGGCGGCAAGAACAGCAAGCCCGACGCGTCCAAGCTGATCGACGGCAAGGCCATCGCGGCCGCTATCCGCGGCGAGATCCGCGATGAGGTTGCCGACTTGAAGGCGAAGTACGGCAAGGTGCCCGGCCTGGCCGTTGTGATCGTGGGAAGCCGGCCGGACAGCGCGACCTACGTGCGCATGAAGCGCAAGGCGTGCGACGAGGCTGGTATCGTCTCCTTCCACAAGGAGATGCCCGACACCTCCACCGAGGATGAGGTGCTCCAGGTGGTTGCCGACTTCAACGCTAACCCGGATTGCCACGGCATCTTGGTGCAGCTCCCTCTGCCCAAGCACATGAACGAGGAGAAGGTGCTGGCTGCGATCTCGCTGGAGAAGGATGTGGACGGGTTCCACCCCCTGAACATCGGCAAGCTCTCGATGAAGGGCCACGAGCCCCTCTTCATGCCGTGCACGCCCAAGGGGTGCATCGTGCTCCTCGAGCGCTCGGGGGTGGAGCTCAAGGGCAAGAACGCGGTGGTGGTCGGCCGGTCCAACATCGTTGGCATGCCCGCGGCGCTGATGCTCATGAAGAAGGACTGCACGGTGACCGTCGTGCACTCGCGCACGAAGAACCCCGAGCGCATCTGCCGCGAGGCGGACATCATCGTCGCCGCCGCGGGGTCCGCGCACATGGTCAAGAAGAACTGGATCAAGAAGGGCGCGGCCATCATCGACGTCGGCACCAACTCCGTGCCGGACGCCTCGAAGAAGGCGGGGTACCGCCTGACCGGCGACGTGGACTTCGACGAGGCCGTCAAGGTGGCGAGTAAGATCACGCCGGTGCCCGGCGGCGTCGGGCCCATGACCATCGCCATGCTCATGTCCAACACGCTCGACTCGGGGAAGCGCGCCATCGTGAAGTGATTCTCTTCTCCGACGCGGGGCGATTCGTATTAGCGCGACGAGATATCATACGACCTTTGCAGATAACACCCACGTATGTATCTACGCGAGATCATCCGCGTTCTCGCGAAGGCTGCGATTCGCGCCGTCGCGCGGCTTCTCGGACGCGCCCGCGCTCTTGAGCTTCTCTTCCAGCAGACGCGCGCCGCGCGCCGCGCGCGCGCGCCGCGCGTCCGCCTCGGAGGCGGACTCGGCGGGCTCGTCCGCGTCCGCCGCCCCGCGCTCCGTCGGCGGGCTCCTCGCCGCGAGCTCCACGTACCGCGGTTTCCCGCCGAAGATCAGCGCGTGAATGGGGTCCGTCACGAAGTGAACCGCGGGCGCGCACGCGTCCGGGAACTGCGCGGCGAACTCGAACTCCTCGCGGTCGTCCCCGAACGCGAACGCTTCGTCATCCGCTCCCGCGCCTCCGGCGTCTTCCGCTCCCGCGCGGGATCCCCCCCGGTTCCTTCTCCGCACCTTCTGGAAGTATCGCAAGTAGCACCAGCCCGCGAACGCGCCGTACGCCGCGAACAGCCAGAGTCCGATGTGGTGGTGCTTCGCGCCGTTGGCGACGGACCAAACGCCGGCGGCGACGAGGTACGCGCCCGGGAGGTGTTTGTTTCGCAGCCGCAGAGCGCCGCCCAACGGCGGCGGCAGCGGCACGCGTTCCTCGGGGAGCTGCTGCCTCAGCGCGACGGTGAGCGCCACGAGCACACCGTGGAACCCCCCGAACTCGGCGAACAAAAAGAACTGGCTCCGCGTGCACACGTACAGCAAGTACATGGTGGCGAACGCGGAGACGCCCACGGCGACTTGCGCGACGGCGACGAAGCGAACGAACTCGGCGGTGCCCCAGATGGGCTCGAGGAGCCTGCCGAGGTACAGCACGCCGAGGACGTCCACGGCGAACGACACGGCGTTCATCTCGTAGAACCCGCTCGTGACGACGTTCCACACGCGCGGCACCGTTTTCTCGGGGACGAGCGCGAGGATGGGCGCGGTCCAGCGGCCGAGGAGCAGGTGCGCGACGAACGAGCACGCGAGCACCCCCGCGATGAGCTTCGTCGTGGGGGTGGAGGTCTTCACCAGCACGCCGAGCTCCTCCTTGACGATGCGGATCACGCGGTCGACCTCCTCCACGGCGCGGTCGCGCGCGAGGCTCGAGGCAGGCGCGGGAGGGTCATCCGCCACGCGGGGGGGGGCGGACATCCAGCGGCGTTCAAAGTGATGCATAACAACGCCGAGGCGAGCGAGCAGTCTCGGTTCGCGGTCGCGAATGTGGCGAAAACTGCCACGTGCCACGAGCTCAAAAAGGCTGAAAAAGCGCGCCGCGAGCGTTCTCAGCCTCGCGTTCACCCACGAAAATGCGCCACGTCTCCGACTTCGCCTTTCTCGGAAAGCTTTGGATAGCCGCGGAATGCCTCCGGCACCGCGCCACTTCGTCCCGCGACCTCGAGTCCCCGAACGTCACATTCCGCCATGAACGCCATGACCACCACCATGTCGCTCCGCGTCGCGCCCGCGGGCGCGAGCAAGACCCGCGCGGTCCGCGGTACCGCCGCGCTCCGCGCGCCCGGGAACAAGATGTCCCTGTCCCGCGGCCGCGCCGTCGCCGCGCGCGCGTCCGCGGAGCCCCGCTCCGAGGAGAAGAACTTCGACGCCGGCCGCCTCGCGCTGCTCGCGACGGTCGCCTCGAACCCCATCCTGTTCGGCGCGCAGGAGGCGTTCGCCAAGGGCGGCGAGTACGGGCTGCTCGAGGGCCGCACCGCCGCGCTCGTGCACCCCGCCGGCCTCGCCGCGCTGTGGTTCGCCACCGTGTACGCGGGGTACACCGGCCTGCAGTGGCGTCGCGTGCGCACGATCCAGGAGGAGATCGTCGAGCTCAAGGCCACCGTGCCCGTGAAGGAGGTGGTCACCGCCTCCGGCGAGACCGAGGCGGTCGCGCTGACGCCCGCGCAGAAGGAGACGCAGGGCAAGATCGACGAGCTCGCGTCGACGCGCAAAGAGCTCGTCGCGGGGCAGTTCAAGGACAAGCACTTCAACGTCGGGTCGCTCCTGCTCGCGTTCGGCACCGTTCTCGCCGTGGAGGGTGGCATGAACACGTACATGCGCGTCGGTAAGCTCTTCCCCGGGCCCCACCTCTACGCGGGCATGGGCATCGTGTGCCTCTGGGCGGCGGCGGCGGGCCTGGTGCCCGAGATGCAGAAGGGTAACGAAAAGGCGCGCAGCGCGCACATCGCGCTCAACTGCGTGAACCTCGCGCTGTTCACCTGGCAGATCCCCACCGGCCTCGAGATCGTCGGGAAGGTGTTCCAGTTCACGTCCTGGCCTTGAGCCGAGAGGAGAGAGATGTGTACCTGAGGCTCAGTGCGTTTCGGATTCCCGCGCTCAGAGCGGTGCGCGCGACGCGATGAACGAAAAAGAGTCTCGTCGAAAGAACGTCTCGCGAAACGCGTCGGCTCGTCTCTCCCTCTCGCCTTCTCTCCCTCGCCGCCTCCTCCCTCACGCTACGGCGGCCGCGCCGTGCCCCCACCTAGACCGCTCGAACTCGAGCACAGATCCGTACGTCAAGTCTGCGACGCCCACGAAGAGCGCCTCGCCGCAGGGCGAGAACGAAACCCCCGCGGTTTCCCCGAAGTGGTCCAGCGTCTGCTTTTTCGTGAAGGACGCGTTGACGTCGTAGACGTGCACGAAATCCGCGGGCTCCGCCGCCGCGAGGAACGCGCCGTCCGAGGAGAACCGCAGCGAGCGCACGGCGCCCATTCTACCCCTGAGCACCGCGAGGCTCTGCCCCGTGTGCCGTATGTCCCAGACGCGCGCGGTGGTGTCCTGGTTCCCGGTGGCGAACCGCACGCCGTCGGGATGCCACGCCGCGGCGAAGGAAAAGTCGAGGTGCCCCTCGCACGTCTGCGCGAGTTTGCCCGTGCGCGTGTCCACCACCCAGGCTTCCTTGGCGTCGCCGACGACGGCGGCCAACGTGCCGTCGCGGCCCACCGCGGTGTAGTTCACCGCCCACGGGTATTCGTGCCGCGCGACGCAGCGCATCGTGGCGATGTCGTACCACCGCGTCGCCTTGTCGTTGTTGGAGCACACGAGCGCCTCGGCGCCGCTCGGCGTCGAAAAGAAATCAACCGCGTTGGTGATGCCGTTGTCGTCGGTGGTCACGCGCGCGCTCGCGCCGACGCCCGTGTCCACGTCCAGCACCACCAGCTCGCCCGCGAACCCGCCCGCGGCCACCAGCGAGTCGCGCGCGCACGTCGTGCTCACCTGGATGCGCGGGAAGTTCCCGGCGAGCGCGAACGACGCGACGCCGCCGTCAGCCTCGCGCGCGCGGGTCCCGCGAGAACCGAACCTCCCGCGAAGGCTCTCGCCGTCCATGTCCTCCTCCTCCGAGTCGGCGTCGGCGTCGGCGTCGGCGTCGCGCCCGTCGTCGTCGCCGCGCGCGCGGGGGGGCGTCTCCGGCGGCGGGTCGCCGCCGCCGCCGCCGTCGAGGTCCAGCGTGATCGTCGCGCGTCGCGTCGCCGCGTTCCAGTGCACGATCCGGTTCTCGCTCATGACGTACGCGTCGTTCTTGCTGGTGGCCCAGACGAGGTTCCGGAGCTGGAAGTGCACGAAGTTGGAGCGCACCGCGCGCGTGTTGTGCGCGAAGTGGTAGTACTTGCCGTTCGACCGTCTCGCGTCGGCGGCTCGCTCGCGGACCCTCCCCAGCCCGTGTCCGCCCGCGTCGAAGCCCTCGTCCACCCCGAAACACTCGTCGAACCCGGCGCCGAACCCGCGCGCGTCGTCCTCGCCAACCTCTGCGACTGGCGTGCACACCGCGTCCAGACGCCCGACGTCGATGTCGAGGTTGGCGTAATTCTTGTACTCGGAGACGCGCTTCTCGCGGTACCGCTCGCGCGTGAACTGCAGGCGGTCCCAGGGGATGCCCTGGATGTCGCGCCCGCGCGAGGCCTGCGCGGCGGTCGTGTCGCCGTAGGAAGAGCCGTCCAGGCCGCCGCTCTGGACACGTCGCGAGTCGCGGGGAGGCGGGTGCGTTTTTTCGGTCAGTTTTTCGCGAGGAAACCAGTGTCCAAATAACGCGTCGGGCGTCGCGAAAAAAGGCGAGTCGAGAAACACCACGAGACGCACCTCGTGGTACACATCCAACGCGTGATGCCCGCCTCGCAGGTCGAGGAAGGACCACCGCTCGGGCCTCGCGGCCGCCATGTCCTCGTCCTCGGTATCGTTCATGTCGTCGCGCTCGTCCGCGTCCGTGTCCTCCGTAGACTCGTCGTGCGCAGCCTCGTCCGGGAGGTCCGCCTCGAGCCCGTCGCCCGCCTCGCGCTCGTCGCCCGACTCGGCCATGGGTTCATCTTCCGCAGGCTCGTCGCGCTGCTCGTCCGCGTCAGCCCAGGTTCTGTCGTCGTCGCGCGCAAGGCGCGCCACGGCCGCGACATCCGCCGCGGGCGTATCAGACGAGACGTGCGTCCGGTTGACGTCGTCCACGAGCGCATCCTGCTGCTCTGCGTCCTCCTCGTCCTCGAGCTTCGGCGGCATCGCCTCGGAAGAGGTCGCGCTCGCCCCGAAACCGCCGGTGCGTTGGGGTTGTTGCCCAAGCCCCGGATTATTCGAGGCCTGGTGAGGGTTGGGAGCTTGCGACTCGGGGGTCTCGGGGTTAAGCGGCGGTATGCGCGTGGTGCGCGGTGGCGTAACCGTGACGCCATCGCGCAGTGGGGCGCTCGGCGCGTCGCTCATGGTGGCGCGCGCGAACACTGTGACGCGGGACGCCTCTCGTCGTGTCGAAAAGACCAAAGCGTCAGTAAACCTCGAACGAGGATAAAATACGAAAGCATGCGCGAAACCGCGCGAGCGCGGGGTTTTCGCGGCAAAAAGCGAACGCGAAACCCGATGAAAACGGGGGCCGCTCGATCGAACGTGCCGATCGTTTCGCATTTTCGGTTTCAAGCCCGGCGCGTCGTCCGCCGATCACAACTCACAGCACGACCAGGGGGGGCGGCCGGGAGGATGGCGCCGTCGAAGCTTGACGGCGGGCTCCCTCCGGGCGAGTCCTCCAGCGCGCGCAGGGCCGTGCGGGTCCCCGTGAGGGCGGTCGCCGCGGTGGCGGGGTGGTACTGCTCCACCGTGGTGCTGATCACGACCAACAAGTTCCTGATGAGCGGCGACTTCGGGCTGCCCGTGTTCCTCACGTTCCTGCACATGCTCGTGTCGTTCTGCTGGTGCGAGTTCAGCGCGAACGTGGGGTGGAGCAGGCGCGCGCCGCTCAAAACCTGGCGCGACGCGTGGAAGGTGTTCGCGCTGTCGCAGACGCTCGCGGTTTCCGTCGCGCTCGCGGTGGCGTCGTTCAAGTACGTCGAGGTGAGCCTGGAGCAAGCCCTGGCGGCGTCCTCGCCGGCGTTCACCGCCGCCGCCGGGGTGGTGATCTTGGGCAAAAGAGAGCGCACCAAGATTTGGATCACGCTCGTGCCCGTGATGGGTGGCGCCATGCTCGCCGCGGGGGGCGAGCCCCGCTTCCACGCGCTGGGCGTGTGCCTGGTGTTTGCGTCCAACGTCGCGCGCGGCGTCAAGTCGTGCCTGCAGGAGCTGCTGCTCGGCAAGGAAGCGGGGCTCGACTCCATGTCGCTCCTGCGCTGGATGAGCCTCTTCTCCATGACCACGCTGTTGCCGATGTCATGCGTCTTGGAAGGGTCGAGCGTCATCGCGGAAAAGGCGGCGAACCTGCTCGAAAACCGAACCCTGGGCGCGGCGCTGGCGGCGAACTGCTCCGGCGCGTTCCTGGTGAACCTCACGCAGTTCGCGGTGACGGGGGAGGTTGGCGCGCTGTCCATGCAGGTGCTCGGGAACGTCAAGAACGTCTTCACCACCACCGTCTCCGTGTTCGTGTTCCAGAACCCCGTCAGCGCGCAGGGCGTGCTCGGGTACACCATCACCACGGTTGGCGCCTTCGCGTTCGGGCGCGAGAAGCAGAAAGAGCGCGTCGAGGCGGCGGCGCGAGAAGCGCCCCCGACAAAGTGAGCGTCGCGAGCGCGCGGCGACGACGAACGCGGCGGTACCGTAGCGTTTACGTGTTACTATTACTATCGCAGGTATCTACCTCGCCCGCCGCCGACGCGCCTCCGCCGCGAACGCGCGCGCCCGCCCCGCCCACGCGGCGCACACGCCGAGCGCGCACGTCACCGAGACGAGCGCCAAGGGCAGGAACGCCAGCCTGTCTTTGCCGAACGCGCGGTCGTGCGCGAAGGAAACGTACGTCTCCACCAAGGGAAGAAGCACGAAGAGGTACGCCGTCTGCGCCGCGGTGAGGATTCGCGGGGCGCGCGACTCGGACGCGTCGGACGCGTCGGACGCGTCGCGTCTCGTTTTCTGTCTTTTTCTCGCCGCCGCGTCGCGCGCTGCGCCGAGCGCGGCGACGCTCCACAGCGCCAGCGCCGCCACCTTGATCGGCCACTCCCTGGGTTCGAACAGCAGCGGGAACAGCGCGTACGTCCCCGTGACGGTCAGGAACACGAACTCGCCCGCGCGTCTCGCGAACGACTCGGGAGACACCGTCGCGTCCGCGGCGTCGAGCGCCGCCGCGACGCCCAGCGGCGCCGAAACCATGAGCACGGCTTTCTCGTGCACGTGCCACCCGAACGCGAACGCGCACAGAGAGACGTACGCGACCAGGCGAGGCAGCGCGGAGGGTCGCAGGGAAGCGCTCGGCGCGACCGCGTGCGCGAACACGCCCGGGGCGGACGCGAGTAGGGTGAGGAAAAACGTGACCCGCGGCGATACGGCGGGCAACGCGACGTGCGTCGCCGCGCCCGTCCCGCCGTGCCCGGTCATGCCGCGCGCGAGGTGCGCGACGGGCGCTCGTATTCGCAGCGCCTTCGCCGCGACTTTGTCCGCCGCGTTGTACAGCGCCCAGACGTTCGGCGCCCAGTACGCGTGCGACAACCCCCGGCCGAACGGGAACAGGCGCTTCGCGACCGTCTCGAGCTGGCCGAACGCGGCGAACGGCCCGAGCGAGACGGCGGTGACGCCGGCGGCGACGCCGACGAACGCGGCTAGCCGCTTCGCGACGTCGCGGATCCGCGGGCCCGGCGTGTGGTGCGCGATCAGGTGCGCCGCGAACGCGGGCGCGGCGTACGCGAAGACGTGCTTGAAGTGCACGAGGACGGAAAAGAGAAACGCGGCGAGCAAAGGCGCGCCTTCGTTGGCGGCGGCGACGGCGCACAGCTGGAGCCCGAGCGCGACGCCGTTGTACTGGAAATGCACGTGGTCCACCAGCAACAACCCGGGGTTGAACAGCACGAACAGAACCGCCAGCGCGACGGGACAGGCGTCGTCGGTCGCTTCGCGTGGTCGTTTCGCGTGGCCGCCCGTCGCCGCGACCGCGCTCGCTCGCGTCGCGACGGCGGCGCGACTCGCGGCGCGGAACGCGCCGAGCGCCAAGACCGCGTCCGCGGCGACGACCGAGCACCGCTGGAACACCACGCACGCGAACGAGGCGTACGGCTGGCTCTGTACCGTCAGCATGCCTGGGTCCACGAGCCGCGCGAAGAGCGAGAGGAACCGCTCGAAGTGCGCGAAGAGCGGAGGGTAATCCAGCGTCCACTCGCTCGTCGCGTCCACGTACCACTCGCGCATGGGAAGCGTCCCCGTCACCGCGAGCCAGTTCCTGTGCACCTCGAAGTCCGTGGAGCGGTAGCACGGCACGAGCGCGAGCTTTACGGCGGACACCAGCGCGAACGCACGGAGCGCCGCCGCGGAGACCATGGCGGCGACGCGGCGGGGCGCCGGCCGCGAGCGCGGCGGAGGAGTGCGAGGGGCTCTTGGCGAACGAGAAAAGTAGCTACGGATCATCGGGGAAAACGCCCGAGTCGGCCTTGCATAGCGAGCCAACATGCCTGCCTGGTCGGTTGACATCGATTGGTTTTCACGGTGACGTAAAAGAAAGACTGGATTCCCATACGTAGACTACATAGATTATCGAAGTTCCATGATCGATATCTTCTGCGGCCGCCGCAGCCCGGAAATCCAGGGGACGACGACGTGTCTCCCCGTCTCCGCGCGCGACTGCACACTCACTGACGCGCAGCGTTGGTCGGCGAGGGAACGCAGGCTCCCAGTCCGAAAGCCATGTCGAGCGTTTTCGCGAGCGTCGGCGCGGTCTCCGCCGGGACGGCGACCGCCCGCGCCCCCACGAACGCGACGCGTCTCTCGGGGAAAAGATTCCACGCCAAGGCGACGTCGGCAACCTTCCGTGGCCGAAACGCGCGCGGCGCCGCTCGCGGCGCGCGCCTCGGCGCGCGCGCGGAGGCGATCACCGACGCCCCCGAGATGGACGCCAAGGCCGAAGAGGTGCGCTCGCGTGACTCGCCTCTCCCGAACCCGGCGACCGCCGTGATCCGCGCACGCGTGACGTAATCCTCTCGGAGAAAAACGAGCCAAGCGCGCACGCTGACACGCCTTCGTTTGCGAAACTTCTTCGCCGGTCCCCATTCCCGCGACGACAGGTTGACAAGATCCAGCAAATGCTCGCGAAGCCGTACAAGGCGGGTTTCGTCACGGACATCGACACGGAAACCATTCCCAAAGGTCTGTCCGAAGACACCGTGCGCCTCATCTCCGCGAAGAAGAAGGAGCCGGAGTGGATGCTTGAGTTCCGGCTCAAGGCGTTCCGCAAGTGGCTCACCATGGAGGAGCCCGACTGGAGCGACAACCGGTACCCCGACATCGACTACCAGGCGGTGTCGTACTACAGCGCGCCGAAGGTGATGGAGAAGAAGCAGAGCCTGGACGAGGTGGACCCCGAGCTGCTCAAGACCTTCGACAAGCTCGGCATCCCGCTCTCGGAGCAGAAACGGCTGTCCAACGTCGCCGTCGACGCGGTTTTCGACTCGGTGTCCATTGCAACGACTTTCCGCGAGGACCTCGCCAAGGTGGGGGTCATCTTCTGCTCCATCTCCGAGGCGATCAAGGAGTATCCCGAGCTGATCAAGGAGCACCTCGGCTCAGTCGTGCCGGTGGGGGACAACTACTTCACCGCGCTCAACGCGGCGGTGTTCAGCGACGGGTCCTTCTGCTACATCCCCAAGGGCGTCAAGTCGCCCATGGAGCTCTCCACGTACTTCCGGATCAACGCCGAGTCGAGCGGCCAGTTCGAGCGCACGCTGATCGTCGCCGAGGAGGACTCGTACGTGTCGTACCTGGAGGGCTGCACGGCGCCTGCGTACGACGAGAACCAGCTGCACGCCGCGGTGGTGGAGATCTCAGCGGCGAAGAACGCCGAGGTGAAGTACAGCACGGTTCAGAACTGGTACGCCGGCGACGAAAACGGGACGGGCGGCATCTACAACTTCGTCACCAAGCGCGGGCTGTGCAAGGGAGACAACTCCAAGATCTCCTGGACGCAGGTGGAGACGGGCTCGTCCATCACGTGGAAGTACCCGTCCGTGGTGCTGAAAGGGGACAACTCCGTCGGGGAGTTCTTCTCCGTGGCGCTCACCAACAACATGCAGCAGGCGGACACCGGCACGAAGATGATCCACGTGGGGAAAAACACGCGCTCGCGCATCGTGAGCAAGGGGATCAGCGCCGGCAAGTCCCGCAACTGCTACCGCGGGCTCGTGCAGGTGGCCCCGACCGCGACCGGCGCGCGCAACTACTCGCAGTGCGACAGCATGCTGATCGGCGACAAGGCGGGCGCGAACACCTACCCGTACATCGCCGTGCGTGAGCCCTCGGCGAGGGTGGAGCACGAGGCGTCCACGAGCAAGATCGGCGAGGACCAGCTGTTTTACTTCCAGCAGAGAGGCATCGACCCCGAGTCGGCGGTCGGGATCATCATCTCTGGGTTCTGCAACGAGGTGTTCAACGAGCTCCCGCTCGAGTTCGCCGCGGAGGTGAACCAGCTCATGAGCCTGAAACTCGAGGGGAGCGTCGGATAAACGCGATGCGCGCGGGAAGCGAGGAGGCGGGGAGGGGGGAAGACGAAGCGGCGATGCGGCGGAGACGCGACGCGCTCCGGTCGGTTTGAAAAACGCGCGAAACGAGCATTCTTTTCTCCTTCGCGTCTACGCTTTCTAAGTGTTCCGCGTCGTATCAAACGTGCATATCGCGTCGCGCGTTCTATTCCCCTCCCCGTGCTCGTCTCTTCTCCTCGTTTTTCGCGCCTCAAAACGCGTTGGACGCCTGTTGCATCTGCGCCTGCTGCGCTTGCTGGTGCTGCTGCACCTGCTGCGCCTGCTGCTGCACAGAGGCGCGCTGCGCCTCCGCCTGCGCCTGCGCCGCCGCCGCCGCCGCCGACTGCTGCACGAGCTGCACCTGGTGCAGCCCGTTCATCGACTTCGCCGGCGGCGGCGCGACACCCGTGCTCGGCGGGATGTCCCCGTCGTACGGCGCCGCGCCCTGCGTGGCGTGCGCGGCCAGAGGCGCCTCGCCCGCGTACGTCGTGGGCTTCACGCACCGATCCGCGGGCTGCGCGCCCAGCGTCGCCGCGCCCGTCGCGGCGATCGTCGCGGCGGACGGCGCTTGAGAAGACGCGACGGGCTGCTGCTGCTTCACCTGCTGCTGCGCCTGCTGCTGCGCCGGGGGCGCATTCGCGGCGCCGCTCGCGTCGCCGTTCGCGGCCGCCGCGGCGGGCACCGGCTTGGACTCCTTCTTCTTCATGCCCTCGCCCTTCCCGCTCTTCCCGCCCCCCGCGCCCTTGGAGAACCCGTCCAGGTTGAGCAGCGCCGACGCCTCCATCATCAGCAGCTTCTCCTTCGCCTTCGCCTGCTTCGCCGCCTTCTCGCTGGGCTTGCCGTCGTCGCTGTTGTTCCCGCTGCTCTGGTGGCCACCCACGGAGCCGTTGCTCGCCGAGCGAGACATCGCCGCCGCCGATGTCGCCTGCGACAGCTGCTGCACCGGCGTCGGGTGCGCCGCCTGCTGCTGCTGCGTCGGCGTCGGCGCGCGCGAGGGGGGCTGCGGAGGCGTCGAGTGCGACGCCGAGTGCGTTCCGGATCCGGGAGCGCCTCCGTGGGGCTGCGGCCCGGCGAGGTGCGGCTGCGGCGGGGGGCGGTGCGCGCCCTGGTGAAACGCCGGTGACGTGGGCGGCGTGCTCCCGGGCGGCGGCGGCCCCGCGCTTTGGTGCGAGGGCGGCTTCGCCACCGGGGGACGCCCGGCGCCGACAGGCGCGCCGGCACCGTGGGCGCCGGCCGCCGCGTGGTCCGTCGGATGTGTCGCGCCGATCGGGTGCGCGCCAATCGGCCGCGAGCCGGTGAACCCGCCGTCGTGCGAGGAGCGCCCGCTCGGCGCTGAGGCGTGTCCCTCGCCCGCCGACGACATGGACGACGCGCTGCCGACGCCGTGCGCGCCACCGAGCAGCGACTTGCGCTCCAGCTTGCGCCGGTTCATCGCCTCGCGCTTCTCCATCATCTGCAGGTTGTGCCGCCTCGCCATGTCCGCGGCTTCGCGCTGCTGCAGCGCCACCAGCTGCTCCATCTCGCGCTCCTCGTCGACGTCCTCCTCGTCGATCGATACGGACGCCATGTACGTCAGGTCCTCGGAAATCACCGACGACGCCGTCGACGACGGCGCGCCGTGCGACCGCGTCGGCCACCATTGCTGGCCGTGGTGCGTCTGGTGCGTCTGGTGCGTCTGATGCGTCTGGTGCGCGGAAGGGTGCGCCTTGCCGTCGTGGGGGGCGTGCACGTGCGCGTGCGCCATCTGCTGCTCCAGGTGCATCACGGGGGGCGCGCCGGGGGGAAGCGTCCAGGGCGGCCCCGCCGGCGCCGGCGGGGG
>MDSV01016986.1_pt1 | contig 23454 bp, 19 predicted proteins | sample 810851 | NCBI WGS metagenome assembly MDSV01 (sample SAMN05326640, study PRJNA326480) | marine metagenome | isolation source: seawater | place: Atlantic Ocean: North East | collected 2012 | reverse complement strand
GTTTATTTTTGGTGGGCAATGAGGGACTCGAACCCCCGACTTCCTCCTTGTAAGGGAGGCACTCTGAACCAACTGAGTTAATCGCCCTATTTTGATGCAAATATATATTATTTCTATTTATAAACAATAATTAATTTAAGATATACTAAATTATTTCTGCTACTGTAAAAGTGCTACCACCAACGAATATTAAATCATTTTTTTTTGCATTTTTTTTAGCGTGATTTAAAGCTTCCTTCACACTATCATATGTTTTACCATTAAGATTTTGAGCTTTTTTTGCTAATAATTTTTCATCAATACCTCTTTCAATTTTAGCTTTACAAAAGTAATAAGTTGCCTTTTTAGGAAGAAGATTTAAAATATCATCAATTTTTTTGTCATTAACCATACCAAGAACAAAATGCAATGATTCAAATTTGATTTTATTAATTTCTTTTAGTACTTTTTTAAATCCGTCATAATTATGTGCCGTATCACAAATAATTTTAGGTTTTGAACTTAAAACCTGCCAACGTCCTTTAATAGGGTTTTTATTCATAGCCATATCTATTCCTTTATTAATTTGTTTTTTTGAAATTTTCCATCCAATTTTTTTGAGTTCGTTTATTGCACAAATACTTGTATTGATATTTTCTTCTTGATAATCTGTAAACTTTGAATATTGGAATAAAATTTCTGAATAAATAAGTTTTGAATTATTTTTTTTGGCGGTCTGATAAAATATATTTTTTGTTTTTTCTTGATATCTACCGATAATTATTGGAACAAAAGGTTTAATTATACCAGCTTTTTCTTTTGCTATATCTTCAATTTTATCTCCTAAGAGATTTGTATGATCTAAACTAATATTTGTTATTACAGATATTTCTGGAATTATAATATTAGTGCTATCTAACCTCCCACCTAAACCCACTTCAATAACTGCAATATCTACTTTTTTTTCAGCAAAATAATCAAATGCTAGTGCGACTGTCATTTCAAAAAAAGACATATTAAGTTCCTCGAATATTTTATTGTTGTTTTTAACAAAATCAACAACATATTTTTTTTCAATCAATTGATTATTGATTGAAATTCGTTCTCTAAAATCTTTTAAATGTGGAGATGTATATAAACCAACTTTATATCCTGCACTTATTAGTATTGATTTAATAATATGTGAGGTTGAACCTTTTCCATTTGTTCCGCCAACGTGAATAGATTTAAATTTTAAATGTGGATTATTTAATTTTCTTGTTGCTTCTATAATATTGCCAATATCTTTTTTGTAGGCAACTAATCCTTTTCTTTGATAAATTGGTAGCTTTTTATAAAGAAAATGAATTGTTTTTTTATACGACATTCAATTTAGACTGAAGTAATAAATTATTTTTCCTTTTTGATTTTCAGGCGCATTTTCCTTGCTACTAAATTTAGTTTTAAGTGCTGCTTTTTTTGCTTTATCTAACAGCTGTTTGTTGAGAGATGTAGATCCTTTTGCACCAGGGATTGCTGAAATTACATCACCATTTCTATTTACAATTATTGTTACTACTATTTTTCCTTCAACTTGTAAATTATATTCAGGCTTCACTTTTAAGTTTACTGATCTTCCACTAAGTTGATATGACATATCATTTGAACCATCCCCACCACCTTCTAGAATATCAGAGTTTTCATTTCCTTCAATATTTCCTAAATCACCATCTCTATTTTTATTTCCTTCAGAAATTTTTTTCTTCTTTTTACCTTTATATAATGCTTTTTTGTTGACTTCCGGTTTTTCTTCTTCAATAATTTCTTCTTTTTCTTTTTCTATTACTTTAGTTATATTTTTTTCTTTATCAACTTTTATTACTTCTTCAATGTTTTGAGTTATTTTTTCTTCATTACTTTCAATTTGTTTTTCTATGATAGTTTCTTTAATAGGTTCAATTTTATTATCTACACTTTCTGCTTGTTCGTCAGCTCCTGAAAAAGAATTTCCAAAATCAATACTAATACCTTCCTCTGGTGGTGGAGGATCTTTATACTTTAATCCAAGAAAGAAAAAAGAAAGTAATAATATGGAATGAAAAATAAGAGTTGCAATTATTCCGTTGCGTTTATCTTTTTTTGATAACCTCATTTTTATTTTGATGATGTTGCTAAAACTATTTTGTATTTGTTCCTGTAGGCAATATCCATAACTTTTACAATATGTTCAATATCAACAGTTTTATCTGCATGTAAAATAATGGCTGGATCATTCTCATTATCCATTTTAGATATAATATTACTTTCAAGATTATTTATATCAACATTTTCTCCATTAATGTAAAAATCAATTTCTTTTGTAATTGAAACAGAGATGGTTTGTTTTTCAAGTGTTTTAGCTTTACTATTTGGTAAAAGTAATTTTAGTGCATTCGGACTAACTAATGTAGATGTGAGCATAAAAAAGATTAGCAATAAAAATACAATATCTGTCATTGAAGACATATTAAAATTAGGGCTAATTTTGTTTCTACTTCTTAAAGTCATTATTAGTTATGATGTATGAGATCTAGGAAATCAGTTGTTTTAGCCTCTAGTTTAAATACTACTTTATCAACTTTACTAACTAAGTAGTTGTACGATATATATGCAATAATACCTACTATAAGTCCCGCAACAGTAGTAACCATTGCAGTATATATTCCTTTTGATAGCATTTCAACATCAATATTTCCTCCTGAGCTTGCCATTTCATGGAATGCTAAAATCATTCCAATTACAGTTCCTAAAAAACCAATCATTGGGGCTGCCCCTGCAATAGTTGCAAGATTTGCTAAATTATTTTCCATTTTATATACTTCTAACTTTGCCTGATTTTCAATTGCAGCAGAAATATCTGTCATAGGTTGATCGATCCTATCAACACCTTTTTCAATCATTCTTGAAATGGCTGTGTCAGTATTTTTACAAAGTGTTTTTGCAGCTTCTATATCCTTTTTCTCTACAAAATTTTTAATACTAATAAGAAAATTTTCATTATCCATACCTGCTTTTTTTATGGCAGATAATCTTTCAAATAATATATAAACTGCAAATATTGAAAGTAATCCTAAAGTACCCATGATCACTGTTCCTCCAATACCTCCAGATGTGATTAGTTCTAGAATAGATAATGTCTTTTGTTCAGACGAAGTTATATTAAGGCTATCTGTGCTAATTTGTATGTTTAAAAGGTAATTATTCATAATTAATAAACGATATTTTTAAATTTTATTGTAACAAAATATAAGTTATTGCTCCAGAAATATATCCAATAAGAGCTAAAAAAGATATATTTTTTAAATACCAAATAAAATCAATTTTTAAAATCCCCATCACAGCTACACCCGCTGCTGATCCGATAATTAAAACAGATCCTCCAGTACCGGCACAATATGCTAAAAACTCCCAAAACATCCCATCAATAGCATAAAATCCACTATTTGCAATTGGATACATTCCCATGGCGCCAGCTACTAAAGGAACATTGTCAACTATTGATGAAAGTAAACCTATAATGATATTTATTACGTATATACCTTCGGCACTCTGGCCATTGAGAGATGTATCTAAATATTTTGCAACAATATCTAACTGTCCAGCAGATTGCAAAGATGCAACAGCAAGTAATATTCCTAAAAAAAAGAATATTGTAGCAGTATCAATTTTTTTTAAAACAGCTAATACTGATAATTTTGATTTTATTGCTATATTTTTATTTCTGTGCATTATTTCTGAAACTAACCATAAAACACCAAGAGATAAAAGCATTCCAACATATGGGGGTAGATGAGTTAATGTTTTAAATATAGGAACAAATAATAATCCACATACACCAAAGTAAAAAATAAGGTTTCTTTCAGATTTTTTAATCTCATTTAGTTTATTTGACTCATCAATTTTTGGTCTTGTAACATCTCCTTTAAGTTTAAATGAAAGATAAATTAAAGGAACAACTGCACAAACTACTGATGGAATAAAAACAGAAAGAATAATATTGCCTGCACTTACTTGTCCTCCAATCCAAAGCATAATAGTGGTAACATCACCAATTGGAGACCAAGCACCACCAGCGTTAGCTGATAAAATCACAATTCCAGCAAACATCCATAAATCTTGTTTATCTTTAATTATTTTTGGCATTAGTGCAGCCATTACAATTGCAGTAGTTAAGTTGTCAAGTGCTGCAGAAAAGAAAAATGTAATAATGCTTAAAATCCATAATAACTTAACTCTATTGTTTGTTGAAATTTTATCGGTGATAATTGAAAATCCTTGGTGAGCATCAATAAGCTCAACAATGGTCATAGCTCCTAAAAGAAAAAATAAAATTTCTGCTATATCCACTAGATGATGTGATAATTCATATTTTAAAAATTTTAATTCTGTGATTTCTTTTCCTGGATTTTTTATGCTGTACCAATTTTGAAAATCTTTAAATTTTTCTGCTACAGTTTCTATATTAATTACATCTAACAAGCCAACAGCAAGTAAAGCCCAACCTAAACCTCCAATGATTAAAGCAGAAGCGGCTTTATCTACCTTTATTTGGTGTTCAAATGCAATAGCAATATAACCTAAAATAAAGATAATTATCATTAATATTGTTATCATATTTTTTAAAATTTATTTCTGCAAATATACTGTAGTAGAAGGGAACGCAAAATCTGAATCATGTTTTTTTACAATTTCCATTATTTTATAATTAATATCCTCTTTTACATCTATTAAATCGTCCCATCTTGGACTGTTAACAAAATAAACCACCAAAATATCAAGAGAACTACTACCAAATTCTTGAAATCTTACTTTTCCATCTTGGTTAGTTTTTTCGTGTTCATTTATCATTATTTGTATTTCAGTTACAATTTTTTTAATTTTTTCAGATGTAGTTTCGTAAGTTAATCCAACATAAAATTTTACTCTTCTAACAGGTCTTTCTCCTAAATTATCTAATTCAGCATCAATCATTTTTTTATTAGGTACAGTAACTACGCTTTTATCAAATGTTCTGATTCTAGTGCTTCTAAAACCTACCTTTTCAACATTTCCAGTTACATTTCCAACCGTAACAACATCTCCAACTGTAAATGGTCTATCAAAGAAAATTGTAAATGAGCCAAGTAAATTTTCTAAACTTTCTTTCGACGCCATTGCCAAAGCTATTCCTCCAATACCAAGACCTGTTGCTAGAGCAGTAACATTAATATCAAAAACTTTCCCTAGTATAATAAAGATTGTTAGAGTTATTGCTAAAATCTTAGCAATTTCAATAATAAAAGGTACTAACTGATCATCCATTTTGCTTTCTGTTTCTTCTGATCTTTGATAAAGAATTAATCCTATGTATTCAATTAATTTGAGTACAATAGAAAAAACAGAGTATATATAGATAAGTTTAAAACCTTTATTAATAATCATTTGTATTCCAAATTCATTTTTATCAACTAAACCCCATGAATCTGGAAAACTGATGTATGTTGCTCCAATATATAAAAAAGAGAGTAGAACATAAAAGCTAATTGGTTTTGTCAAAAGTTCATCAAACTTTTTCTGACCTATTTTATCATTGTTAATATTAAGAACTTTAAATAAAAGTTTACTTAGATAATTGGATATTAGGTTTTTAAAAATTAATCCGATTAACAAAGAACCAATGAAAAAGAAATAGTTTTCTAAACTATTTTCAAGAAATTCAATTTTAAAAAAATCTGTATTCATATTAGTTTTTTTAATGCGATATTTAGTGCTGTTTTATAAATATTTGTAGGTTTTTTTCTAGCTTTAAAAACTTCTTGCAAGGCATTTTTAATTGTTTTAGATACATCTGTAAATATAGCAATATCTTTTATTTCAATATTTTCTTGCATAAAATATGAAAATGCTCTAGCCATTCCACAATTAGCAATAAAATCAGGAATTACACTGACATTCTCATCAGCAATTTCTGAAATCGGACCATAAAAAATTTCACTATCTGCAAATGGAACATTAGCTCCGCAAGAAATTACTTCTAAGTTGTTTTTGATCATATTTTCAAGATTTGATTTTTCTACTAATCTTGATGCAGCTGCAGGAATAAAAATTTCTGATTTAATTTTCCATATTTTATCATTTATTTCATTAAAAGGAAGCATGTTTTTAACATTTAAAAAATTAGAACTACGATTTAATAGCATTTCTTTAATTTCGTTTTTAGAGAAACCATTTTCATTAATAACTCCACCTGATTTATCAATAATGCCAACTATTTTTACTCCAGCGTTTGATAAATAATATGCTGCTGCCCCAGCGACATTTCCCCAACCTTGAACTATTGCTCTTTTATTTTTAATTTCTTTATGGTAAAGTTTATAATAATGAATAATTGATTCTGCAACACCAAATCCTGTTATTAAATCACCAACAGTGTAATTTTTTTCAACCGATGGTGTTAAGTCTTTATTTGTGACAACTAAAGGAACACCATTTGTTAATTGATTTAAAATAAGCTTAGTTTTTAAATCACTTTTTTTATAATGTCCTTTCACTACACCTTCTAAAGGAAAAAATATGTTTAGTTCTTTGCACATAGGAATTACCTCTTCTACTTCATCAACATTCATATCTCCACCAGTTCCATAGTAGCTCTTTAAAATAGGACGAACTGCTCTAAACCATCTTTTTAAAACGTCTTTTTTTTGTGGATCTGTAGGATCAAAATTAATTCCCGACTTCCCCCCGCCAATTGAAGGACCGGCTACTGTAAATTTAACCTCCATTGTTTTTGCTAGTGCAAGAACCTCTTCTTTTGTTACTCCTTTACGAATTCTAGTTCCTCCAGCAGCGGCTCCTCCTCTTAAAGAGTTAATAACCAACCATCCTTTAGCATTAGTTTCTTTATCGTTCCATTCAAAAACTATTTCTGGCACTTTATTTTCAAAAACTGATAGTAAATTTTCCATTAATAAATATTATTTTGCAAATGTATAAATTTACATACTAGTTTATCAGAAGATCAGCTAAAATTAGCTGTAAAAACTTCTCCGCAGCAACTATCTATTGATGCACCAGTTACTGTTTTAAGGCAGTTAATTTGATTTTCAACTCTTAATAAAGCTAGAAATCCAAAAATAATTGCCTCTTTAAAATCAACAATATTTTTGTTTGGTATTATAATTTTAGATTTTGAATATTCTTTTATTTTTTTAATCAAATATTTGTTATGCGCCCCTCCTCCTGTAATTAAACAATTACTTTCAGATAATTCTTTGCTTATCATTTTTGCAACATGTTCATAAAAGGTATGTAGTAAATCTTCAGTATTAAATTTTGATTTAAGCAAGGGCAAAATATTTATTTCTAACCATTCCCTAGAAAGTGATTTTGGTGATGATAATTTGTAAAAATTAATCTTATTGAGTTTATTTAAAATTTCTGGAATTATTTGTCCGCTCATACCCATATGACCATTTTTATCAAATTTTTTATTTTTTCTTTTTGAAAGGTAATTTAAAACAATATTTACAGGACAAATATCAAAAGCAAAAATTTCATTATTTTTTTTAATTGAAATATTTGCAAAACCACCCAAATTCAAACAGTATTTGTATTCTTTAAATAATTTTAAGTCTCCCATTGGAACTAGTGGAGCACCTTGACCACCTAATAAAATATCACGAATTCGAAAATTTGCAACTGTTTTAACGTTAGTTAGATTTGCAATCTTTTGTCCACAACCAATTTGTAATGTTATCTTATTTTTTGGCTGATGAAATATAGTGTGTCCATGTGAAGCAATCAAGTCAATATTTTTTAAATCTGAAAATTCTTTGATTTTTTTAGCTAAAAAACAACCATAGTCCCTATTAATTTTCTGAATCTCATCTGTATTAGATAGGTGTAGTTCATTCAGTTTTTTCTCCCAAAATTCTGAATATTTGATTGTCTTAGCTTTAGAAATAGAAAAACTCCAATTTTTATTTTTTTTAAAATTACATTTTACTAAATCAAGCCCGTCTAAAGAGGTGCCAGACATTAAACAGATGATATTATATGACAAATTATTTCTCATATTTTTCAAAGATATATTAAATTATGTACTTTTGTTAGGCTTTAAAATACGTATATGAATTTAGATTTTACAGAAGAACATTTGATGATTAGAGATGCCGCAAGAGATTTTGCTCAAAACACTTTGCTTTCTGGTGTTATAGAAAGAGATGAAACACAATCTTTTCCTAAAGAAGAAATTAAACAATTATCTAGTTTAGGCTTTATGGGAATGATGGTTGATCCAAAATACGGTGGTTCAGGAATGGATACTATATCTTATGTATTAGCAATGGAAGAACTATCTAAAGTTGATGCGTCTACTTCAGTGGTTATGTCTGTTAATAATTCTTTAGTCTGCTGGGGATTAGAAACATTTGGAACTGAAGAGCAAAAGAAAAAATATTTGGTTCCTTTAGCAAAAGGAGAAATAATTGGCGCATTTTGTTTATCGGAGCCTGAAGCAGGTAGTGACGCAACTTCACAAAAAACTACTGCAATAGATAAAGGTGATTACTATCTGTTGAATGGAACTAAAAATTGGATAACAAATGGAAGTACTGCTTCAGTTTATCTAGTTATAGCACAAACAAATATTGATAAAAAACATAAAGGAATTAATGCTTTTATTGTAGAAAAGGATATGGACGGTTTTGTAATTGGACCAAAAGAAAACAAATTAGGCATAAGAGGTTCTGACACACATTCTATTATGTTTACTGATGTTAAAGTTCCTAAAGAAAATAGGATAGGAGAAGATGGTTTTGGATTTTCATTTGCAATGAAAACACTATCTGGAGGAAGAATAGGTATAGCTGCACAGGCTCTTGGGATAGCTTCTGGAGCATATGAACTTGCACTAAAATATTCTAAAGAAAGAAAGGCATTTGGAAAAGAAATATATAATCACCAAGCAATTTCATTTAAATTAGCGGATATGGCTACTGAAATTGATGCCGCTAGACTTTTATGTTTGAAAGCTGGGTGGCTTAAAGATAATAATCAGAATTATGATCGTGCTAGTGCCATGGCAAAAGTTTATGCTTCTGAGGTTGCTATGCGTGTAACAACTGAAGCAGTTCAAGTTCATGGCGGTTATGGTTTCGTAAAAGAATACCATGTTGAAAGATTAATGCGAGATGCAAAAATTACACAAATTTATGAAGGAACTTCAGAAATTCAGAGAATCGTAATTTCAAGATCAATTTTAAAAGATTAAAACATGAGAAAAATATTATTTATAGTTTTATATTTAAGTAGTTTTTTAATTTCTAGAGCTCAAATCGATATTTCAGGAAATTCATTGAGTTCATTCACACATAATTTTATTCCATCTAGCTTTAGTCCTATGGATTTAAAACCTTCAGATATTCCTTCTGAATTGGTTTTAAAGCAAATGGGTTTATCAAATAAACAAATTGAAGAAGCTTTAAAGTACAAAGAAGGTACTGGTAAATATGAAATATCAAGTTATGATTCTACAAATTTAAATATCCAAACTAAAGAATTAATATTACATAATATTTTTTCTGACAGCTTAATTGACAGTACTATTTACCCAATAGCCAAGGTTTATGGACAGGATATTTTTAGAAATAGTAATATATCATTTTTTCAAAAATCGTTAGATGCAAAGGCTCCAGAAAATTATAAAGTAGGAACTGGAGATGAAATTTCTATTTCTGTTTGGGGATACAATGAATTTTCGGAGAATTTATTAGTTGATGAACGCGGATACATTTCACCAAGTTCATATGGAAGGATATACGTTAAAGGTTTATCCTTTAAAAAAATGAGATCCATGCTGAAAAGTAGGTTTTCTAATTTTTTTGATATGAAAAATTCAGAAATAGATGTAACACTGTCTTATTCTAGAGTTATTACAGTAAATATTGTTGGTGAAGTTTATCATCCTGGTTCATATTCAATTCCAGCTATAAATACAGCATTTAATGCACTAATTGCAGCTAAAGGTCCAACCCAAATTGGTTCAGTGAGAAATATTTATATCAAGAGAGGTGGAAAAATTGTTGATTCACTAGATGTTTATAGTTTTTTATTTAATCCACTTAAAGATCAAGATATATACTTGCAAGATGGAGATTACATATACGTTCCTCCTGCAGGAAATTTAGTTGAAGTGATAGGTGCCGTTAATAGACCTTATACTTATGAATCAAAAAAAGGTGAAACTGTTGATGAATTAATTAATTATTCGGGAGGTTTTACAAAGAAAGCTTACAAAGATATTGTGACATTAAAAACAATAGATTACAATAACATCAAGGTCAATGATATTTATAAAGATGATAGAAAATTAGTAACTGTTAAGAATGGTGACGAGATAATTATTAACTCAATATCAAATAGAATTTCAAATCTTGTAACTGTTGATGGTTCAATTGGAGTTAGTGGTGATTATGAATATATTAATGGAGAAAGATTATTAGACTTATTAAATAGAGCAAAATGTATTTCTGAAAAAACATTTCTTAAAAAAGTTTATATCATTAGATTAAATGATGATAAGACAAAATCTCATATCTCTGTTAATCTTGAATCTATTTTAAAAAATAAGGAACATGAAGATAATATTCTATTAAAAGAATATGATATTGTAAAAGTTCTTTCAGTTGATGACTTTACTGATGAATTTAGTGTTTATGTTGAAGGAGCTGTTCGTGATCCGGGAATATTAAAGTTTGGTGAAGGAATTACATTGCAGGATGTTTTATTACAAAGTGGTGGCTTAACACAACAATCAATAGGTAGTAGAATTGAAATTTCAAGAATTTTAGATTATGATGTTTCTTCCAATAAAATACAACCTATTCGTTCATTTATAAAGTCTTTTATTATCAAGCCAGATTTTACATCTAGTACTAATGCTAATTATGAGCTTCAACCTTATGACCAAATTTTTGTTAGAGAAAATCCAAATTTTAATACTCCAAAAAATGTAGTGGTTTCAGGAGAAGTTAAATACACAGGTGCTTATTCGTTATTACAAAATGATGAGACAATTTATTCCGTAATTAAAAGAAGTGGTGGATTAACAGAATTCGCTCATCTTTCTTCAGGAAAAGTTTACAGAAAGAAACAATCTAAAACACTTAAAAATAATCAGGTTGACATGAAGATTCCAGATTATATAATAGATACAATAGGTGATAATTATAAAATTTTAAATGCAATTTATTTAGAAGAACTGAATAATAAAAACAATTTATATGTTGACACTACTTTTTATGAGCTAGTTTCTTTTGATCTAAAAAAAGCATTATCAAAAAAATCATCCAAACATAATATAGTTCTAAAAGAAGGGGATAGTATTGTTATTTCAAAAAAATTAGATGTTGTTCAAATTAACGGTGATTTAAATAATCTTAAAAACTCTTCAATTAGTGCACCTTTTTTAGGCAAAAGAGCACATTATTATGTTAAAAATTATGGGGGTGGTTACTCCAGTGATAATAAAAAATCTAATACAACAGTTGTTTATCCAAATGGAGCTACGAAGAAAACATTAAACTTAGGTTTATTTACTTTATCACCAAAAATTGAACCTGGTTCAACAATAAAAGTCTCAAATGATTATAGTCAAAAAAAGAAGCAAAAAGATATTGATTATGATAGACATATTCAAAGCGTTATTACCAAAATAACTGCAGTAATTTCATTAACTTTATTAATAGATAGATTAAAAGGAAGTTTTTAATGGATAAAACAGATGAAATAACTTTAAAAGAAATCTTAAAAATATTTTCTGAGTATAAATCAGAAGTATTTAGTAGTAAAAAAACAGTTTTTTTTTCAGTTTTATTTTTTTGTTTATTGTCATTATTTTTTTCATCATTAACTAAATCAAAATATCAGGCCGACATCACATTTGTTGTTCAATCTACAACAAATGAAGGTTCAAGTTTAACAAATATTGGAAATATTGCTTCATCTTTTGGATTTAATATTGGTAGTTCAGAAAGTACATTTAGTCAAGCAAATGTTATGGAGTTATTTAAATCTAGAAGAATAGTTGAGGCAACACTACTTAAATCAGATGATATTAATGATAAAAAAAATATTTCTTTAATTGATTATTATACCAATGTTAATGAACTGAGAAATTCTTCTGATTGGAAAAAAGATAAGATTGATAAGATTGATTTTAAAATCAAAAGCAATAAAAGAGATAGTATTATTAGTTTGTTTTGGAATGATATAGTTGAAGATAATCTTGAAGTTAGCTTCAATTCAAAAGATGCTTCAATTATTACCTTAAGTTTTATTTTTCAAGATCAATATTTTGCAAAAGTTTTTGTTGAAAATATAATTACAGAAATGAGTAAATTATATGTTAGCTATAATACTTCGCAAAGTAGAAAAACATTAGATTTTATACAAAATCGTGCTGATTCAGTGTATTTAGAACTAAAATTAGCAGAGGAGGAATATGCTAAAGTACAGGATATAAATCAAAGAATAGTTAAAGCTTCCGGAAGACTAAAGGAATTACAATTAATGCGAACTGTACAAGTTTTGAATACAATGTATTTAGAACTTATAAAAAACTTGGAATTATCAAAATTAACTCTTCTGAAAGAAACTCCAATAATTGAAGTTATGGATGGACCCGTTCTTCCATTAGAAGATAAGAAAATTAAACCACTAATTCAGTTAATTATATTTATATTTTTAGCAATACTGTTTTCCAGTATTTATATAATATTAAGAAAATTAGTAAGAGAAGCTTGACTATAAATTATTACCAATTTAAAACTTTACCAACCTTAACTTGTAAGTCTACTGGAAAACCATACCACCAGATTAGTTCTGATGATAAAATTTCTCGTGTTGTTCCACTTGAAGTTGTTATTGTGTAATCTTCACTATTATCATTATCAGTTAAATAATCTTTAAATTCACTAGTAATAACTTCTGGTGATAACCAATAATGATAACCTAAAAATATTTCCCAAACCCATCCTTTACAGCTGACATTTCTGTAGCCAAAAGCTAAACCTCCACCATATGAAATCACATTACTTTCATCAATAAACATTGGAATATTCACTCCAGCAGGATCTAAAATTACGTCACTATAGTCTGAAAAAGGATTAGTGAGATATGTAAAACCACCTTTTGCTTGTAGGAAGTAGTCCTTTCCATGTTTTATAGATTGATCTTTGAAGTAATACCTACCAAAAATAGAAATTTTTGGACCAGAAAAAACATCATCTAAATTTAGAAGACCGTGATGGTATTGAATGTTTTCACCAATAGACCAATGTTGTGTAGTCTTTCCTAAAATATGTTCTAATTGAACTTGTGTTTTTGGGATAATCGGGTTGAATCCGCCGATTGTAATACTTGTTCTCCTATCACTATGTTCATTTACTTGAGCACTAGTAGTTAAAAAGAATATTACTGATATTATTAAAAGTAAACTTTTTTTCATAATTAATTAGTTTTCACAAAAGTATAAAAAATAATCTATTTTTTTACTTTAAGCAGTTTAGATGTATAATATTGTGTTTAAAGGTGTTTCACTAGTTTTTCTAACTTAACTCCTCTGGATCCTTTAATTAAAATTGTTTTTTCGGACATATTTTTTTTTGATAAAGCTATTTCAAACTCATTTCTACTATTGAAAGACTCTTTTAAAACTTTTTTAAATTCTTTCCCAACAAAATAAGTTTTAATCTTTAGTTCTTTAACTAGTGTAACAATTTCTTTGTGAGATATATAAGAATAATCTCCTAATTCGAACATATCTCCTAAAATACAAATCTTATTTTTTAATTTTTTTCTTGAAAATGAAATAATCATTTCTTTCATGCTAGTTGGATTAGCATTATATGCATCAAGAATTACAGTATTTTTTGCTGTCTTAATTATTTCAGATCTATTATTAGTTGGAATATAACTTTCAATTGCTTTTTTAATATTCCCTATTGAAATGTTAAAATATTTACCTACGCTTATTGCGAGCATTATATTATGAAATTGGTAATCTCCAATTAGTTTTGATGTGATTTCAGTTTCATCATGTGAAACTTTTGCATAAAGTTTACTTTCTAATAATGTTCCATTAACATCGCCAGTATTACCATAAGTAATCTTGTTTATATTTTGAGAGATTTTTTTTAATAATTTGTCATCGTTATTTAAAAATATTTGATTATTGTTAATTTTAATATTTTCATATAATTCGCTTTTAGCTTTAATTACACCATTAAAACTTCCAAAACCTTTTAAATGTGCTTTACCAATATTTGTTATAATTCCATAATTTGGTTTAGTTATGTTTGACAACAAACTTATTTCATTAATATGGTTTGCACCCATCTCAATAATACTAATATCTGTTTTTGTACATATTTCTAAAATACTTAGGGGAACACCAATATGATTATTTAAATTTCCTTTTGTAGCATGAGTTTTATATTTTTTTGATAAAACAGAGTAGATTAACTCTTTAGATGTTGTTTTACCATTTGATCCTGTTATTCCTATAATAGGAATATTTAATTTTTCTCTATGAAATGATGCTAGTTGCTGTAGTGTTTTCAAACAATTATCAACTAAAATAATTTTCTCATTTTTTTTATTAATTTCTTCGTCTACTATAGCATATTCACATCCTTTTTTTAAAGCTTCCTCTGCAAATTTATTTCCGTTAAATTTTTCTCCTCTAATAGAAAAAAAAATACTATTTGATTTGGCCTGCCTACTATCAATGCAAATATTAGGGTGATTTAAATATACTTTATAAAGATCGTTAATATTCATTTTGTAAAAAACCCCATAAGTTATCTTATGGGGTGTTTGAGTATTCTGAAAAATTAATTATTATCTTCTTTTTTTATTATAATCAACTTTTTTTCTTTGATTATTTTTATTCTTAGATGTTTGAGATCCAAGTCTATCCATTGCACATCTAAATCCAATAGCATCTGTAGATTGTGTTTCATCTAAAAATCTTCTGCTTCCTGGAGTCAACCAGTAGGCTCTATCTTTCCATGAACCTCCTTTATAAACTCTAGCTCTATCTGTAATTAGAGAAGAAATACCGTATTGGTACATTTCATTACTATTACCAGAGACCCCATCTGCAAACATTTTTGCATCGTCTTGGTATTTATTTATTTTAATGTTTCTTTTATCAGTTTCACCTTGTTCGGTAATTTCTTTATTTTGCCAATACTGCGCACCACCCATTTGAGATTCAATATCACCATCTAAATAATTTCTATTGTCTGCTTTTTTATAGTTTCTTCTATAAATATTTGCAGGATCAGTTTCATCAATATCTCTCTTTTCAATTCTTCCATCAATCTCGTTAATAATTGGAATCCCGTCTTCAGTTGTATTATATTCTTTGTATACATTACCTCTAAATTTCCTATGATCATTAATTGATGTTTGTTCTATTTCAGCTCTGTAAACATCCATAACCCATTCTGAAACGTTACCAGCCATATTATACAATCCATAATCATTAGGCCAGTAAGCTCTAACAGTAGTTGTAATATCTGCATTATCATTCAGATTACCTGCAACTCCCATATTATCTCCTCTACCTCTTTTAAAGTTAGCCATGATTTCTCCTTGATTTTTGGAAGAACCATTTCTTAGAGATGAGCTTGCCCATGGATATATTTTTCTATCTTTTGTATTTTCTTCTTCAGTATTACCTACATTTCCTAATGCAGCAAATTCCCATTCAGCCTCAGTTGGCAATCTATAAGGAGGGAGTAGTAGTCCATCATGAAGCTTAACAGTTCTTTTTCTACCATCTTCATCCATAGACCATCCACTTAAATCTTTAGGGGGATTAATATGATAAGATTCGTCAGATGCATCAAAGACTGCATCAGGATTAAGAAGGTATGCTTCTGTACTAAATGCTTGATCTTCAATTCTATTTTTAACGTCTTCAGTTAAAACACAAGCATCAATTAAAATTTGCTCGTTTACCCTGTCAGTTCTCCACTTACAATAATCTGTTGCTTGTAACCAGCTAACCCCAACGATAGGGTAATTTTTGTAAGCTGGATGTCTAAAATAATTATTTACATATGGTTCATTATAACCAAGTTTATCTCTCCATACTAAAGTATCTGGAAGTGCTTTTGTATACACCCATTCACCTTCATCGGGTTTAGAATAAACTCTCTTAAGCCAATATAAGTATTCTAAATAGTCAACGTTTCTAACTTCAGTTTCGTCCATGTAAAAAGAAGAAACTGTTACTCTTCTTGGAACATTGTTCCATTCAGTCATAACATCAGCTTCAACTCTACCCATAGTAAATGAACCACCTTCTACAAAAACGAGACCAGGACCAGTTTTTTGTTCTGTGAATTTATAGTTAAAATTTGTTTCAAATCCCCCGTTTCTAGGATTGTTATACTCCCATCCAGTAGTGGATGATCTTTCATAAGACCCGCTATTTTTATTTGAGCATGCCATTAAAAAAAGGCAACTTAGAGCTAGTATTATTTGATGTAATTTCATAGTTAAATTTTTAATATTTAAAATTGAGGACAACTAATTGTATTGTATGTTTTACTTTTCGATCTACAAGGAAGGAAATAGGTAAATGACAGTTCATGTGCTCCTAAAGTATTACTGTTTTTAAGTTCACTTACAGTAATATCATAACTATATCCAAACTTAAAAGTTTCTTGAATAAGCCCAGCCATTAAAATAAATGAATCAAAATTTTCTTCACTATGTCTTGCCCAAAGTCCTCCAACAATAGGACCTCTATTTACATAAACTCCATAATTAAACTGCTGAAAATCTTGTTGTCTTTGATATAGAAAATTAGGTGAAATGGTTGTGACATTTCTGCTGTATTTATTTAGTGCAATATTTCCACCAATATGAGTTGTTATTTTTCTAGGTAATTCACTTTCACTAATAAAACCTTGATTTGGTTGTGTTAAGTGATGAGCTGCAAATCCGAAATAAAAGTCCTTTGCATATACTACGAATCCTGTAGAAAAATCTGGATAATTAACATTATTTGTATTATTATCAATATCTTCTTGTGTTGGATAAATAAACCCATATTGCGGGTCAATTTGATCTCCAAAAGTAAGTCTAGACCAGTCTAGCTGTAAAATTCTATATGAAGCTTCAAAACCAGCATTTAAAGACCATTTTCTATTTATCGGAAGATGATAAGAATAGAGTAGTGATGCATGTGAAGTATTTAGTCTGCCTGCTCCAGCTCTATCTTGTGTAACAAGTACCCCAAGTCCTCCACCAACTGCGTCGACATGTTGATCCCAAGATGCAGAATAGGTAACGAAGGTTCTATCAATTCCAGGCCATTGGTCTCTATAGTTGAAGTTTACTCTTGGACAACCTTTTGGTGTAGCTCCAGTAAATGCAGGATTTAAATATAAAGGATTCGCATAAAATTGACTAAATGCCGGATCTTGAGCTTGGCTTTCCATGCTAACAAAAGACATTATAAATACTCCAACAAATAATTTCCAAATTCTATGCATTGTATTTTTTTTTCTAAATTTCAATTTCACAAAAATAGTAAATTATTTATTATATGATAATCTAGTATTAATTTTATGTAATATTTAACTTTTTTTATCGTTTAAAGATTAGTTTTGCATTATATGAGATTATTTATTATTGTTTATATTTTTTTGAGCTTTAGTTGTAATTTAAATGCGCAATATAATTCAGTTTTGTCATCTGGTGATTGGTATACTTTTTCAACAAATAGTAATGGTGTATATAAAATCAGTTATAATGATTTTTCGAGTTTAGGAATTAATCAAGAAAATATTCAAATTGATAATATTCATGTTTTTGGAAATGGTGGAGGAATGCTACCATATTTAAACTCAGATTTTCGACATGATGACTTAGTTGAGAACTCTATTCAAATTTATGATGATAATAACAACGGTGTTTTTGAGGATAATGATTATTTATTATTTTATGGGCAATCTCCAAATACTTGGACATATGATTCTATTTCAGGAAACTATAGTTTTAACCAACATCTATATTCTGACAAAGTATACTATTTTCTTAACATAAGTAATTATAACAACAAAAAAATCACATCTAAACAAGTAACATCAATACATTCTACTGAAGTAGATGAATTTCAAGATTTTTTTTGTTATGAAAATGAAAGTGAAAATCTAATTAGTTCTGGAAGATTATGGTTTGGCGATAGATTCTCATCAAATGAATCTAAAACATTTAGCTGTGATTTTCAAAATCTTGATACAGAATTTCCATTACATATAAAAACTGTTGTTGCCACAAGATCTTTAGTTCCATCAAATTTAAATATTAGTATTAATAATTCTTTAATTGAAAACTTATCAATATCAAATATTATTTCAACTCCATCTACAGAGTATGCAAAGTTGGTGACATCTGAAAATACCTTTTACTCTAGTTCTGATAATTTAAATATAGAATTATCCTATTTATCTTTTGATAATGGAGCTCAAATGTGGCTAGATTATATAGAAATAAACGCCAAAAGAAAATTAAAAATTTCAAATAGTTTTCTTGAATTTAGAAATCCAAATATTAGTTCTAATATTACTAAATATAAACTTGAAAGTAGTAATAATGTTGAGATTTGGGAAATAACAAACCCTTTAAATCCAAAAAAAATAATTACAGAATTTGGGTCCGGACTAATTACTTTTAAAGATTCAACTAACATTCATAGAAAGTACATTGCATTCACTGAGTCATCCTATAAAAAACCAAATCTAATTGGCTACATAACAAACCAAAACTTACATAATCTTTCTTCAGAAATAGAGTATGTTATAATAACTCATGAAAATTTTGTTGCACAAGCTAATCGTCTATCAAATTTTCATCAGACAAATAGTAACTTAAATACTGCAGTTGTTGAGTTGCAAAAAGTATATAATGAATTCTCATCGGGCATGCAAGATGTTACAGCTCTAAGAGATTTCTTAAGAATGCTTTATAAAAGACCTAATTCAAAATTAAAATATGTTTTATTGTTTGGAGATGGCTCGTATGACCATAAAAATAGAGTATTAAATAACACCAATTATATTCCAACTTATCAATCTTTAAATTCTACACATCCTACTCTTACGTATGTAACAGATGATTATTTTGGATTATTAGATGAAAATGAAGGTTTATTTATTAATGATTTAGTTGATATTGGAATAGGAAGATTGCCAGTTTCAAACATAACAGATGCTAGTAATTTGGTAGAGAAAATTGAAAGATATTATGATAAGGAATCTTTTGGTGCATGGAGAAATGATATTGTTTTTATTGCTGATGATGGTGATGCAAGTGATGGAAATATACATATGTCTCAAGCTGATAGTTTATCTAATATAATTGCTAATAATTATAATGAAATTAATATATCAAAAATTTATTTAGACAGCTATCTTCAAGAATCTACTCCTGGTGGTCCAAGATCATCTGCAACTCAAAGTGCTATTAATAATAAAATTAATAAAGGAGCTCTTCTTGTAAATTATACTGGTCATGGAGGTCCTTTAGGTTGGACACAAGAAAGAGTTCTGGAAGTTAATCAAATAAATTCTTGGGAAAATGATTATTTCCCTCTTTTTATGACTGCAACTTGTAAATTTTCATATTTTGATGATCCAGAAAGAGTATCAGCAGGAGAATATGTTTTGTTAAATCCAAATGGAGGTGCAATAGCACTATTAAGTACTACAAGGCTTGTTTATTCATCTCCAAATTATACATTAAATAATAAATTCATTAATGTTTTATTTGAAAAAAATCAAGATGAATATCCAAGATTAGGAGATGTTTTTAAACAGACTAAAGTTTTAAGTGGATCAGGAACAAATAATAGAAATTTTACCCTTTTAGGTGATCCAGCATTACGACTTGCTTATCCTGAAATTAATGTAGTTACTAGCTTAGTTGATGATACAATAAAAGCGCTTCAAGAAGTATTTATTGAAGGTTATATTGAAGATAGTTTTGGACAAAAAGTTAGTAATTTTAATGGTGTAGTATTTGTTACAGTATTTGACAAAGAAATTATTAGAAATACTCTAGGACAACAGTCATGTGAACCTATGCCATATAGAGATCAAAATAGCATTATTTATAAAGGTTCAGCAACTGTAGCAAATGGTAATTTTACATTGTCTTTTATTGTTCCTAAAGACATAGCATATAATTATGATAATGGAAAGATTAGCTATTATGCACTTACTAATGATGATTCACCAATTGATGCAAATGGGAGTTTTTCTGACTTTATTATTGGAGGAACTGCTGAAAATATTATTTACGATTATGACCCTGCTGAAATTAGTTTATATATGAATACTAGATCATTTACTGATGGAGGTATAACAAATAGAAATCCTTTATTACTTGCTGACATTTTTGATCAAAGTGGAATTAATACTGTTGGTAATGGAATAGGGCATGATATTATAGCCTACATTGATGGAGATAGATCAAATCCATATGTTTTAAACGAGTACTATAAATCAAACATTGATAATTATAAGCAAGGTGTTATTGAGTTTCCTTTCGAGGATTTAGAAATAGGAGAACATACTTTAACGTTAAAAGTATGGGATATTTTTAATAATTCATCTGAAGCATCAATTAACTTCACTGTAACAGATTCTGAATTTTATATTGAAAATTTCACTTCCTATCCAAATCCATTTTCTAATCAAACAAACTTTTATTTTCAACATAACAAATCAAATCATAATCTAAATGTTAGCTTAAATATTTACTCAATTGATGGGGTGTTGATTGAACAAATTTCAAATACTTTTAATGATCCTGGTTACCAAATTGGTCCAATTGTATGGCGAGCTAGAGACAAATATGGAGAAAAATTAAGTTCTGGTATTTACATTGCTCAATTAAATATTAGTAGTAGTGATGGAGAATTTACAACAAAATCAAATAGAGTTATACTATTACCTAAATAATTACGTTAGAGAAATGTAAATAAACTATATTAGCAAACAAATATCTATGATAATTAAAATTAGTCAATATATATTACTTTTAAGTTTTCTTCATTTTTCGTTTTTAACTAAAGCGCAAAACTTTGATGATTCTGATGGAGAGGAAAGAAGTTTACAACTTAATACGATTACCACAGCTGTTCCGTTTCTTTTAATAGCACCAGATTCTCGTGCTGGTTCAATGGGTGATGTAGGTGTAGCTACTAAACCAGATGCTAATTCCATGCACTGGAATCCAGCTAAATATGCTTTTGTTGAAGATGATATGGGTTTTTCAATTTCATACGTTCCATGGTTAAGAGCTTTAGTTCCTGATATTAATTTATCATATTTATCTGGTTATAGAAAATTATCAAGAAATGAAGTGGTTGGTTTAGAAATGCGTTATTTTTCTCTAGGTGACATTACATTTACAAATAATGATGGAAATACAATCGGCCAATATAAACCTAATGAATTTGCTCTTGGTAGCTCATATTCTAGAAAGCTTGCCGATGCTTTTTCTTTAGCCATAGCTGGTAGATGGGTTTATTCTGATTTAACAGGTGGAACTAGTGTCGGTGGTATTGAAACTAAACCAGGATCAACATTTGCAGCTGATATTGCTGCATATTATTTTCTTCCGCGTAGAATTTATAAGAAGGATTTTGATTTGGCTTTTGGAATGAACATATCAAATATGGGAGATAAAATTTCATATACAGAAACAGCAGTTAGAGACTTTATCCCATTAAATTTAAGACTTGGAACTTCAATTTCTACCAAAATTGATGATTATAATAAAATAAGTTTTGCTTTTGATGTTAATAAATTATTAGTTCCAACACCTCCAGAATATAATGACTCAATACCAGATCTAATAGTTGCTGGAAAAGACCCTAATGTGTCTGTAGTTAGTGGAATGTTTCAATCATTTAATGATGCACCAGGTGGATTTAAGGAAGAAATGAGAGAAATAAATATTTCTATTGGATCAGAGTATTGGTACAATAATCAATTTGCAATTAGAGCTGGTTATTTTAATGAACATGATACAAAGGGAGCTAGAAAATACTTTACATTTGGTTCAGGTGTTAAGTATAATGTATTTGAGTTAGACTTTTCATACTTAGTTAATACAAATAGAGATGCTGGAGTAACTAATCCACTTGCTAACACAATGAGGTTTACACTTATATTTGACTTTGGAGAAATATAATTAGATGACAAATTTAAGAATTGGTTTTGGTTTTGATATACATCAATTAAGAGAGGGGTTAGATTTTTGGTTAGGAGGAATAAAGATCCCTTACGAGAAAGGTAGTTATGGTCATTCTGATGCCGATGTTTTAATTCATGCTATTTGTGATGCTTTACTGGGAGCTGCAAATTTAGGAGATATAGGTAAGCATTTTCCAGATTCGGATCTACGCTTTAAAAATATTGATAGTAAAGTTTTACTAAAAGAAGTTGATAGCTTACTTAAAAAAAATGGGTATTCAATAAATAATATTGATTCTACAATATGTCTTCAAGAGCCAAAGATTGAAAAATATATAAATGAAATGCAAAAAACTCTATCTCATTGTATATCTTTAGAGCAAGAAAATATCTCAATAAAAGCAACAACTTCAGAAAAGTTAGGATTTATTGGTAAAAAAGAAGGTGTTTCTGCATATGCGGTTGTCCTCATAAAAAAAAATAATTTTTAATATTTATAATTCAGATCTCTTAAGTAAATAGTGATTTTTGCATTTGCGCAAATAATGTTTTTAGAGTTAATTGCATTTACTTCATTAGTAATTTCAATTTTACCTTCTTGTTGTAATATGTTTTCTATTTTTTTTACTTGAGATTCCTCTATTTTAAAATTTAATCTAAGTGATGATTCTGCAGGTTTTAAATAATTAATTTCGGCTTTTTTTACCCAAACTTTCAATTTTCTATTTTTAAAAATATAATAATACATGATTGGAAAATATGGGTCGCAAGCTGAGAAAATACTTCCTCCAAATATAGATTTATAGTAGTTTATATTGAAAATAGATTTTTTTAAAACAACATTCATCTCTCTATAGTCTGAGGAAATAGACTTTAAGTAAATCCTGTTAAAAAGTAAAGGGGGGAAAATATTGATTGAAAGTTTTAGATAAAACCTCTTATAATCCATTTTTATATAATTAAAAAATAGTTTAGTGAAATTTATGTATATGTTTTATCTAACAACAGGGCAAAACACTCCATTTTTTTCAAAATATTGTAGGGCATCTACTATTCTCAGGATCTCATTAACATTTCTAACCAAAGTAAAGTAATTCACAAGTTGGTGCTGAATAATTCCATTTTTATCAATTAAAAATAAACCTCTTAGTGCAATCATAGGGCCGTTAGCTTCTAATGTATTATTTTCATTTAT
>MDSV01072027.1_pt1 | contig 23460 bp, 28 predicted proteins | sample 810851 | NCBI WGS metagenome assembly MDSV01 (sample SAMN05326640, study PRJNA326480) | marine metagenome | isolation source: seawater | place: Atlantic Ocean: North East | collected 2012 | reverse complement strand
TTAGCCATAAGAAATCCTCCTTTTAACTATAAATAGTGGCTCTAATCATAGAAAGGATGCTAACACAAATTCATTACATTTATGTTACAAACTTTATTTATAATTAGAGCCACTAAAATATGTAATCAAAGATCACAAATTACTACCTGTTATAGGCAACTTCGCCATGCTGGTTATGGTCTAGTCCTTCTTCTTCTTCAGATTCAGTAACTCTTAGACCAATAGTATATTTGATTCCCAAAAGAATGGCAGATGTTAATACAAATGACCAGCCCCAAGTAACTACTATTCCAATCACTTGAATAGTCAGTTGGTTCCAATAATCAGGACTAAATACTTCGGGCATACCTGCAGCAGCAAAACCTACACCAGCAAACAAACCTGTAGCTAAAGCGCCCCAGGTACCACCCATACCATGTACTCCCCAAACTGCTAAGGCATCATCTACTCCTAATCTTAGAAGCAATTCAATACTGAGGTAACAAACTACGCCAGCTCCTATCCCAATGAATATAGCAGCGATAGGTCCTACTACTCCACAAGCGGGAGTTATTGCAACTAATCCAGCAACAGCCCCTGAAGCAGCTCCAACCGCTCCTGGCTTCTTACCCATAATCACAGACATTACAAGCCACATGATCATTCCTGCAGCTGCAGCAATATTAGTGACTACGAATGCATTCACCGCAAATTCATCAGCTGCCAATGCGCTTCCTGCATTAAATCCAAACCATCCAAACCAGAGAAGTCCGGCACCTAGAATAATCATCGGTAGATGGTGCTCTGACTGATCATGTTTAACACCTTTAGAATTCTTAAAGCCTAATCTTGGACCAATGATCAAGGCTGCAGCTAATGCTCCAATTCCAGAATTGATGTGCACAACTGTGCCGCCAGCAAAGTCCAAAGCTCCCATTTCAAACAACCATCCGCCTGATGCCCAAACCCAATGTGCTACCGGAGCATAGACTATGGTTAACCATAGGACCACGAATAAAGCATACGAAGAAAATTTCATTCTCTCTGCAAACGCACCTGTAATCAATGCAGGTGTAATAATTGCGAACATGCATTGGAAAATCATGAATAATTTATCTTCTGCGCTATCTACGCCAGACAACGCCAAGTGATCCAAGCCTCCCACAAAACCCGCTATAGAAGTTCCAAATGCTATGCTGTAGCCCCATAAAACCCAGACTATAGTGCACAAGCCCATGGCTACGAAACTATGCATTATAGTCGTAACCGCATTCTTGCGGCTCACCATACCGCCATAGAAAAACCCTAGTCCGGGTGTCATCAATAGAACTAGAGCAGAACAAGTTAATATCCATGCTAAATCAGCATTCATATTATTCCTCCTTAAAAAACAATTTCAAAGGGAGGATAAACGGCTTAGATTACAACCTCATTACAACTGTATTACAAGTTTGTAACATATATATTAAATTTATATTACATAGTATTAATAAAAACCCAGCATAATTAGGAAAATATTTTGTTATGTTTATATCTCTGATAAACTAGTTTTAATACATTTTGGAGTAAATTATGACAACCATAGACGATTTGCAAAACGATTATACTGATCTTGAATTTGAAATAGATATAAAGTCAGAAGAACATATACGCACAGATGTATTACTCACTTTTCAATACGACTATCCGAAGAGCAATGCCAGCGTGGAACTAGACACCGATGAATTCACTGCGGTATGTCCATGGACAGGTTTACCTGATTTAGGTACTTTGGAGATCTCCTACGTTCCTTCTGAGTCGCTAATTGAGCTTAAATCCCTTAAGTATTATTTGCTGTCGTATAGAGACGTGGGCATCGTCCAAGAGCATGCCGCTAATAGGATTCTCAATGATCTAGTAGAGTTGACCAATCCCAAATCAATGAATCTTACATTGACTTACAAAATACGCGGGGGAATTAATACTGCTGTTAAAGCTAGTTTTCCTATGAAGAGCTAATTGAAACAATCAAAGATCCAGACTCATATGTATCTGTTCCTTATTTTCATTGTCTGAAGCAAGCCTTATTCCTATCCACCAGTGCTTCCCCTGTCCTCTACGTTTTCTTTCAAACCCAAATTCTCTCAATCCTATACCAAAGCCTCGTTGAGATAGTGCGGTCATACCGACATCAGATGCCCATTTTTCGTATGAGTTAAACAATGAACCTGCTAACGACATGGATGAATTGCTAATCTCACATGCCTCCATAATGAAGTCCTTAAGATGCTCGTACTGCACAGATCTCTTCCGGGACTTTAGGCGTAATTCATTAGCAGTGTATTTAGAAGAACTGTCAGATTTATGTTCATTAGCCCTAACAACAACCAATGCATTTTGCAGCACCGATACAAACCCTTGAATTCCTCCAAATTGCTCCCAATCTATTGCTGTTCCATCTATATTTCTTGCATCAAAACGCCTATATGGATTATATGCTTCGTAAACATTGTGAAACTCTGGAGGGCACTCCCAAACAGGGTTCATAGGGTCTGTTATGAACGATTTCCCTAGTAGAGAAATGATCACCCTAACATAGCGCGTATTTGGGTCTTCTTCTGTTACAGGATGGGTAGCAAATATGCTCCCAAAGATCGCATCTACCTCAATAGCGGTAAATGCAAATGTGGATTTGAAATGATTCCTTACCGCAGGCCTAATTGCGCCGTACCCATAATCTGGATTATCTTCCCGCATATTAGCTTGATCAAACGGATTCCTGTTCCTTGGCAGGAACGAAAACTTATCAAGCACGAGTCTCCCGTTATTGGCCGTCTCTAGTATGGATAAAGACAGATAAAAATTTCGTAGTAAAGCTTCTATTCTATCTGATAACTTCATATTGATATATCGGCACCTATAAAGTTTCTTTGTTATTCGTCTAAATTCATTATCACTTTAATTATATTATCTTCTCTTTGTTCATACATATCATATGCGTTTTGCACGTCAGAAAATCCGGTTCGATGAGTGATAAGAGGACCTGGATCACACCAGCCGCGCTCTCTAAGAGACACAATGTCTTGTATCTGGCCTATAGGATCTAAGCTACGAGCTCCAGTAGTAGGTATAATAGTTGGCTGTAAATTCATCAGTGTATTGTGCTCCACTGGTACCAAAGCATCACTTTGTATGCCAAATACAATTACAGTTCCAAACTGCCGCACGTTATTAAAAGCAAAGTTAAGAGTATCTGGATATCCAGCTGCTTCAACAGTAATATCAGCCCCTTGTCCATCTGTTAGTTCTTTAATAGCTTCACTCAAATCTTCTTTGTCTGGATTGATAGTGTGAGTAGCACCAAACGTCTTAGATTTTTCCAATCTATAATCTAGAGGATCAACAACAATAACTTTACGAGCGCCCATCTTAGACACCAACATCGTAAAACTCAGTCCAATGCTGCCTTGACCAAATATAACCACATTCTTGCTTAAAACAGATCCCATTTTTCTACATGCGTATAGGACTGTACCTGATGGTTGACACATCAACCATTCGTCTATTGGACCTTGTTCTGGAAGCATAATCATTCTCCCAGGATCAGAAACTACATACTCTTGTAGACCACCTGTCCCTGGTCTAGCTATTACTATCACTCTTTGACCTTCTTGAATTTGGTCAGTTCTGCTCTCAACGACTGTCCCTGCTAATTCATGACAAGGCAAACCTGGATCCATTGGATATGCAGATTCGTCTTTTATTGGTCCATAATGATGCCTTATATCACTACCGCATACAGAAACTCTTTCTAATTTCACCAAACATTCCCCATCCACGGCTTGAGGCTGTTCAATATCAATAAATTCAAAATGTTTAGGTGCCGTCAATCTAGCTGCTTTCATAATTCACTCCAAAACTGTTGAATTAGTGCATAATACATTCAAACTATAATAAATGTCTATTTCAAGGGGTTTGACACCTTCAACAGAGAAATGTAGCCTTTAAAAAAATCGGGGTTAAAACCATATGGAAAACCACACAACTAACATACTGTGTCATAAAAATAATTGGGTTACCACAATAACCATTAACAGACCTAGATACCATAACTCTATAACAGCAGATATGTGGGAAAACCTTACACGCACACTCTTGAAATTAGATGAAGACCCCGATACGAGATGCATCATAATAGCAGGTGCAGGAGATAAAGCATTTTCCGCAGGTGCAGATATACACGAATTCCAGACTCAACGAATCAACTCCACAACTGGGAAAATCTACAATCATAAGGTAGATACGTTACTTAGTACCATCAGAAACCTACAAACACCAATAATTGCAATGATCAATGGTATTGCAGCAGGAGGTGGATGTGAAATATCGGTGGCATGTGATTTGAGAATCGCATCAACAGACTGCAAAATTGGTATACCCGTGGCACGGCTAGGGATTACAATAGGACACACGGAAATGAAAAGTCTGGTCGAATTAGTAGGTAGAAGTACAGCCTTATACATATTACTCAGTGCAAAATTACTGGATTCAAGCGAAGCTCTAAGGGTAGGGTTAGTAAATCAAGTCGTGGCTAAAGAAAATCTACAAAGCGTCACACAAGAACTAGCACAACAAATTTCAAATTTAGCACCACTATCCCACTCAGTTAACAAAATGACTCTTAATCAAATTTACGAAATTCCTGATTTGAAAAATCTTAATGATGAACAAAGAGCACTACCTTTAAACCAATTCGACACTGATGACTACCACGAGGGGTTCAATGCTTTCTTGGAAAAAAGAAGTCCTCAATTTAAAGGCAAATAACTTACAGCGTGATCGATTGTGTCTGATAAAAAAACCAAAATACGGGCTGATGTTTTAATGGTACAAACTAACCTAGCGGAAACTCGCCAGAAAGCTCAAGCTATGATTATGCAAGGCTCCGCATATGATCCTTCAGGCAAAATTCTGAAACCAGGAACTTTATTGGATCCAGATCACAAGCTTAACGTCAAAGAACAATTACCCTACGTTAGTAGAGGAGGCTTAAAAATTTCTCATGCATTAGAGCATTTCAACATCGATCTAAATGGATTAACAGTCCTAGATGTTGGGGCTTCAACCGGAGGATTCACAGACTGCGCGCTACAAAATAATGCTAAGCACGTATTTGCCGTAGATGTAGGTCATAGTCAAATACATTACAGCCTTGCACAAAACGACCAAGTGACTGTGATTGAGAAAACTAATGCACGATATCCATTTGAACTACCTAGTAAAGTCGACTTTATATGCATAGATGTATCATTCATATCTACTAGGCTGATCATTCCCTCGGTCATTTCTCACTTGAGTAATCAGGGAAGCTTATTATCACTGATAAAACCTCAATTTGAAGCAGGCAGGGATTCAGTCGGCAAAGGTGGAATAATAAAAGATCCCAATATTCATAATCAAGTCATGAATGGCTTCACCTCTTGGTGTGAAATAGAAGGATTCAAATTACTTGGCACCTGTGAATCTCCTATCCTAGGCAGGAATGGCAATAAAGAATTCTTTGGACTACTGACAAATTAATATCCACAGAGGAGAGTAAAAATATGGACATAGAAAATATAGCTAAAACTTTAATAGATTCTAATCAAACAGTATCTGTGGCAGAAGCATGTACGTGTGGGCTTCTTGGTAGCAAACTGGGATCTGTTTCCGGTAGTTCTAAATATTTTCCAGGTGGAGTTGTCGCCTACACAGGTGGACTCAAAGAAAGTATTTTAGGGGTACCAAAAAACATCGCAGAGGAATATGGGACGGTAAGTGAAGAAATGGCCATAGCCATGGCAGAAGGGATTTTGAACCTCGCAAACACTGACTATGCTATTTCCACAACTGGCGTTACAGGGCCAAACGCAGGTCGTTCTGGACATCCTATAGGCACATTTTGGATAGGATTTGCCTCCAAACAAGGGAAAAGAATAGCAAAACAAGTACAAATTAATTCCGACAGAAACGGAAACAAAGATGGCGCTTCAGACGCCGCACTATCCTTACTAAGTGAAAATATTATTGCGGATATCTAGGAGAACGACATGCAAATAACTGAACATGTATATAGCACACATATTGAAGAAGATCCTAATACCTTTGGAGCTATGCACCCAGGAGGTACTCAGATCTATTTTGTAGGGGATCCTACAAAAGAAATGGTGATGATAGATTCCGGTGAAAATTACCGACACTGGACACAACAAATCATTAAATATCATGCAGAATTAGGCAGTCCCGTTATCAGCACTATTTTTATCACGCATGGTCATGGCGATCATATCGGTGGCCTCGATAGATTACAGGAGTATTTTGGCTGTGCTGTTAGATGTCACCCCAAACTCGCACCTTTTTTGGCTCACAAACTTGATTCGTCTCCTGACGAACCTACAGTGCAAAAACTTAAATCTAATGAAATTATACAAATTTCAGGAGGAACAACGCTAAAAGCCATTTTCACGCCTGGGCATGAAGAAGACCATGTCGTGTATCATTTGAAACAAGACAGAGTGCTTTTTAGTGGTGACACCATACTTGGGAACTCTACTGGAAGTGTAAGAAATCTTAATCAATATATAAGTTCATTAAGGAAAATGTTAACCCTCAAACCTGAAATTATTTGCCCAGGGCATGGTAATACTGTCTTTAACGCGACAAACCGTATCCAGTTTTATTTGCATCACAGATTGCAACGTGAAAGCCAAATCCTAACAGCCGTTAAAGAAGGATCTGTTACGGTAGGCCAGATCGTTGACACAGTTTATCCCAGAAACTTACGCAAAAATCTGCGTGCCGCAGCGGCAAGAAATGTAGAAACTCATTTAAGTAAACTAGTGGAGGAAAATATTATTCACAAAACTGACTCCACGTACTCACCAATTTAAATTTGCAATCAAACAAAAATAAGGCATCATATGTTTTACAGAAATAGCACACGAAGACCATTTTTACCTATAGGCTGCAGTGCGCTTATCATTATAATCGGAGCTATATTAGCACTAACGCCTATAATCGAGATCATTGCACAAATATTAGGTTACATTCTTATAATTATCGGTATAATTTTACTAACATTTAATCTAGTTAAGAAAATATTTCTATAACTATCAAAAGGATCTAATTTTTGTTCTGGATATTAATTGCATGTTTTTCTGCATGCTTAATGGGAATCGTTAATGTTTTCGATAAAATAATTCCCACAAAATATAGCACCAACTACAAAACCTACCCCCTAAGCATCGGCTTAATAGGGCTTCCTATCACTCTAGTATTACTGATAGCAGTACTACCTTTCAGTCATACTAACTTAACAGGAATATCACTGATAATATTATCTGGTTGCTTGTTTGGACTACATGCCACAATAATTCTTAGAGCTATATACACCACTGAAGCTTCTAGGATTTTCCCTGTTGTACATACCCATCCACTATTCACTGCGTTCCTAGCTTTTTTTCTTCTTGATGAATTGCTCTCATCTTTTCAATGGGCAGCAATTATAGTAATCATAACCGGAGTGATAATAATCTCAATCAATCCCAAACAACAAATCGCTGGCACGAAGGTCCTGTTAAAAGCCTTACTGCCAATATTAGTCAGTGCTGCGATCTTGGGCACCTCAAATGCTCTACTCAAACCAGCTCTGGATAACTCGTCCGTATTAGTTACTCATGCTATAAGATTGATTGTACTATTTGCTATACTCATAGCTTTCAACCTGAATAAATCCACCGTTGCAGATGTCTCTAATTGGTGGAATAACAAAAAATCAGCCCTAGGACTAGTAACAACAAATGAGCTGATAGCTCAATTGGCTTTAATATCCTCAGTTTGGGCCATATCTTTAGGACCGGTATCTTTGGTATCTGCCATACTTAGTGCTTCAGGACTTGTCACTGTTGCCACAGTATTGATTCTGGGAAAATACATGAACTCTATCGTAAATGAAGACATCACCATATCAACTGTCAGTTTTAAGATTCTAGGCACTTTATTTATTATCGCCGGCGTTATAGTGATAACTATAGTGGGGTCTAGTTACAACTAGTCCCTTTCAAGCAACTCTATACGGACATTCTCTGGTCCTCTAATAAACGCAATTTTTACACCAGGTCTAATCTCATGTGGTTCAACTACAATTTCTCCGCCTTTAGCACGTAATTCTTCAACTGCGCCGTAAACATCATCCACTTTAAATCCAAAATGGTCTAGTCCTAAATATGGGGTGCCGGGACTGTTAGGCAAATCCAAATCTTCAGGAACAGCTGCTATAAATATAGCTAGTCCATTTATATCTAGGTCTATCCTATTTTGTCCATCGGATTGCACAGATTCTAAAACCTCCGCATCAAACATTTTATGAAAATATTCTGCCATCCCTTTGGGATCTTTACTTCTAATATGGATATGGTCATACGAAAATGTAGCTTTCATAACTACCCTCCTTTATATAATCGTTGCTAATATTCATCCCATTTGAATTGACTCAGAAATTATGATGGTGATAACATCAGCCTCAAAGTTAATATAGCATCTTTGGCACACATGTTTAATAGGGAAGATGGTGAAAGTCCATCACGGTTGCGCCACTGTAAACACATTATATAGCCTAAAGCCACTGTCTTGATGTCGGGAAGGCTTAGAGGTAATCTCGTGTAAGTCAGGAGACCTGCCAAAGAAACTGTCTGACATTCTGCGCATACAGAATCAGGGCCCATATAAAGCACTTGTCAGATGGCAAGTGCTTTAGTCATTCATAAGGACATATATGGAAAACAAACCTAAAATAAGTGCATTGATTTGTATTGATCCTGCAAGATGTTTATGGAAAAAAGTAGATAATAAAACGCCTCTTGATATTTTATGGGAACTTAAACAAGCTTTTGATTCTTCAGAAAACGTAAACGTGACCGCGTGCAAATGCATCTTCGGATGTACCTATGGCCCTCGCATGGATATTATTAACCATGAGACCAAAGAAAAAACCATTTACGGATCGATCGATGGGGAAGTTGAAATATCTGTCAGGGGAGTCGTCAACATGAATAAAATACCAAATAATCCCCAAGACTTACTACCGCGGCCAAATATTTCCAAGGATTTAGGTTAATTTTATGGCAGGAATAATAATAGCAGGTGTCAAAAGCGGAGTAGGCAAAACCACTATTGCCACGGGAATCATGGCTGCTCTAACTCGTGCTGGACACAATGTGCAGCCATTCAAGGCAGGTCCTGACTACATAGACCCTTCATATCATTCTTCTGTTTGTAAGAACATTAGCCGCAATTTAGATTCTTGGATGCTAGATGAAAAAGTGATAATTGAACTTTATAATCGTTCTTCCTCAAAAGCAGATATCTCTATCATTGAAGGAGTAATGGGCCTTTTTGATGGACACTCCAATCTAAACGAAGAAGGCTCAACGGCCCATGTATCTAAATTACTGAACCTTCCAGTGATACTAGTGGCTGACGCAAGTAAGGTGGCTAGGAGTATCGCCGCAGAAATATTAGGATTTAAACTTTTCGACCCCAAAGTCAAAATAGCCGGAGTGATACTAAATGGAATCAGCAGCGAGCGCCATATAGATTTTTGCAAACCCCAAATCGAAGAAACAACTGGCATTCCTGTTCTAGGATATATGCCACGAAGACCTGAATTGATACAACCGGAAAGACATTTAGGTCTAATACCCACAGTTGAAGGAACAATAGCAAACGAATGGGTGGAATGCCTAGTCGAACAAATAACAAAAACAATTGATTTAGACAAGATTATGGCGATATCTAAAGAGGCAGGTGTGACGACCCATGAATCGTTAATCTTCCCTGATCAAAATATTCTCTCTACGGTCAGAATCGCCATTGCACAAGATCATGCTTTCAACTTCTACTATCAAGATTCACTAGATCTATTATCTGCGTGGGGAGCAGAGTTAGTACCATTTAGCCCGATTATGGATACAGCATTGCCTCAAGACTGCGATGGAATCTACATTGGAGGTGGCTTTCCAGAGGTATATGCTGAAGAGCTATCATTAAATAAGTCTATGATGAATTCACTAGTCAAAGCTTCCAATAATAACACTCCCATCTATGCAGAATGCGGAGGATTAATGTATTTGGGCAAAAACATCATTTCCGAAGATGGGACACCTCTGCCCATGGCAGGAGTGTTCCAATATCAATCTATGATGACTGAAGCTAAATTAACTCTAGGCTACAGGGAAATCAAATCTCAAATTCACAGTCCTATATTACAAAAAAATCAATCAACTAAAGGCCATGAATTCCATTGGTCATACCTCAATCGAGAATCTAATGAAAAACAAGTTCTGTATAAGATATTGAATCAGTATGACCGTACGGAAGGTTTCTATACCAACAAAACATACGCTTCATATATTCACATACATTTAGCCAGCAAGCCAAATTTAGCACAAAATTTTATAAAATTTTGTAAAACAAAGTAGAGGTACATATGACGACAAACGACCCAAGTACAACCCCTCAGTCTGTGACTGGACCAAGGATCAATAAAGGACTGGTAATAGTCAACACCGGTACAGGTAAAGGTAAAACTACAGCAGCAATGGGAGTCATGTTTAGAGCATGGGGACGAGGAATGAATGTGATAATGATGCAATTCATTAAACATTCAACAGCAAATTTTGGAGAACAGCGAGCTGCAAAAAAACTAGGGATCACTATGAAGGCCATGGGAGATGGTTTCACTTGGAGATCTAAAGATCTAGATCAAAGCGCGGAATTAGCAAAAGCTCATTGGGAAGACTGTAAAACACTCATATCTAGCGATGAGTACAACCTCATGATTCTAGATGAATTCACATATCCAATGCATTACGGCTGGGTAGACGTTGATGAAGTAATAGAAACTCTAAAAAACAAACCCGAAATGCTACATGTAATAATTACAGGCCGCAATGCGCCTGAAAAATTGATTGAATATGCCGATTTAGTCACAGATATGACATTAGTTAAACACCCGTACAAAGAAGGGATCAAAGCACAACCAGGAATAGAGTTTTAGTATGATAAATATCAACATAAAACCATTAGATAGCCAGTCCCAAGAAGACGCACGCTCTCGTCAGAGCACACTAACAAAGCCTCCTGGAAGCTTAGGTAAACTGGAAGAGCTATCGGTTCAATTAGCTGGAATATACCAAAATCCCATGCATAAAATTGAAAAGAAAATGACAGTAGTAGCAGCTGGAGATCATGGAATAGTCAGTGAAGGAGTTAGCCAGTACCCACAAGATGTAACCGGACAAATGGTTCTAAACTTCCTAACCGGTGGAGCCGCTATAAACACAATCTCACGAAACTCAAATTCAGATATCATGGTTATAGATACTGGCGTTAAATCTGAACTTCCAGACCACCCACAATTGCGGTCTATGAGAATCGCTCCGGGTACAGAAAATTTTGCCCAACAACCAGCTATGACTGTAGAACAAGCAGAAAAATGTATTAATAACGGAATAGATTTAGCAAACGAACTTTCTCAACAAAATATAGATTTAGTAGCTTGTGGAGAAATGGGAATAGGCAATACTACTCCAGCTAGCGCCATCACAGCAGTCATTTGTAATAAAGCTCCGGAAGAGGTAACAGGAAGAGGAACTGGAATAAATGAAGAGTCTCTTAACCTCAAGATAAGTGTTATAGACAAAAGCATCCGATTACATACTCCAAATCCTACGGATGGGATAGAAGTATTAAGTAAAATTGGTGGATTTGAAATCGGATTCTTAGCCGGCCTCATGCTAGGGTGTGCAAGTAACAATATAGCGGTCTTAATCGATGGCTTTATATGCACTGCAGCAGCCTTAATAGCATCCGTTATCAATCCCATATCTAAGGATTATATGCTCGGCTCACATCAGTCGGTAGAACCTGGCCATATAATAGCCTTAGAACACCTGGGGATAGAACCTTTATTAAATTTAAATCTGCGACTCGGAGAAGGAACTGGAGCTGCCTTAGTAATGCCTATTGTAGAAGCGGCAATGAAATGTTTAACCGACATGGCCACCTTTGGAGAAGCGGGAGTGTCTGATTCTTCATAATGATGCTAATCATTAAATCTTTCATTTTGTCATTTTCTTTTTTGACTTGGGTTCCAACCCCGAAAAAACTCAACTACTCAAATCAAGAATTCAGTTTTTCTAAATCTTTTTACCCTATAGTTGGATTATCAATTGGTTGCATATGCTATCTAATATATTGGAGTTTAGAATTTTATTTCCCTCATTATGTAACCGCAGGGTTTATTTTAATGTTCCTTACTTTCGCTACTCGATTCCTGCATTTAGACGGATTTATGGACTGCATGGATGGCTTTTTTGGAGGTCATAATTCAGAACGCAGATTGGAAATAATGAAAGATCCCCACGTAGGAGCATTCGGAACGGTAGGAGTTATCGTACTCTTAATAATTAAATTCTCATTGATTTTCTATGCATTAGAATCTGGCACAAGTCTATATGTCTTGATAATGTTTCCTGTTTTTTCTAGGTGGGCAATGGTACTAGCGCTGGTAACTTTCAAATATATAAGGCCTATTGGGCTTGGTAGCACATTCCAAACAGAAAAAACAGCAGCGTCTTTTATAATAGCAAATGTATTAACGATAGGCATTGCGATCCTCTTGACCTACTCATACCTAGCACTTTTACCTATTCTGTTAGTGGGATGCTGGACTATTGCATTCGGGTATCTAAGTAAGAAACTACTAGGAGGAGGATTAACTGGCGACTGTTACGGAGCAATCAATGAAACTTCTGAAGTCATCGGTATGATTACACTTCTAATAATATTCAATACCAATGGATTGCTAGGATGATTATCTGAATGTCTGTTTTACTAGATATCGATTCCTCTGTTTTGGTGATATTGGTCGCATCATTGGCGATCGACTTAATTATAGGTGAATGGCCTGCCAAAATTCATCCTACAGTATGGATAGGGAATATAATTAGTACGATATCTAAGCCATTGCCCCGCACAGGGAGCAAATCTTTTATATATGGACTTATACTAGCCATATGTCTACCTATGACCATACTAATTTCAACTTGGCTACTGTTAGCATATTTAAAAAATGTTAACCAATGGATATATATATTAGTATCAATATACTTCCTGAAAAGCTCTTTCTCTTTGAGGCTCTTGGGATCAACTAGTCTCAAAATATCCAAGACGATTAAATCATCTGGATTAGACAAGTCTCGTACAGATTTAAAAGCATTAGTTAGCAGAGATCCTAGTCAATTAAATGAGCAACAAGTCCTCGCTGCGACTATTGAATCTGTATCAGAGAACACTTCTGATAGCGTCATAGCACCATTACTTATGTTTGCAATATTTGGGATCCCAGGCGCATTAGCTTATAGAAGTATAAATACACTCGATAGCATGATAGGTTATAGGGGTGAATTCGAACTTCTAGGCAAAGCATCAGCAAAATTAGACGACATAGTTAATTGGATACCCTCCAGATTATCTGGAGCATTAATCGTATTGTCTTCTATTTTCTTGCCTTCACAGAAGTTTTCATCGAGTCTTAGCATTATGTTAAAACATCACAGAAACACAGAAAGCCCGAATGCAGGATGGCCTATGGCAGCTATGGCAGGAGCCTTAGAAATTGAATTGTCAAAACAAGGACATTACAATCTTGGTCAATCAAAGCATCCAATATCACATAACGATATCCAGAATTCAGTAAGATCGTTATACTCCTCATCATTAATATTCACTTTGATTATCGTAGCTATTATTGTCAGCAGGATTTACTGAAATGGGATTAATTTCACAAATCATTACTTTATCAAAAGAAGAATCTCAGTATTCTAAAGCAATCCATGGGGGCACCAATGTCTTGGAATCTCGTGAATTCAAATATAGAGAAGTTCTAGATTTCAGCGCCAGCATATCCCCCATTAACATCTCCTCTCAAATATTGGAATTAAGTCAAAATTTAGACCTGTCGCAATATCCAGATCCAGATTGTGTACTTCTAAAGGAGAAAATAACAGAAAGTCTCAAGCAATATTCCCTATCACCGGATAACATATCTATTGGGAATGGCTCAACCGAACTAATTTATGCTATAGCGTCTGCTTTTCTAACCATAACTGATACTCTCACTAGTAAATCTTTAATCTTTCATCCTACTTATGGAGAATATTTTACTGCCAGTACCCTGCAAAAAGCAGAAATTTCACTCATCACACCTCATTATACTAACCCTGGATGGGAATGGGACTGGGAATTAGCCTATAACTTTATACAAAACCACAACCCTAACCTAATATTCTTATGCAATCCCAATAATCCTACTGGAAACTATTTCAGTAAATCCCAAATAGTCACATTACTAGAAAAAATAAAATCTGCATCATCAATATTAGTCCTAGACGAAGCGTATATTGATTTCGTAACCGATCATCAAGACCTATACGATTTAGTTCAGAAATACAAAGTGATTCTTTTAAGGTCCCTTACAAAATCTTATGGGATAACCGGATTAAGACTAGGATACAGCCTTGCTAATGCAGAAATCACGTCACAAATTAATCAATATATTCCTCCATGGTCCGTAAATACTTTGGCTCAAAATGCTGGCATTCATCTTTTCTCTGGGAATGACCATATACAAACAGGCAAAGAGATAATCGATAAATCCAAAAACTACCTGATCAATGCACTAACTGATTTGGGCTACACTGTTGAACCTTCAAATGCTAATTTCATTCTAGTCAAAGTGTCCAGTGCCAAAAAAATGCGAGACTCTCTAATACTTAGAAACATCATAGTAAGAGATTGCACTAGCTTTGGACTCCCTGAACACGTTCGCATAGGCATCAGATCAATACCAGATTGCAAAATACTAATCGAAGCCATCCATCAAGTAACATAAAATTGCTATACTAAATAAAAAAGGACTGACATGGGAAAGATTTACATGGTTCGCCATGGGGAAACACAATGGAATACCGAAGGAAGAATTCAAGGCCAAACCAATATTCCGTTATCTGAAGTTGGGAAACATCAGGCTAGCTTAGCTGCTGACCAGCTATCTACGGTCAAATTTGATGCAGTTTACTCAAGCGATCTAGATCGAACATTAGAAACTGCTAAGATTATAGTTGCATCATCTAACCTGAAAATTGTAACAAATCCTAACCTTCGTGAAAGATTTTTTGGTATCTTTGAAGGATTAACAATACAAGAAAGGGAAGATACCTACCCTGAATTGTTCGCACAATCCACAAAGAATGATGTGAATTTTACCCCTCCTGAAGGAGAAAGTATAAAAGACACTTATACTAGAATATCAACTCCAGTGCAGACATATAAAGACAAGCATATGAACGATACTATATTAATTGTCGGGCATGGAGGTTCTTTAAGATGTGCAATCAGTTCCCTGCTTGACTTGCCTTTAGAGTCCTCATTTAAATTCGTCCTGTCCAATTGTGGAATAACTATTTTTGAAACATATGAAAATAACACTGTTCTGCTTTCTTACAACGACACTCATCATATACATGGCATAGAAAAGAAGGAAGGATACTAGTGCTTGGCAAAGTAATTATGGTTCAAGGAACCGCATCGCACGTCGGGAAAAGTGTGTTAGTATCAGCTCTTTGCCGAATGTTCCGGCAAGAAGGTTTTAAAGTAGCTCCATTCAAAGCCCAAAATATGTCTAATAATTCTTTTGTAACTTTAGATGGAGGAGAGATCGGGAGAGCACAGGCCGTTCAAGCCGAAGCTTGTGGAATTGATGCTACAGTTCAAATGAACCCCGTGTTACTAAAGCCAGAAGCAGATCATCGTTCCCAAGTTGTTGTTTTAGGCAAACCTCTTTTAACTGCTGAAGCCAGAGACTACTACGATCTTAAACCGACTTTATGGGAATCCATTACACAATCCATAGATGAATTACGAAGGCTTTTTGATATAGTCGTAATCGAAGGAGCAGGTAGTCCAGCAGAAATCAATTTGAAAAAAAATGAAATCGTGAATATGAGTGTAGCAAAATACTGCCAAGCTCCAGTATTATTGTGCGGAGATATTGACAGAGGAGGAGTGTTTGCGTCTCTAGTCGGTACTTTAGAAATATTAGAACCAGAAGAAAGAGATCTTATTAAAGGCTTCATTATTAATAAATTCCGCGGGGATATTAGCTTGCTTACAGACGGACTTGACTGGTTAGAAAATAAAACCCAAAAAAAAGTTGTTGGTGTAGTTCATCACTACAGGGACATACACATTCCCGAAGAAGATTCTGTAGCTTTAGACCTCCCTAGCCACAAAACCCAAGAGGAACACATTACAGTTAACGTTATACAGCTTCCCCATATTTCCAATTTCGATGACTTCGATCCTCTACTGAGAGACCCATTAGTAAATCTCCAGTTCAGCACCACTGCCGATTCTTTAAGTGCTACTGATCTAATAATAATTCCAGGAAGTAAATCCACTATATCCGATCTGCAATGGCTAGAAAAAACCGGAATATCAGATAAAATCACACAGCTACACCAAGCCAACAACATACCGATAATTGGAATTTGTGGCGGATATCAAATGCTAGGAAAACAATTATTGGACCCTAATTTAGTCGAATCCCAATTACCCGAGTACTCAGGTTTAGGCTTGCTTAATCACACCACCACTTTCGCATCAACTAAGTCTACCCACAGAATCACCGGGAAAGTAGCAAGCAATCACGGTTTATTAAAGCATGCTACAAACTCCCAAATTTCTGGATACGAAATACATATGGGAGCTTCTATACATGAATCTTCTTCGCCATTCATATTAGAAACACGAAAAGACGTCCCTGATTTTACTCCTTGCCCTGACGGGGTAGAATCAAATGATGGTATTGTTTTTGGGACATATATACACGGACTCTTCCATAATACAGCTATAAGACAGTCCATAGTAAAGTTCATATCTGAATCCAAAGGAATAATAGTTACAAATGATGATTATGAGTACTCTATGGACAACGAATACAATAAATTAGCAGATTGGGTTAGAAACAGCCTAGATATGAATTTCCTTTACAGAATAACTGGATTAGAAACCCAAATAAATTTTAGGGATTAAATATGGTTGGCAAAATTCGTCTTGTGATTGGAGGTATCAGGTCAGGTAAAAGTAACCATGCTGAATTATTAGCTGCAAACTCGGGCAATCAAGTAATATACTTAGCTACAGGCAAGGACACCGATGAAGCCATGCGGAACCGGATAATCCTCCACAAACAAAGACGGCCTTCCAATTGGATTACTCTGGAAGAAGCGTTAACCATAGGGGACGCAATTTCTGAATTTACAATGAACTCAAATAACCCTTTAACTATATTAATTGACAGTCTGGATTTTTGGATCACAAATCGTCTATTAGACCATCCAAACGCAACTTACGAAGAACATGAAACATGGCTGACTGATCACATAACACAATTGATTATAACCTGTAATCAGCAAGTTGCAGAAACCATAATTGTTACCAGCGAAGTCGGAAAATCATTGGTATCAGAACATCAATTAGGACGATGGTTTCAAGATCTCATAGGAACAATCAATCAAATAATAAGTGCTTCCTCTGATACTGTTGACTATATTGTCGCCGGAAATGTTCTGAATTTAAAATCTTAATACTGGAATAGCTCTGACTTAAAAATGTTCAATGGCCAATCCACATACAAAACACCTGCATCTTGCGGAGAATTATTACAAGGTGTCATAGAAGATTCTTTTGCGCTAATCTCCTGCCCTGTAAATTTATATAACAATGTTACTGTGCAAATCGATACAAGTGGAATAATCAAAGGTGACTCTAAGCTTCAGAAATCTATCAAAGCGATTGAAAGCACTTTAATATTCTTTGAGAAGTCTCATTTAGGAGCAACCGTCAAGGTCAGTAATCCTATCCCCAAATCAAAAGGATTAGGCAGCAGTACTTCAGACGTAACCTCTTGTATCGCAGCAACCGCTAACGCAATCGGAGAATCAATTAATGCAAAACAAATCGCATCAATTGCGACCAGCATAGAACCTAGTGATGCAACGATGTTTGAAGAAATGGTATTATTTGCTCATAGAACAGGATTACTGATTAATAGATTAGGCGATTTGCCCTTACTTGATATTCTAGCAATCGATTTTGGCGGGACTATAGATACAGTAGAATACAACATGGTAGACCGATTCTCCATGTGGAAAAAGCATGAACAAGAAACTCAAAATGCACTTCGTGATATAACTGAAGGAATCAAAACTAATGATGTTGCATTAATAGGAAAAGGCGCAACTGCCAACACTTACACAGCTCAGAAAATAAAACCGAATCCTAATTTAGACCAAGTGATAGAACTAGCACAATCTATTAACGCAGCAGGAATTTCTTTAGCACACAGCGGGACTATCATCTCGATAATATTAGATCCTAAACAAAAACAAATGACATATACACTTAAACAAGCCAAATCCAAACTGAAAAGTGCAGAAAATATTACCCATTTTAAAACCACGCGTCCGGGCCCAATCCAAATAACATAAGGTGAAGAAAATGTCAGAACACAAAATATCAGTTATTCCAGGTGATGGTATAGGCATCGAAGTAATCACAGAAGCAAAACGTATTATGACACATATAGAGGAAACTAACGCAGGCATCAAATTCAATTACGTGGATCTACCTTGGGGATCAGAATATTACAGGCAAACTGGCCTCATGATGCCTGAGGATGGACTTGATCAAATCAAGGATTCTGATGCTATTTTGTTTGGAGCTGTTGGAGATCCTAACATCCCTGATCACATAACTCTCCAGGGCCTACTACTACCCATGAGAAGACAATATGACCAAGGTATCTCAATAAGGCCTGCCTATTTATACCCGGGAGTAAACTCTCCTATCAAGGATAAAGGTCCTGGAGAGATTGATATGGTTATTTTCCGGGAAAACACAGAAGGTGAGTACGCTCCAGTTGGTGGCAGTTTGTACTCAGGTACCGAACATGAAACCGTAATCCAAACAAATGTATTTACAAGGAGAGGAACAGAAAGAATTATAGAAGCGGCATTTGAATATTGTCTGCAACGAAACACCAAACTTAAAGTCACTTCCGTGACAAAATCGAACGCTCAGGCACACAGCATGGTATTTTGGGACGAAGTATTTGAACAAGTAGCCTCTCGCTATCCTATGATACAAACTGAGTCGCTTTTAGTTGATGCTGCTTGCATGGATTTAGTGAGATGGCCTGAAAATTTTGATGTCATCGTAGCATCAAATCTTTTTGGGGACATTATGTCAGACATCGCCGCAGTTATAACTGGGAGTATGGGCTTGGCTCCTAGCGCCAACATAAATCCTGAAAGGCAATATCCATCAATGTTTGAACCTGTTCACGGCGCGGGGTTTGATATTACAGGCAAAGGAATAGCAAATCCAATTGCAACATTTTTTGCAATATCTATGATGTTGGATCATCTAGGGGAAAATGAAATAGCTCAAAAACTTAACGATGCAATAATACAGGCTCTAACAACACGGAAAGTGCTGACTCCTGATTTAGGAGGTACAGCCAGTACTTCTGAGGTCACTGACGAAATAATGAGCCTTGTCAATTAACCCAGCAAATAAGTGACCATTTTCTGCTCTAGCGCTAGACCAATTTGCTCGCATAATTCCATTCTAGAGTGCCTGCCTTTGGTCCCTACGAAACAGACGCCTAGCAAGGTACCAATTTTAAAATCAATGATTGTAAATGAAACTTCACCCTCTGGCCCTTCTTCAATCAAATGTACCGCCAAAGAATGATCAAAAAAATGCTCGGAAAGGATTTCTTTCACATCCAAAAGTTTTTGATTCACGCCAATGAGTTCTCCAATCCTGTCCACAAAACGTTTAAGGAAAACTTGTTCCATCCAGTCATTAACACTTCGGTCGTTTTCAAAAGAATGAGCCACACAACCGATTACAAAATCATCACCATCAGACATTTTTTCTAGATTTCTGATGCCAAACTCTCTCATAAATCCAGTTTTCCTACCTTGATTGAGAAAATAGGATTCGGTATCTCCATGAAAACCAGATTCAGCTAGTTGACGATTAGTAAGTATACCTTCATTAACAACTCTCAATCCTGACAAATAGATTGAGATCTCTTCCAAATCAAGCACCATGCTTTCTAATTTGGAAATATCCGTGTCGTAAGTCATCGAATTTAATCTAATATTATTCAATCCAGATTTACCTATGATCCATTAATCTAGTTAACTCTTATAACTAATAAAACTTGACCGATCATATCACATCAGCCCTGCAAGGCTAAATGCGTCTTGTCTTACAGAAATCCTATACCAACATTACCTACTTGTCGTATAATGATCCGTACAATGATTCATTCTATAATTGTGCTAACTCAAATCAGTATAGAATCATACCTACGGAGCAGAAAATGAAAAACAAAGTATTCTCAACTTTTGACGAAGCAGTCAAAGATTTCCAAGACGACTCAGTATTCATGTCGCCTGGATTCGGTAACGTAGGAGTGCCAAGAAACCTTTTATCTGCAGTGAACCGGCAAGGTGCTAAAGGTCTGACAGGGATATCCAATAATGCTGGCGCCTTGGGAGACAGTATAGACGTAGGGACACTTATTCAAGCTAAACAAGTTAAAAAAATGATTTGTGCATTCACTGCGCCTACTCATCCATCACAAGTAACTCCATTCGTAGAAATGTATAACAATGACGAACTCGATGCTGAACTTGTTCCTCAAGGAACTATGGCAGAACGTATTCGAGCGGCAGCCGCAGGGATCGGAGGATTTTACACTCCCACCAGTGTAGGTACTGAACTAGCTGAAGGCAAAGAACATAGAGAAATTAATGGACGTATGCATGTATTAGAATTCCCTCTCCATGCTGATTATGCCCTAATTAAAGCATACCGAGCCGATACTTTCGGCAATCTGCAATTTAGATTAGCAGGTAGGAATTTTAATCCAATCATGGCTATGGCAGCTAAAACCACCATAGTTGAAGTAGAAAAAGAAATAGTAGAAGTAGGTCAATTAGACCCAGATCAAATCCATGTATCAGGGGTCTATGTCAACAGGATTGTATTAATTCCAGAAGACGGAATATTTTATTAAGATTAAACATACGAGGATAGATATGGCAGAAAAAGTAAAATTAAATAGGCAAACCATGTGTGACCGATTAGCTATGGAATTCCAAGATGGATGGATAGTTAATTTAGGAGTTGGAATGCCTACTTTATGTTCAAATTACAAAGATGATTCAAGAGAATTAATCTACCACTCAGAAAACGGAGTCATAGGCTACGGTCCTATCGCTGAAGAAGGACACGAAGACAAACATTTGGTTAATGCTGGAGGGCAAAATGTAATAGCTATACCAGGCATGGCTATTGTCCACCATGCTGACTCATTCATGCTTATTCGAGGAGGCATGATAGATGTCACAGTTATGGGAGCATATGAAGTTGCACAAAACGGGGACTTTGCTAACTGGAGAATCCCAACCAGAAAAGGTGGAGGAATTGGCGGAGCTATGGACCTAGCCGCTTGTGCACAAAGAGTATATATCGCTATGGAGCATACCACTAGGGATGGAAAACCACGATTACTCAAACAATGCGCATTACCAGTAACAGCTCCAGGAGTAGTGAAGTTAGTATCTACTGATTTGGGATTATTTGAAATAGGAACCGATGGATTTATCCTAAAAGAACATGCTCCAGGATGGTCAGTAGAGGAAATTCAAGAACTAACTGAAGCAAAAATTACTGCTGATCCTAACTTATGCGAAGTTAAAACCAGAGATAATCAATCTTCAAATCAAGGTTCTGGCAGGCATTACGTAGTTTAATCATCATTTCTTATCTCACGGCCACATGTAATGCAAAACACATAATCTTCGCCTATATTCGCGTTACAGTGCGGACAAGTATCCAATAACAAATCTGTGTTCCTAGAATAATTCTGGTCTGTTACATCAGGTTGTTCAATTATTTCTATATTAGGCAAATCGTATTTGTTATGATTCAAAGCAGATTTACGGGTAAGTAGAAACAACAATACCAGAGCACTGATTCCAGCGCCCATTAAACTCAACAATGCAATAATATGATTCTCTCCTATCAGTAATGCAACCGTATAATATGTCGCTCCAAACCCCCATGGTACAACTTGCCACCATCCACTCCTATCGATATCGTGCAAACGCCTTGAGGTAACAGTTATATTAGGCAAGAAAAATAGGCCTGCGAGAATATAACTCAAAATGTTAACAGTCGCATATGTAAAAGAGGATATTTCCAATACATTAAGTAAAATTCCAAACGGAATTTGTACAAGCAAAACAAAAAGTTGAAACCACCAAAATTCACTTCTAGATGCTCTTCCAGTGAAATCAATATATTTAGACAGACAAACTATTATAGATTGGCTAAATGACATCACGGATTACTCATCTTAATGATATAACGCACCACCATTAACATGAATGGTTTGGCCCGTAATATAACCGGCATCATCAGAAGCCAAAAACAAACAAGTTGCAGCTAGTTCTTCTACATTACCCTGCCGACCTAACGGAATTCCTGAATGGTCTGGCACCCGTCCTAAATACCATTCAGGATTAGCTCTAACAGTATCTATACTTCCAGGGGAGACGACATTAACACGTATATTCTTTGGGGCAAATTCACTTGCCAAACCTCTAGCTAGGCCTACTAACCCCATCTTTGCTGCAGATACGTGTGCTCTTTTTGCACTACCTAAAAAAGCTCCTTCTCCCGTAAAGAAGATGATGTTACCAGATTCTTGAGCGGACATATGCTTTAAACATTCTAAAGCTAGATAAAAAGCTCCATCTAATACAACTCCTCTGACTCGTTCCCAATCCTCAAGAGTCAGTTCCGTAAAGTTGTCATGTGGTCGAATAGCTGCGTTACTTACCAACACATCAATTTTTCCGAACTCATTAACAATTTGATTAATCATATTACTGACTTGAGAACTATCGGATACATCTGCCACAATAGAGAGTGCTCGTACTCCCAGCGCTCTAGCTTCTTCTGCTACTGCATCGGCTTCCTGTTTATTGGTTCTAGCATTCACTACTACATCGGCCCCTTCAGAAGCAAATTTAAGTACTGTTGCGCGGCCTATGTTCCTCCCGGAGCCTGTTACCAATGCTACTTTGCCTTGTAATTTTCCCATATTAATCTCCTCTTGATTAGTCAGGAGTTACGTTAGTACACCAATGACTGTACTTCGGATTATTGCCTACAACAATATTAAAATACATCTTCTGCAATTGAGTTGCCAATTCTCCTGATTCACCACTACCGATTGGCCTGCGATCAAGTTCA
>MDSV01039737.1_pt1 | contig 23461 bp, 25 predicted proteins | sample 810851 | NCBI WGS metagenome assembly MDSV01 (sample SAMN05326640, study PRJNA326480) | marine metagenome | isolation source: seawater | place: Atlantic Ocean: North East | collected 2012 | reverse complement strand
TATCTAAGCGTTTCATTAATCGATAGCGGTCGGTTGAAAGATCATCTGCAGGGTAGGCAGTAGCATAATAGGTAATTTTTTGACGTATGGTTGAGGATTTATCATAAATTACAGTTACCCGATCAAGAGAACCCTGTTGTTGAGTACAACCAGTTCCACCTGGACAATCTGAAATTGAGATTACATCATCTGGATCAATTGTAGCTGCAGCAGGATCTCGGTAACCTGCCATACGAATATCTTTATTAATCATATCAACAACCATACGAGCGGTCTGAGATATATGACGCATATCATTTTGATACTCAAAATTACGATTGATGATGGCATAAGAACCGAAAGCAGCACCTAAAATAATAGAACTAATGACTATGGATAACAGTAATTCAACTAGACTAAACCCATTTTCATTAGGATGCATTAACCACTCTCATAAATTGATTAGTAGCTCTACCATCTCGACTATTGATTGTGATTGTAATTTCATACTTTGATGTCGTACCAACTTTATCTATTTCAATGGTTCTAACATCATTGGCTGTAGGATTGCCTAGAAGTGAAGTTGATTTGGTGCTCCATTTAGTTTGTTTGATATCGTAAGAATTGACAGTACCAGAGGCAATTGTTTTAAAATCCATATCATTATAAGGGCAGGTAGTAGGACATTCTTTAATATTTGTAACGTCAGTCAAAATATCTTCAAAAATCATATTAGATATCATATTAGCTTTTTCTCTTTCAATTGAACTCATAAGAACATTAGTAGAGGCAGTGGATAGGGCATACACAGCGACAAAACCAACTCCAACTATTACTGCCGCAACAATACACTCAAGAATTCCAAGACCTTTATTGTGCATCAATCTGACTCCCGCCAGCAATTTGGTTCAGTACAGTTATTGTTGGAAACATAACGTTCAACTGAATAGAATCCTAATTTAAATACGTCTACACGATATTTATCATCTTCATAGTCTAAGAGAAATCCACCAGATGTCGTAGTACCATCGGAATTGAAGCATAAGGTGCCAGTATTTCTTGAGTAATTATTATTATTATTTGGAGCGGCAACAAAATTCCGACTTCCAATTTCTGATCCCTGTGCATGTCTAGTGGTTACAGTGGATGTAAATGTATACGTATCTGAATAACTATCAGGAGTTGTATTGCTGTTATTCCATGTGCATGAACTGCTTTCATTAGTGGGAGTATCTGCATTTGAACCACTCAATATTCTTACCATTATGGTACTAGTACCACTGCTAGTTTCAGTTTTTAATTTAAATTGCCTTCCCTCTGATACAGCTTTCACACGAGCATATTCAATTCGTGAAATTAAATTATCAACATCTGTTTGAATCACTCTTGAATTATTCCAAGACAGGATATTAGGAGCAGCAATAACTCCAATTAAACCAATAATTGAGATAATAATTATTAGTTCAATTATTGTAAAACCATAATTATTAGAAACTTTCTTCATCATAACCAATGATTCCATCAGCTTTTAATGCATCTAATGATTGTTGCATTTGAACCATTCCTTCTCCGGAACTAGTTTGTAAAATATTTGGTATTTGAAAAATTTTTCCTTCACGAATTAAATTTTGGATTGCGTTATTACAAACCATCACTTCAAAGGCTGGTACTCGTCCATTTCCATCTAGTTTTTTTATTAGACGTTGAGTAATCGCTATATTAAGGGAAGTCGCTATTTGAGAACGAACTTGATTTTGCTGCTCGCCGGGAAAGACATCAACAATTCTATTAATTGTATTAGCCGCACCACTAGTATGTAGTGTAGCCATAACCAAATGCCCAGTTTCGGCTGCTGTTAAAGCCAGCGATATTGTTTCTAGATCTCTAAGTTCACCAACAAGAATAACATCCGGATCCTCTCTCAATGCCGCACGCAGCGCTGATGCAAATGATATTGTATGTTCTCCTACCTCTCTTTGTGAAATAATTGATTGTTTTGGTTGGTGAATATACTCAATAGGATCTTCGATTGTGATGATATTTTTTTGCTGGTTTTGATTTATTAAATCTAACATTGCTGCAATGCTTGTAGATTTTCCAGATCCGGTGGGTCCAGTGACCAGAATTAAACCGCTTCTATTAAGCAATACTTCTTCCACAACAGGTGGAAAGTTTATGTCAGTAAAGTCCTTTACAGTTTCATCTAGTACTCGGAGTGCCATATTTACTCCATTAAGGCTTCTATAGAAATTTGCTCTAAATCTTTTATTTTTTATCGAAAAACTACAATCGTAACTTCCTTCTTCATTAAATATCTTTAATTGTGATGCACTAAGATGGTCTTTAATAAATTTATTTATGGCATCTTTTTTGATTATTTTTTCGTCTATTTTTTCAACTCTTCCGTCTATTCTTACGGCTATAGGAAGGCCTGACTGGACTATTATATCGGAAATACCTTCTTTTTCGGTTAATTTTAACAATATTTCATTCATATTTAACTTTCTAAACTCTTATTATCCTATTAGAATCATTATTGTTTTTAAATTGGCCTTTAACTCTACAACTAAATATAATGCTTTTTTTTAATCCTTTAACCTTATAGAAATTTTTAATAATGGCAAAAAAGAAATCTAAATCAATTCTAGACCAGGTTAATCCAATTATAGACCAATTAAAATCTGGTTTGCAGTCAATGCCAAAAATAAATCTTAAGATGCCTAATCTTAAAATGCCCAATCTTCCAAAAAAAGGTTCTGGTGGATCAAAGAAAAGTAAGGAAAAAGCTGGAGGGTTCATTTCTAAAATTTCAACATCGATAATATCATCCTTGAGTGAATATTCTGTACAACAAGAAGAGGTGGTAGGGGTTGATATAACACCAGATGGAGTAAGGCTTGTACAACTTTCTAATGATGATGACAAGTGGACTGTTGAAAAACTTGCGTACCGTCACATTGAAAGAGTGGAGGATGTAAAATCTAGTAGTGCCAAGTTAACGGAAGAAATTGAGATTGCATATAAAGCAGGAAGATTTACAACTCAAAATGCAGCTGTCTCTCTTCCTGTTTCTAGTTCAATAGTTAAAGTTATCACGATGCCACTAATGTCAGATGATGAAATGAATCGTGCAATTGAATATGACTCACTTTGGGAAAATTTAACACAGTTACCTGATGCTTTAGAAGAATATTCTATTTTTTATCAAACTATACATAAAGATTCATCTGCCAACACTATGAATGTTTTATTTGTCGCTTCAAAATTATCTGACGTTAACCAATATGTTGAGATTGTAAAAAAAGCAAATATGACACCAGTAGTGTTAGATGTTAGATGCTTTGCGTTACGTAATGCATTTGAAACAAAAAATATGTCTAATTTAACTAAGGCTCCTCTTGCTATATTAGAAATAGGAAATCATGAAAATTATTTATTAATTTTAAAAGAGGAAAACCCTTTTGTAAGTGATATTTTTGTAGGGGCTAAAGATAAAGAAATTATTGGTATTGAGCAAAAAGACACGAAGAACTTAATTCCAATTATTGATAGATTTGCAATGCAAATAAAGCAAAATCTAGATTCATACGCAACAAGATTTAAGACTGAAAAAATCGAGAGTTTGTTTATTGTTTCTCATTCACCAAATGTTCAAAATATTGTTGATATTATTTCTAAAAAATTCAAAAACCTTACAGTAATTCTTCTAGATCCATTTTCAACAATGGTCGTACCTGATCAAATCAAAGAAAAAATTTCGATTGATGATAATAAGTCAGCATTTACAGCTGTTACAGGCCTTGCAACAAGAAAATTAGATATTTTTGGTTATTATAAGAAAGTTACAGGAGTTAAAAATATTAATTTATTACCGAATAGAGAAGGAATCAGAAAATCACAAAGAACTAAATTTCTCTCTGGATTTATCATGACTGGTATAATTGCAATTATCATTATTTCTACGATTTGGCTTGGTATCAGTACAGTAGTGGATAGATCAAAAAATAATGATCAGTTGGAAAATTTTATGCAAATGGAAAATACCATAAATCAACTACAACTTAAAATGCTTACATTAAAAAATGAAAACAGAAATTTGATAGAAGGTTTAAAGTTGTCTGAGACTGCTACGACAAATCAAGCTGCTGCTGCAAAAGTATTGGTTGATTTAGCAAATGAAGCTGGTTTTAATATTGCATTATCTGGAATAGAATTTGATGGAAATTTTTCTTACGAAGTTAATGGTGAAGCTCTATCCGATAAAGATGTAATTAATTATTTAACAAGAATAAGATCAATTCCAATTTTTGCTTCAGTTGTTTTAGAAAAATCATATTTAGCTGTTGCTGGTTCAAACATTAAGACTTTTATAATTCAAATTGATGTTTATGAAAATTTAATGAATGCACAAAATTTAGATGAAGCTATTGAAATTATGGAAACGGAAAATTAAATATGGCGTCAATTCTCAATCTTGATATTAAGAATTTATTCTCTAGGAAGAAAAAATCTGATTCACCTGATGAGGAAGGTTCAAGTCCAATTGATCAAACTGTATTGAAAAGAATTGTAATTGTCGCTACTCTTGCATTGATTGTCTTTGGCACATATTTTTTCTATCTTAAGCCAATAATTAAGAGGCAAGAAAATCAAATTATACAAATGAATACATGGCAGGAACAAATTATTAGCTGCAATAAAGAAATCAAAAATCTTGAAAAAAATATTGAAGATTTGAAGAATGCAAGTTTACTTAAAAGTGATCTTTTTGTAAGCAATGATGAATTTGAAAATTTTTACGCAGAATTAACAGAGGCAACAATTAATAACGGATTGAAAATTGTAAATATAGTCAGAGGTGAAGAGATCCCTGTATTTGTAGAGGATGAACAGTTACAGAACTCTACTTATAAGTATACTCGCGTTGCTGTAAGCATACCGTGTGAACAAGATGCCTTAGTTTCTGTACCCAATACTCAAAGTGTAACCCAGGTTATCGATCCTGAATGTACAGAAGATTGTAAGCCAATAGCTTATTATAAAATGACGGTTACATACGAAATCAGCGGTTTATTTGGTAATTATGTTCAATTTAGAAATGTGTTAGCCAATAAATCAAAAATTGTTAATATTGAAAAAGAAACTATAACTAAAAGTAAAGATGGAAATGGTAGAATAAAAGCTGTCGCAACTGTTTCTTTAGTAAAGAATATAAAATGATTAGGTATTTTTTAAATATATTTTTATTGATGATATCACTAAGCTGGTATGCTCATGCCGAAGATCCATTTTCAAGAAGTTTTACCACTCCAATAGTTGGTAGTGCAAATGATACATTAGGGTATGAGGGGATGGATAATCCTGAAGACGCAGTTCATCCTATGATGAGATACCCAATTGAAAGATACATTGTTCAAGGCGTAGTGATTTCAAATGAGGGCTCTATTGCTATCGTTAGTCCACCTGGATCTATTAGCCCAGAAATTTTATTTATTGGTGACCCACTAGGAAATGACATGCATACAATTAAGAATATTACCAATGATTTTATAATTGCTGGAAAGAATAATGGTGAAGATGTCTCTCTTTCTGTATCAAACCCTATAATTATGGATTCTTTAAATTAATTAAATGATTTTACATAGATACACCAAAATTATAATTAGCATTTTAATATGTATTCCAATTGTTGCATGTAAAACATTTGAAATGCAAAGTGAAAAATTTGTTCCAACTGAGTTCATGGAGAATAGAATTGAACAAGTATCAAGTACAGCAGATCTTGGTCCAAAAATTGTAAAACCAGATCCTTTTGCTCAAGCATCCGAAAGAAGAATTTATATAGATGAAAATGTAGTAACCGATTACACTAAAATAATTAATAAGACTTTTTCTAAATCTTTTCCAATTTCAATAAATTTTGACAATGTTGACATAAGAACTGTTATGCGTACGTTCTCAGTTGTAACTGGTAAAAATATACTTGTTGGAGACGAAGTTCAAGGAACGGTCAAAGCAAGAATTTTAAATGAAGATTGGGATGATGTCCTTGAAGCTATCTTAGAAATTAAAAATATAGCATTAACTTTGAACCCAAATACCAATATTGTCAGAATTCATTCAAAAGATGTTCTTTCAGCTCAGGAGGAATATAACAGAAAAAGAAAAGCAGAAGTAAGAATGGCAATGGAGCTGAGTCAATCTATTGAGCCCGTTAGATCTGAGATATTTAAACTTTTTTATAGTGAGCCGGGTACCGTTAAATCTCAAATTGAAGAGATTTTAAGAAATATGGATGAAACTGAGGCTGCCGGTGAAGGAATGGAAGTAAGTTCAGCGACCTCAACAAGTAGTAGAGTAAAAATAACAGTTGATAGCAGACTAAGAGCTCTAATTGTTCTAGGTGGGAAAAATGATCTAGATTTTATAGAGAAATTAGTTGATCAAATTGATGTTCCTACGCAGCAAATCTTAATTGAGGCATACGTAGTAACAGTAACAGATCAATTTGAAGAAAATTTAGGTACTAGATTAGGGGTTTATTACGAAGGAGTTGGTGCTGGCCAAAAAACTTATAAAGCAGGAGGTACTATTGGAGGACCTGAAACTGCAAGCAATACAATTGCAACTTTAGGAAAAGTAGGCACACAATCTGTTGGCACATTAGCAGAAAATACAATTGCATCTGCAACTGGAAGCATAGGTTTAATTATGGATGCTAAGACAGTTGACTTAAACTTTGAATTACAAGCTCTAGAAACTGAGGGAATTTCAAAAATGATTGCTAACCCAAAGGTATTTACACTAGACAATCAAACAGCAACTATTACACAAGGAGTTCAAGTACCTTATACAACAGTCTCATCATCAGGATCAAATGTTGAACTTAAAGATGCAAATTTAACTCTTGAAGTTACTCCTAGTATTGTTGGTGATGGAAATGTTATTTTGGATATAAATGTAACTAATGACTCAGTAGCTGATTCAACCTCGACAAATCCACCAATAGATACTGTTAAAGTAAAAACTAAATTACTAGTTGCAGATGAGTCTATTGTAATTATAGGAGGAATTTACACCGAGCAAGCTGATGAGTCGAGATCTCAAACTCCGGGTCTAGGAGATATACCAGTATTTGGGAATTTATTTAAAATGAAAAAGGATAAAGACAGCTATAAACGTATATTTATCTTTATTGCACCAAAGATCATTTAAAATTATGTCAGCAAGATTAATAACAGATGAGGCAGCACTTGAAATAGCATCTATGGCTGCCAATAAGGGCTTATTATCACAATCTAATTATCAAAAAATGGAAGTTCAATCAAAAGAATCTGGCCAGTCTATGGTTTCTATTATGTTTGAAAAAGCCGTAATGGATGAATTCTCACTAGCTCGATTTATAGCTGAAAGCTACGGATTAAATTTTCAAGAAGTGAATCCAGATGAAATACAGCAAGAAGCTCAAACTAAATTAGCTCAAGAATATGTAAGAACTAATAATGTATGCCCTTTTTCTATTGAGGGATCTACATTAAGAGTTGCTATTTGTGATCAATCTAAACTACCACTAGAAAAAAATATCAGAGTTATAACTGGAATGACTGTTGAAATGGTCATAACTACCATTTCTAATTTTGAGAAATTATTAGAAAAATTTGGAATATCTAGCTCTAATCAAGAAGTTGGTACTCTTGGGACATTAAAGCAAGTTAAAGAGGAAGAAGTAAAAGAAGAAGAAATATTAACAGAGAGAGATAAGACTGCTGCTGAAATATTTGTAACTGATATCTTAACTGAAGCATACAAAATGGGTGTAAGTGATATTCACATAGAATCTTTCAGAAAGTCAAAAAGATTAAGATATCGTATTGACGGAATTTTAGTGGCTCAAAAGAAAAGAGCAGAAGAAATTGATGAACGATATTTGGCAGTAGTTTCAATTTTAAAATTACTTTCTGGAGCAAGAATTGAAGAAAAAAGATTGCCACAAGATGGTGCAATTGCATTCAATAATGGTGAAATTGAGTTTGATTTAAGGGTTTCTTTTCTTCCTGTTCAAGGTGCAAATGAAAGAGTCGTAATGAGAATTCTTAGAAAAGATGCAATTTCTCTTAGCTTTGATGACTTAGGCCTTGATAAAAAAGATTATAAGTCAATTACCGAAGCTACTAGTGCAACCCAAGGACTTATTCTTGTAACTGGACCTACAGGAAGCGGCAAAACAACGACCCTGTACTCCATATTAAGTGAGTTGAATGATGATAAAACCAATATAATGACAGCTGAAGATCCAGTTGAATATGAACTTGAAGGAATTAGTCAGTCTCAAATGAAAAATGAAATAAACTTTACATTTGCATCAGCATTAAGAACTTTTTTACGACAAGATCCAGAAGTAATACTTGTTGGTGAGATAAGGGATCAGGAAACTGGTACTATCGCTGTTGAGGCAGCGCTTACTGGTCACTTAGTTTTAAGTACACTTCATACAAATGATTCAGTAAATACTATAACGAGATTGGTAAATATGGGTATCCCAAATTATTTAGTTTCAGCATCTGTAAAATTGGTTGTTGCTCAAAGATTAATGAGAAAAATATGCAGTAATTGCAAAGTAAAAGATACAAGCATTAAACAAATTGCACTTAAGCAATTAAATATAACTGCGAAAACTATATATAAAGGAAAAGGTTGCTCAAAATGCAACCAGTCAGGTTATAAGGGTAGGAGAGGTATTTATGAAGTATTAAAAATAACACCTGCAATTCAAGATGGTATACTTAAAGAAAAAACTGCCATGGAAATAGCTGAAATTGCAAAAAAAGAGGGTTATAGGCCAATGCAAGAAGTAGGCAAAGATTATCTGAAAGATGGAACCTTATCTTTTGACGAATATCAAAGAACATTATTCACTGGATAAAAATGCCATCATTTGAATACAAAGGAATTTCAGGAGAAAAAAATACTTACGCTGATGGAGTAATTGAGGCCATCAATGAAGATGAGGCAGCTCATAGGTTAAGGCAAAAAAAGATAATTATAACTTCAATTAAATTAGCAAAAGGTCAAAAATTAAAGGCAAAAAAACAGACCGAAGGTTCGTTTTTAGATCGTCTTACTTCGATTAAACAAGCTGAGGTTGTTTTATTCTCTAAAAAATTATCAACCATGACAAGAGCTGGATTACCTGTCCTTGACGCCCTTAAAATGGCACAAGATCAAATAGCTGATAAGAGATTAAAAAAAATTATCACTAAAGTTTCGTCTGATTTACAAGGAGGTAGTGATTTATCTACATGTTTTTCTAGGCACCCAAATGTTTTTGATAATATTTATGTGAACATGATCAAAGCAGGGGAGACCAGTGGTAAATTGGATATATTTCTTGATAAATTAGTAAGCATCTTAGAAAAAAGGGAAAAAATAAAAAAAGATATTAAGGGAGCGATGCAATATCCAATTATTATCTTATCTGTTGCTGTGGTTGTAACAGTCTTTATGATCTGGAAAGTTGTTCCTGTTTTTGCAAATATGTATAGCGGTATGGGCGTTGAATTACCTGGTCCAACAAAATTTCTTATTGCAGCAAATCAATTCATGACTGGGTATGGTGGTGTTACTACACTAGCTATATTTATATCTATATTAGTAATGAATTCCTATTTATTTAAAAATAATAAAAGCTATAAAAGTTTTATGGATCGTTTTGTCCTTAAGATCCCTGTTTTTGGTAAAATTGTTATTCAAGCAACTGTAGCAAGAATTGCATTAATTAAAGCTAATTTATTTGCAGCAGGAGTAGACGTATTAGAGATACTTGATATTTCTATGTCTTCGACAACTAATGTTCATTTTGTTGCTGCTTTAGAACAAGTAAAACGAGGAGTTTTCTCTGGTGAAGATATGTCAAAACTTATTGCTAAAGAAAAAGTATTTCCAGATACTTACCCTCAACTAATTGCAGTTGGAGAAAGAACTGGAAATTTAGAAGAAATGTTCGAACAAATAGCTGGATTTTATGAAGAAGAATTTGATGCGGTTGTCAAAAATTTATCTGCAATGATAGAACCTGCATCTATGGTAATTATAGGTGGAATTGTTGGCACATTATTGCTAGCAATGTATATGCCGATCTTTAATGCCGGTTCTGCTGTAGGCTAATTAAAATAAATAAAAATAAAAGTATATAGTCCAGCTAATAGAAGTTACAGCGGTGAGTATAATTATAATAAATCCAGTTAGTGAGTCATTGTTATATTTTGGATTAATTGATCTAGTATTGCTATTTACTCTATCTCTCCATTCTTTTGGGAATAAATGTAATGTAGAGACATAAATCAACATAAAAGTTACTATTATAGATAAAATAATAGAGAAAAATAATAATGAATTCATAGGGTTAAAGCAAAATTTAATATATATTATAAATACTATATATATTTATCAAGAATCTTTTTCTATATACTATAGACTTGTAATAATGATTTAACATAACTAAGATATAAAAAAAATAAAAGGAATTATTCAATGAAAAAAACAAATCAAAAAGGCTTCACACTTATTGAATTACTAGTTGTGGTAGCCATTATAGGTATTTTGGCGGCAGTAGGTGTTGTTGCATTCCAAGGATTCTTAGGAAATGCTCGGGACAATGTTACAAAATCAAACCATGCTGCTGTAGTAAAATGGTTTTCTTCTGAGGTTACAAAATGTGCATTAGGTGATACATCTTTGAGTTATCAAAGTAACGAAGCTGCAACAACTTCAACTGATGTAACCTGCGTTACAAATTTAGCAGGAGGTCATTGCGCTGCAGCAATCGTACACTTATGTTTCCAAGGATTTAAGAATCCGCATGATCAATCATGTGCGATAATTGATTCCAGTACTGCTTCAGTTGCAGGAGATACTAAAATTATTTGTGATGCTAATGTTGCAACTATACTTACAACTGTAACGGCAGCAAGTGGAAGTGGTGACAGTGCAGTAGCTGCTGTTCAACTTAGAGATACAATCGTAAAAGAATAACAGTGCTAATAGTTATTTTTCCTAGGGAGAGGTTTCTCCCTAGGTACATTTGATTTTTATTATCATGAATAAAAATGGCTTTACTTTAATTGAACTTTTAGTTGCTGTTGCAATAATAGGAATTCTATCAGCTGTTGGTGCAGTTGCCTATCTTGGATATGTTGACAGCGCAAGACAACAACAGGCTAAAACTGGATTATCTTCTATAGCAATGCAACAAGAAGAATATAGGGCAATGAATAGAGTCTATTACCCTGGAACCGCCAATGCATGTAACGATAATGACAATGATAATACTAGCATAAATAATGGATTGTTTAATGGCGATCAGGTTTTAGAAGATGATAACTATACTTTCTGTATTGCAACACCAGCTAATGGTCTTTCTTATACAGCACATGCATATTCAGTAGAAACAGGAAATAATGATACATTTAGTATTACAAACACTAAAGTAAAAGCTAGCTCTATTGATGGAAATGCTGGAACTTGGTAGAAAAAAGATTCAATTAATTTATTGATTAGTATCCATTATCTCTATTTATTCGCACCAAATAAGTTAACGACTATAACTCCTACTACAATTAGTATCATACCAATAACCGTAGCTAAGTTAGGAATTTGATTATATTTATAAATACCAACAACAGTAGTTGCTATAATACAAAGACCAGCAAATGAAGCGTAAGTTATACCTATTGGAAGAGATTTCATAACAATCGATAGACCGTACATGCAAAGAATGATTGTTAAGGCACTCAATAAAGAAGGAGTTAATACCGTGAAACCGTTTGATAATTTTGCATAACTATTAGATGCTGTTCCGGCAATTACCGATAAACTAAGAAATATAAAAGCAATTAATAAATTCATCATTTTGATTAATTTAATGGCGGAGAGAGAGGGATTCGAACCCCCGAACGAGTTACCCCGTTGCTGGTTTTCAAGACCAGTGCTTTCAACCGCTCAGCCATCTCTCCGGTCAAGTATCTGAAATTATCTTATTTTTTGAATGTTTACATTAAAAAATTGGAATTCTATAGAATCTTTTATTAACAGAAGTGAAGTATAGTTAACTAAATTTATTATTAATTAAGAAATTTTACCTTTGAAATAGTAAGCACAGTTAATACAGAGACTATAGTGCATAATAACATGCCCCAGATTATATCATAAATAACAATCTCCCAGTTAAATACATTAAAGACTGCTTTTACTGTTAATGCATAAGTCGCATATGTAACAAGGCCATATATGATAGATGGGATAATTAGATTACTAAGATTTGAAGTCTTAAGAGGATATATTACAAAATATACTAATCCGAAAACAAATATTAAATAGAATATAATAGCAGATGATATATCTAAATTAATTTTTAGGTTAGAAGGAAGATTTTTATTATATAACTTTACTACAAATGACTGTATTCCAATTGTATCTATTACAAAAAAATAGATTAATGTTGTTAAATATAGTTTAATCATAATCCAATGAAAATAATTAAAAAAGAAGTACTAATCAATGCTTTTTTAGCTGCTGTTGGAGGTTTTATCTGTATTGGCTTTCTATCGTATCTAAATACTTCTATTGATAATATTATATGGCTTATCCCTCCATTTGGAGCGAGTATGGTTCTGGTAATGGCAGCAAATGAAAGTCCTTTAGCACAACCAAAAAATATAATCTTTGGTCATATAATATCTGCTTTAAGTGGTTTTTTAGTATTTTATGTATTTGGTGACTCATTCTATTCACTCGGTGCGGGTGTAGCTTTATCAATATTTATGATGATAATTACTAATACAGTTCATCCACCTGCGGGTGCAAATCCTATAATAATGATTATGGGTGCACATGAAATCAGTTTTGTTATTCTACCTATCGCCACAGGAGCAATCATTATTGTTTTATTTGCAATAATGTATAGCAGGTTTTTAGGTAAAAATTATCCTATAAAAAATAACTAACTAGAGGATTTTGCTTTTTCTATTTCTTTACAGTATTGATCTATAAAAGATTCCCTCATTGGATGTGGGGGAAGTTTTTCAAAATTTAAATTTTCAATGTTCTTAAGTTGATTTGTAGAAATTTTAGTTGCAGAAGCTATTGATTTAAGATCTAAAGCAATGGATTTTCTAATTTTTGTTAATTCTTCAATTTTAGAAGTTAGTACATCATCTACATTATCTTCACTAGCTTTATTAGAAGATGTCATTGGGTCAAGGATAAACATATTATTTTCTGTTGAACTGATTACCATAATTTAAACACATTTCCAATCTCAATGAAAGCATTCTATTTACACTTTAAAGATAGGAGTTAAATACTCCTATCTTTTTTGGGCTTTCTACTATTCTCAACTAAATCTGGATTCTTGTAAATTTATATTATACCCAAATTAAGAATTATTTTGATTTTATCTCATTTTGGGTATATTTTCTAAAAATGGCTAAAATGCTAAATATTAATCATCTAGAAAATAATATTCTTGCTTTAAAAAAATTCAATTTTCAAAGTTTTGCTATACACCATATGGCTAATTTTAATAATTTTTTTCATAATATTGGCAGTCACGAATATGAGGTAGAACAACAATTTGGTAAAAGAGTTGATATCCGTACTGTTGGACCTCAATCATTTGTGATGATTAATTCATTAATTTATGAATATACACATTCAGAAAGCAAATATCATTCAGAAATTGTCGAACTTAAAATGCCAATTGATCATTATATTCATGATAATTTACTTCCCGCAACCTATAATAAAAAGTGCACTTATGAAACTATTTCTAACGCATATAATCTTCCTATTGAAACGATAAGAAGACATTCAAAGATATGGTTAGATACAGGTATTATGTTAAAAAACAAAGACAGAGGTTTTTACACAAATTTTGATCTTGTGCTAAATTCGAATTTATTCAAAAAAACACATTTTTTAATAGCCCAAACGATGATTAAAAGTTGGGAGCGACTAATCAATAATATGAATGATTTAAATTTTGTAAAAGATAAAATCTTTTTTAAACCTCATTTAATTAATGATATTAGAAAAATATCTAGAATGAATTATGTTAAATTAATATTAAACTTAAATTATTTTTGGTATAGGGCACTTACCTACTTAAAACAAACTCCTCTTAGTTTTACTGAATTGAGTATACTTTCATCAGCCTTATATTTCAAAGATCAGGATAAAATCCTTTATGCTCATAAAAATACCGATTATTATAAAAATGAAATATTAATTCCAACAAATATTAATTCTATATCCAACGCTACTTTAATTCCAAGAGAAACTGCAAGAAGATCTGTTCATAATTTAATTAAAAAAGGTATTTTAGTTAAAAACTCTAATTTAATTTATGTATCTGAAAATGTTCTTGAAGGTAATTTAAGTATAAATAAAAAGATTAAAGATGAAATAATTAGAGACTCAATGATTGTTCTTAAGACTTTTAACGAAGCATTAACTTAATATATTAGGATAATTTTTCTGGACCCTCAAATAAAATACCCGAGTTTTTTAATCTTTCAATTAATGTATCTCCAAGACCAGATGCAGTAGTCAAAACTCCTCCATTTGCATTATTCCTAATGTTTTCTATATCTAATACTATTGATAGTGCTGATTCACATATAAATTTTGCTGTACTCTTATACCCTGGATCTCCCTCACCAAAAACTCTAAATTTAAATTTTTCCTTATTTTCATTTTGAACTATGAATATGCTCTCAAACCATCCATTATTCTGAACTTCTTGACTAGGACCTGTTCCTGGAGTTGGAAACAAAGGTCTAAAAACTTTTCTTAATGGAGTAAACATTATTGTACTTAGTAATGCTAAACCAAATGTAATAAAAAAAGCAGAGCTAAATTTTTTAGTCATCATGTACTCATTATATACAAAATTAGATCCATAGCTTTGTTGTCTCTTCTCCAAGAGGCTAGCACTTCTTCTTACAACTCTTGTATTTGCAATAGCCATTACAAATGGAGCTGACCATTTATTAATTTCCTTAATTTTTTTTATTGAAAAAGTATCTTTGCTTTTATTTTTTTGAGTTGTAGTAAGCTTATCGTTTGGATTTAACAAAAATGGATTTCCAATCTTATGTTTCGTTTTATAGTCATTCATTGTAAATCCTGTTTCAGTTGTACCACCACTAATTCCACCTTTTCCTGTGTGATATCCATCTATTGACAGAATTGGTTCTTTAAGCATTTTTTTGCAGAAATAAGCTCCTATATCAGAAGGAATAGAGTCGTACCCACAAGAAGGTATAATAAAAATGCCTTTTCTTTCAGCTTCTGAATGATGCATATCAATTAAGTCTCTGACCCACAAATTTTCACCTGTGATATCGACGTAATGAGTTTCATTTTTAACACATTCGCTAACTAAATTGTTACTATATTTGTTAAACGGTCCAGCAAGAGATGCTATAACATTTGCTTTTTTAACAATTGTTTCCAAAGATTTTTTGTCTTCACTATGCGCAACAAAAACTTTTGGTTTTTTTTTGGTACTATCACTTATCTTTTCTAACTTTTCAATATTCCTACCTGAAATTGCCCAATTTATGCTAGGATAATTATCGTCTAAATACTTAACTGCTATTTGCCCAGTAAATCCAGTTGCTCCAAAAATAATTAAATCGAATTCTTTGCTCATCTTCATTTAAAAGAAACTAATAATATGTTATTTTACCCTATGCTAGATTGGATTATAGGCTCAATGGTAACAATAGCATTCTTTTTTCTGCTATACTGGGCCTTAATGATAATATTGGGTTAACGTGCTTGATTTTATAGTTCTTTTATTTCAGGATTTATCATTATTATTATATGGCTTATCTTTTTTAATTCTTGGATTAATTATTTTTAATCTTTTGTGGCATTATTTTAAAAATATGTAATTAATTCAATAATTAATTAAATCCTATTAATAAAAAGGTTTAATAATTAAATAAATAACTTTAAATATATGATACAAAATATTGATTTAATTGAAGAAAATATACCTGTTAATACTGCAATCGCAAATGCAAGTAATGATATTACAATGAATGCTATTCATCAGGCATTTAAAAATAACTTAATTATTCCAATAATTGTTGGAAAAGAAGGATATATCCAATCAGCAGCAGACAAAATAGGATGGGACATTAAAAATATTAAAATAATTGATTCTCAAAATGAAGTTGAATCAGCAAGAATTTGCTGCCAATTAGCTCAAAATAGTGAAGTTTCACTTATAGTTAAGGGCCACATGCATACAGACGTTCTAATGTCAGAGTATATTAAATCGGAACATTCATTGAGAATAAAAGGGGAAAGGCTAAGTCATATTTGGTACATGACATTTGAGGAAGATAATAGAGGTCCAATTATCATTACTGATGGAGCCTTAAATATAAAGCCATCATTTGAAACAAAAAAATCAATTATTTCTAATGTTATAAAGTTTGTAAAAAAAAATAATAAATTTGATCCAAGAATAGCAATTTTATCCGCAACTGAAGAAGTTTTAGAGCAAATGGAGAGTTCTGTAGATGCTAAAAAGCTTACTGAATGGGCAAATATTACTTATCCAAATCATAAAATATTTGGACCACTCGCATTTGATAATGCTATTTCTAAAGAAGCAGCTTCAATAAAAGGAATTTCTAATCAGGTAGCTGGAAATGCTAATATCATTATTGTTCCTAATATTGAAACTGGAAATTCACTTGTTAAGATAATGGTCAACTTTATGAATGCAACCGCTGGTGGTTTTATAGTTGGAGGCAAAGTACCAGTCGTAATTACTAGCCGATCAGATGATATAAAATCACGTCTCTCATCTATTAGTAATGCAATATTAAGTATTAAGAAATTACTTTAATGCTTGTTTCAAGTCGTTAATCAAATCATCAGCATCTTCAATACCTACTGAAATACGAATTAAATTTTTTGGAATACTTTTATTTTCATCAGAGCTATCTAAATAGGCGTGTGTCATAAGTGCAGGTGACTCAATTAGACTTTCCACACCACCTAAACTTTCAGCAATAGTAAATAATTTAAGCTTTTTCATAAAAGTTTTGATCTGATTTAAATTTCCATCAAAGAGAAATGTTATCATGCCTCCAAATCCAGACATTTGCTTTCTAGCAATTTCTTTTTGAGGATGATTAGGTAAACCAGGGTAAGTAATTTTACCAACTTTCTTATGTTGTTTTAAAAATCTTGCAATTTTTAATCCATTTTCATTGTGTTTTTTCATCCTTAATCCTAATGTTTTAATGCCTCTTAATACAAGAAAGCAATCAAAAGGACTCGGTACGGATCCAATAGAATTTTGAATTAATGCAAATTTCTTTTCTAGAATTTTATTTTGACCAATGACAAGACATCCCCCAATGACATCTGAGTGCCCATTTATATATTTTGTTAATGAATGATTTACTATATCAATTCCTAAGTTCAGTGGATTTTGATTAATTGGAGTAGCAAATGTATTATCGCAAACTGTAACCAATTTATTCTTTTTTGCTATTCTTGCTATCCTTTTTAAATCTGTGATTTTTAAAAGAGGATTAGTAGGAGTCTCGATCCATATCATTTTGGTATTTTTTTTAATTTCTTTATTTATGTTTTTATTTAAATCCATATATGTAACTTGAATTCCAGAAGATTTGGCTTTAATCTCATTAAAAAGCCTAAAAGTTCCACCATATAAATCATCGAAAGCTATAATGTGATCCCCTGGTTTAAGTATTTCTAGAATTGCAGATTGAGCTGCAACACCAGATGAAAATGCAAATGCTTTTTTTCCATTTTCCATCTGAGCTAGAGAATTTTCTAAGACTTCACGAGTAGGGTTTTGAGTACGAGAATACTCAAATCCAGAGTGTTCACCTGGAGATTTATGGGCGTAGGTTGATGTTGCGTAAATAGGTGTCATTACAGCACCAGTTTCTATGTCAGGCTTGACACCTGCGTGTACAGATAAAGTGTCTGAGTGTAATTTTATATTAGATCTTTTTCTTTTAACCATAGCTCATTATATGCAGTATTTAGATACTTTTCACCATTATCGCAAACAAATGTTACAACATTTTTATTTTTTTCTTGTTCCTTGCAGTATTTAAGAGCTGCGGCAATTAATGTCCCTGATGATGATCCAGCTAAAATACCTTCATTTAAGGCTAAAGTTCTAATAGTATCAAAAGCCTCATCATTAGAAATTTCGTAAGCTTTTTTTATATAATTCAGGTCCAAGACCTCTGGTATAAAATCTTCACCAATTCCTTCAACTAGCCAAGAGTAATCGGCATCATTCAATTTATTATTCTCAACTGCATCTTTAACAATAGAACCTTTCGGGTCAGCCAAAATCATCTCAGTTGAAGGTGATTCTTTCTTAAAGAATCTTCCAAGTCCAGTAATTGTACCTCCAGTTCCAACACCGCACACAACAGCTCCTACATTTCCATCCAGCTGGTTCAATATTTCTGGGCCAGTAGTTAACTCATGGGCTGAAGGATTTGAAGGATTTGTAAATTGGCTTGCCATAAATGAATTTGGCGTTTCTTCACATATTTTTTTAGCGACATTAACATAATGTTCGAGGCTATCGGGACCAACATCACTTCTAGCTTTAAATACTTCCGCTCCCAATGCCTTAAGATGAAATACCTTATTCTCATTCATCTTATCTAAAATTACAACTTTTGCCTTATAGCCTTTTAGTTTTGCTATAAGTGCAAGTCCCAGACCTGTGTTTCCAGCGGTTGCTTCAACAATTGTGGAACTACTATTTAATGCACCTGATTTTTCAGCATCCTCAATTATTTTTAAAGCAACTCTATCCTTGATTGATGAGCCAGGATTCATATTCTCCATTTTTAAGAAGAGGCTGCATAGTCCTGTATCAAATGATTTCACTTGAACTAATGGTGTATTACCGATTAAATCAATTAGTGATTTTATTTCTGTCATAACCTATTATGTAAAATGTTTAAAAAAATCCTATACATTCATATACTTATAATTTCTATAAATATCTTCAATTATTCAATATTGCAAGCAGAGGAGGAAGAAGGCTCTTTTGACTCATGGATTTCTCATATAAAGAAATTGGCACTAGAGGAGGGTATATCTAGAGAAACTCTAAATTCAGCTTTTGTAGGAATTGAGCGAAATGAAAGAGTAATCGAGCTTGATAGAAAACAGCCAGAATTTACTCTAACTCTAGAGGAATATCTCAACAATACAGTTACTAAGGGTAGAATGAATAAGGGGAAACAATATTACAGTGAATATCAAGATCTTTTGATTGAAATATCAAATGAATTTCAAGTACAGCCAAGATTTATTCTTGCGTTATGGGGAATAGAAACAAGTTTTGGAAAATATACGGGCTCATTTAATGTCATAAGATCACTATCTACATTGTCTCATGATTTTAGAAGGCGCGATTTCTTCACAGACGAATTAATTAATGCTTTAAAAATAATTGATCAGGGTCATATAGAAGCAAAAGAAATGATGGGATCATGGGCAGGAGCTATGGGCCAAAACCAGTTTATGCCATCAAGTTTTTTAAATTTTGCAACAGATTTTAACAATGACACAAAAAAAGATATATGGAATACACAGTCTGATGTATTTGCTTCCACAGCAAATTACTTATCAAATTCTGGATGGAATCATAATCAGACATGGGGTAGGGAGGTTATAACAACCAAGGAAATTGATTCAGAATTAATTACAACTTCTGCAAAATCTATAGATGTAAGTAGAAAGATACATGAATGGTCAAAAATGGGCATATTAAATGTTGATGAAACAAATTTACCAAATGTAAATATAGATGCTTATTTAGTTTATCCTGAAGGAAAAAATGGAAAAAAATATCTTGTCTATGACAACTTCAAAACAATAATGAAATGGAATAGATCATTGTTTTTTGGGATCTCTGTCGGAAAACTATCTGACATGATTGAATATTACTAATGCTTAGAATTTTAATTTTCTCAATATTATTTTTTCTAACAAATTGTACTATTGGACCAGTTATTCCCATCGCAATTGAAGATATCGTTAAAAAGGCAGAAGGTTATAAGAAAGATAAAATTATATCTACAAAATTGATTGAAAAACCATATGAAGTTGACGGTAAATGGTTTTATCCGCAAGAATATTCCTCACTTGAAGAAGTTGGCATTGCAAGAATCATAGATGATATAACAACTGGTAGTAAGACTAGAAATGGAGAAATATATCATGATGAAGTAATGATGGGTGCCCATAGAAGCTTACCATTACCATCAATTGTGAAGGTAACAAACTTATCAAATGGGTACTCAATTAGAGTTAGAGTAAATCATAGAGGTGCTTTTTCTAATACTGGCATTATCAATTTGTCATCTGGTGTATTTAAAAAATTAAAGCTTAATACAAAGGGTGATTTAGTTAAGATCAACCTTATTCATCAAAATGAAAGCTTTATATTAAATGAAGCTTTTACATATGAAGAAGAGAAAAAGGTCATTGAAGCACCAATATCATCTGTATCAATAGTAACAATTGAAGAAACACCTGAGTATGAAAATAATGATCTATATAGTGAAGTTTCATCAATTTCATTAGATGGGTTCGAGATTGTAGATGATTTTCATTATAGTTATATATATATAAAAGTTGCTTCATTTACTTTTAGAGAAAATGCGTTAAGTATTGTAAATTCTTTAAATGCCAAACATGCAACAAAAATAATTGAACATCTAAATGATGATAGTGATAAAAAATATATGGTTGTAATTGGACCATTTAAAAATATAGATAATTTATTAAGAATCCTTAATGATGACACATTTAACAAATATGAGGATTTATCAATTTTTTTAATGTAAAAGAATTAAATTATGATTAATTTTGTTTTTAAAGTTTTTATTTTCCTGTTTGTAATAGGTCATTCTACTTATGCTTCTTATATAGATACTGATGCTGAGATGGCAGTTGTTATAGACGCAGATACAGGCAAAGTATTGTTTAAAAAAAATAAAGACAAAAAAACTTACCCAGCTTCAATGACAAAAATTATGACTACCTTGATAGTTTTTGAAAAACTTTCTAATGGAACTTTAACACTTGATGATAAATTTTTAGTAAGTGAGAGAGCGTGGAAAGAAAGAGAAGGATCATCGATGTTTGTAGAGGTAGATAAAGAAATTCGAGTTGAAGATTTATTAAGAGGTATAATAGTTCAATCTGGAAATGATGCCTGCATAGTAATAGCTGAAAATATAGCTGGTACAGAAGATGCTTTTGCAAGCATGATGACTGATAAGGGAGTTGAGATAGGTTTAAAAAATACTAATTTTACAAATTCAACAGGAATGTATGATCCAAACAATTATTCTACAGTTCATGATATAGCTGTACTTTCACAATATCTAATTAACAACTTCCCTGAATATTATCACTTATTTAGTGAAACTGAATTTGAATGGTCAGGAATTAAACAAAAAAATAGAAATCCTCTTCTCTACAAAAATATGGGTGCTGATGGATTAAAAACTGGACACCTGAGCAAATCTGGCTACGGTTTGGCGGCCTCAGCGGTTGAGAAAAAAAGAAGAATAATTTCAGTTACCAATGGCTTTGAGACTAAACAAAAAAGATCGCAAGGATCATCTAGGTTAATTACATGGGCCTTTCGAGAATTTGATAATGTCAAATTATTTGAAAAGGACTCTGAGGTAGGGGTAGTTAAAATAAAAGGCGCAAACAAAGAAGAAACTGAAGTTTCTACTCTTGATACTATCTTAGTGACAATCGCTAAATCTAAAAAAAATGCTTTAAGTTATAAAATTCTACCTATCGATGTCGTAGCCCCTCTTAAATCAGGCGATATTGCCGCACAATTGGAGGTTATAATGCCCAAGGAGGATCCAATATATTTTAATTTAGTTGCCACAAATGATGTAAAGCAAACAAATTTTATTATGAGATTTATAAATATGATCTATAATTTGATTTTAAGTTTATTTTCATAATTTGAGTGCTCAACAGAAAATTTATAACATTTGAAGGTGGTGAAGGTTCTGGAAAATCTACCCAGATCAAGATTTTAAAGAAAAGACTTTCAAAAAATCAAAAAAAAATAATATTAACAAGAGAACCTGGCGGAACTAAAGAAGCTGAGTTAATTCGCAAACTTTTAGTTAGAGGAAAATCAGCCAAATGGTCAGGAACAACAGAAGTTTTGTTAATGTCTACAGCCAGAAAAGACCATGTCGATAAAGTTATTCTACCAAACCTTAAAAAAGGCAATTGGGTTCTTTGCGATAGATTTATTGATTCAACTCTTGCATATCAAGGCTATGGAAGAAATGTAGGTGAGATGCTTATAAAAAATTTAAATAAATCTCTAATAAATGATTTAAAACCTAATCTTACTTTCTTATTTGATATAGATCCGAAGATCGGATTAAGAAGGTCTAAAAAAAGAATAAATAACGAGTTAAGATATGAAAATATGCCTTTATACTATCATCGAAAAATTAGAAATGCATATCTAGACATTGCAAAGAAAAACAAGAAAAGGATTAAAATAATAGACGGCTCTCTGGATAAGGACACTATATCAGAAATTATATGGTCTATTATTCAAAAAGAATTAACCTAATAAGGAATAATGGAAAACAAAAAAAACATTCTGGTCAGAGAAGATCGAGAATTAGATATTCTAACTAATTATTTAGTAAAAAATAATACACCCAACTCACTAATTTTAATTGGAGATAGGGGGATAGGTTTAAGAGATATTGCTATGAGTATGGCTGCTTGCTTAGTAAATAAGAATATGAATTATGATTTTGAATCGATGAAAAATTTTCTTTTAAAGAATAATCACTTCAATTCACCTTTCTCTTTACTCATTGAAAAAATATGGCTTGAAGATAAAAAAAGATTCAAGAATAAAATTTACAGAGAAGATTTGACTTATATTAATGATTTTTTTTCAACAAAAGACGAACATGGTCAAAAAAGGGTATGTATAATAAATTCAATTGATGATTTATCCAATGATGGAGTTAATTCTTTATTAAAAATAATTGAAGAACCGAATCCAAATTCACATTTTATAATTATAAATTATAATCAAAAATCACTAATACCAACAATTAGATCACGATCACAGATCATTAGATTTAAGCCTGCAAATAAAGAGTATTTTTCTAGTTTAATAAAAAAAGATTTTATAAATCTGCAAAAAGAAGAAGTTAATTATTTATATAATCTTTCAAAAGGATCAATTGATTTTTCTAAAAAATATTTAGATTATAATTTTAGAGAAATGGAAGATCACCTTGAAAGTATCTTACTTGAACCCAAAAATATTAAGCCAAATACAGCTCATCATTATATTAATTTTGTAAAAAATAACATT
>MDSV01092318.1_pt1 | contig 23472 bp, 22 predicted proteins | sample 810851 | NCBI WGS metagenome assembly MDSV01 (sample SAMN05326640, study PRJNA326480) | marine metagenome | isolation source: seawater | place: Atlantic Ocean: North East | collected 2012 | reverse complement strand
TCTATCAAAATATATTTATAATTTATTATTCTTTCATGTTATTAAAATTTCTACAAAAAAAAAAATTAAATTTTTACTTAATCTATTTATCCATCTTTAAAATTTAAACCAAAAAAAGAAATACCAAACGATTATTATTCTAAAATTTCAAATTTAAGTCTAAAAATTGTAAATCATACTTTAGATGACAAAACATTTGAGCAAGATGAAATTAAAAGAAAAGAAAATAATGCTTTATATTTTAGGTTATTAAGTACAAACGAAAATATTCAATTAGTTAAAATAAAGGATTATAATTTTCAAAATTTTTTAGACTTTCCAATAATTGTAAAAAATAAAGAAAAATTAGCAAATTATCTTTTTAAACAAGGTTTGGAAACGAGAATTCATTTTTATTCAAATTGTGAAAAATATTATAATGAACAAAATAATATAAATTCACAGTATTATGATCAAAACTTGATCTGCCTTCCTTCACATTCAGAGGTCACAAATGAAAAGATTAAAAATTATTGTGAAGAGATAAAAAATTTTTATATATATGAGAGACACACAAATAACAAAATATAACGGCTTAAAAAAAATTTATTTTGATAAAATAATTTATGAAATTATTAATATTGGTAATTTAAAATATATTGAAAAAAAAATATTAGATTTTGGTTGTGGAGAAAAAAGACTAGAGAGTTTATTAAAGAGAAAAATATTTAATTTTGATATTAATCCCAATTACAGTGAATTTGATAATTTCTTAGAAATTGAATTTGATATTATAATTTTAAATCATGTTTTAATGTATATGTCTCAAATAGAAATAGAAGAATTATTCTCAAAAATTTATAAAAAAAATCCTAAATGTGAATTTATTTTAGGAATAGGGAAACAAAATTTTTTAAGCAAATTGGCAAAAACTCTTACTTTCAATTTTAAGGCTCATAAGGGAACTATATCTAGCTATAATCAGCAATTTGATTTAATCAAAAAAAATATGAAAATTATAAAAACTAAAAAAAATATTTTTTTTATGACTGATTTATTTTATGCAAAATTCAACTAAATAATTGTTTGTCTTCCTATTAAAGATTTCCAATTTGAATTTTCGCTTATGTTTTTTTTGCATTTATCATAAAAACTTTTACCTAATATTTTTATACATATTTCTTCTATGGTTCTAGGTTTGCCCGAACAAATATGATAAATTTTTTTTTTATTTTTATTTATTGATATTTTTATTAATTTTTCTGATATTTTTTTTGATTCAAGAAAATCTCTTTGTACATTTATTCCAAAAATTGTTGAAAAGTCTTTTTTTTTCTTTCTTTTTAACAATTCATTTATTAAAAAACCTTCTCTAGCGTTTACCGAGTATACACTGAATACTCTTGCAATTACTAAATTTGGATATCCAGCTATTTTAGATAAGAATTGTAAATTTTGTTCAGCTTTAAGTTTTGATTTACCATAATTATTTTTGGGTTCTTTCTGAAAGCCAATATTAATGTTTACATTTAATGTTCTAGTAGATTTATAAACATGAGAGGTGGAAACAAATACAAAATTTTTTATACCTGCAATTTTAGAAGCTTTATACCACTTTATTGCACCTAAAACATTTAAATTATAAGCCTTTTCAAAACTTTTTTCACATTCTTTTGTACTTACTAATGCAGAAAGATGAACTAAAGTTTCTGGTTTTATCTTAAGATTATTAATTTCAAAAATCATTTTATTAATTGAACTTTCTAATCTGCTTTTTAACTTTTGACAATTTTTAGGAAATTCCTTACCAATACTTCCATTATATCCTGTGAATGCAATTTTACTTAATTTTTCCATTTTTAAAGTTTTTATGTATTTTGATTATACCTTTTAATGCATTATAAATTTCTAAAAAATTTGTATTACTTTTTCCTCTTATTCTGTTTTTAAACGTTATGGGAAAAGATTTTATTCTAATTTTTTGAATTAAAAAAAAACAAAGAGTTTCACTTAGGTATATAAAACCTTTATTTAAAGGTTTGTTTTCTAATATTATTTTTAGAGCTCTTTGATTATAGAATCGAAAACCATTTGTATAATCGTAAATAGATTTATTAATCAAAAATCGAATTAATAAATTTGAAAAATAACTAAAGACTCTTCTTTTTAGAGGCCAATTAATAATAGTACCATTTGGATATCTTGATCCTAATAAAACATCACATTCAGAATTAGAAAAAATTTCAATACCTTTAATCATATCTTCAATTGAATGTGAAAAATCACAATCCATCTCTATAAAAATATCAATATCTTTATTTATAGAATATAATAAATTAAAGCCTTCCCATACGGCTCCGCCTCTACCATCTTTTTTGTCTCTTTTAATTAAATATACATTTTTGCTATTTTTGAAATTATCTTTAACTAATACATGTGTATTGTCTGGGCTGTTATCATCAACAACACATATTGTTATATTGTTATTGATCTCAATTATTTTATTAATTAAATTGATTATATTTTCAGATTCATTAAATGATGGTAAGCATACTCCTATATTTTTCATTTAATTTTTTGACATTCAAAAACTGCCTTTTTTAAAGATTTTATTGCTTCTGTATTAATGTTTGGATGACAACCAATCATAAAACCATACTTAAAAATTTCATCAGATACCTGTAAGTTATTTCCAATTTTATATTTTAGTTTTTTCATAACCGGATGATATATCATATTTCCAGCTATAATAGATCTTGTTTCAATTCCGTTTTTTTTAAAAATTTTTAAAATATTTTTAAATTTAACTATCGATTTTTTTTTATAAAACAAAGGTAAATTCATCCAAGAGTGATTTCGGTTTTTTTTAGAATTTTTTTTTCTTCTAAGTTTGTTTAAACCAATTATTTCTAAATCTGAAAAATTTGATAAAATTTTAGAAATTTTTTTAACAACTGAATCTCTTTTATTTAGATAAAAGCTCAATCTTTTAAGTTGTTCCAAACCCATAGCTGCATTTATTTCAGTAGGTCTTACATTGTAACCTGTGGTAACAAAGAGGAACTTATCATCCAAGGATTTGTTTTTATAAATATACTTGGATTTATCCGATCTATTTCTTATCCATCCATGAGCGCGAAAACTTCTTAAATCATCAGCAAGTTTTTTATCATTGGTACATATAGCACCACCTTCAATTGAGCAAATATGATGGGCAAAATAAAATGAAAAAGTTCCCGCTAAGCCAAAATTGCCAATATGCTTTTTTTTGTAGTGAGATCCTAAACTTTCACAACAATCTTCCAAAAGAATTAAATTAAACTTATCACAAAATTTTTTAGCTTTCTCAATGTTAGAACAATTGCCAAGAACATGAATCATAAATACTGCCTTAGTTTTTCTAGTCACGGCAGCTTCCGCTTTATCAAAGTCGATTGATAAATCATTTTTATTTGAGTCGACAAAAACCGGCACAAGACCTAGCTGAACAATTGGCCATATTGTAGTTGGCCATGTTAATGCAGGAACTATTACTTCGTCTCCTGGTTTTAAATATTTCTTATTTCTTTGACCTCTTAACAAACTCTCTACTACTAATAAATTTGCGGATGAGCCAGAATTCACCATTACTGAATATTTAGAACCTGTCCATTTTGCAAATTTTTTTTCAAATTCTTCAACTTTTTTACCCATAGTAAAATGTCCAGATTGAAGAACTTTATTTACCGATTTTTTTTCTTTCGTTGTAATACTACTGAATGTAAGTGGATATTTGTACAATATAATCCCTAAATTAAATTAATTATTTTTTTATAATAAGTTCATTATTTATAAATTTTTTAATTAATATGTCTAATAAAATTAACGATACCAAAAAAAATAAAATTATTTTAAAAAAAGTGTTAATAATTCCACCATAAAATCCTAAAAAGTATATGAGCCTATTAAGTTCTAAAGATAAAAATATAGAAATAAAAAAAATATATCTTATTATTTTATCTTCTAAATTTACAATAAGTGGTATCAAAAATATCAAAAAAATCATTCTATAATCATGGTTGCTATTCAATAAAAACGTAGCCGCGTAAATACCTCCACCTGCTAAAAACATTTCATCATTTTTATATCTAATTTTATTTACATAACTGTAAAAAAAAACTTTATAAAAAATAAATGTAGAAACTAAAATAATTCCACTTAAAATATAATTGTTTAAAAAAAAACTGTAGTGCTTCTCCAAATTGCTAGTTATAGCTTTTGTTCCATAACTTATATCACCAGTACTAGGAGTATTTTCAAAAATGAAATTTAACTCAGTAAAGCTGTAAACAAAATATAAAATAGATAATATTAAACAGGTTATAAATACTTTAATATTTTTTTTATTTAATTGGCTAATTAAAGAAAAAAATGGAAAAATTTTGAGAATTATAGATAAACTTAAAAATAAAATTTTTAAAAACTTTTTACTTATTAAAAATAGAAAAATTAAAATAAAAATTAATATTTCTACATTTCCTCTTTCAAGAAGCAACATGCTAGAACCGCTTATATAAAAATATACAAGAAATTTTGTTTTATAGGTTCTTATTAAATAGAAAAAAATTGTACTATAAATTACGAAATTTATTATTAAGTACGGATAGAAAAAATTATCATTTAAAAAAAATTTTGAAAAAAAAATCCAAATTCTTGGATAATTTAATTTACATCCTAGATTGTCATTATAAATTTCATTTAAGTCTGAATAGTCATTATATAATCTCTCCCAGCTTTTAATGCATCTTAGATCAGTAAAATCTAAATTGTAGCTACCAATTGGAATGATAAAAAATTCCCAAAATGAATTTTTAAAAATCAAATAAAAACAAAAAAGTATTATTACTAATAATACAAATAAAAATTCTAATTTATTGATATTTTGCATTGATTAAAATTGTCATTTTATTAATTAAAATATATATAATTAATTATTGATATAGTTCAAAAATAACTTAAATAAAAATTTAATTTTAAAATGTTTAAAAAAGCTAAAATAAACAAAGATATTTATAACAATAATAATTATAATAAAGCGACATATACCGGAATTTCAAAAATTTTATATACCATTAACCATAAGTTATTAGATTTTGGTATAAACAAAATTTATAATGAACACATTTTAGAAATAGGCGGAGGAGCAGAGCCTCATATAAAATACATGGATTTATCTAAAATTAAATCTTACACTGTAATTGATGATAAACTTTTCAAAAAAACATTTTTAAAATTAAAAAAAAAAACATAAAAATATAAAATTTAACTTTATAGATTATAAAAGAATAAAATTTTATAAACCAAAAATAAAATTTACTAGAATGATAGCATCACATTCTTTTGAACACTTTATTTTTTTCGAGGACGAATTTCTAAAATTGCTTTATTTATTACAAAAAAAATCAATTATTTCTATAGCTCTACCATGTGACCCAGGTTTGATTTGGAGATCTTTACAATTCATATCTTATTTTAAACAAAAAAAATATTATGGTTGGAAATCTATAAGTGAAAAAGATTTAGATGATGCAAGAGATCATGTAACTCCGACACAAAATATATTAAAGATATTAAACTACTATTTTTCAAGTCTAAAAAAAACTTTTTTTCCTTTTTTTTTACCAATTATTGAATTAAATATTTTTTTAATAATTCAACTAAGATTATCAAATTTTAAGAAGTAACTAATTTAAAATATATTTTACCGCTTTTAAAAAATTATTTTTATATAAACCTATTTTTTTTTTTCTTAACAAAATATTATTTACACCTATAAATTTAATATTTGTTTTTTTACTTGCCAGGTAGTCAGTAAATTGATCTCCAATCATATATGAATTTTTTTTATCAATATTTAAATCACTAATAGCTTTGATTAATAATCCATTATTAGGTTTTCTACAATTACATTTAATTTTATATTTTTTTACTTCACCTTTAAAACCTTTTTCTGGATGATGAGGACAAAAATAAATTCTATCTAAGTAACAATGATTTTTTGATAAATAATATGATAATTTTTTGATATCCTCTTGAAACTTACTTTCAGTTATTACTCCTTTTGCAATAGCAGGTTGGTTTGTAATTAATATTGATAAATATCCAGATTTATTAATAATTTTAATGCCTCTAATTACGCCAGATAAAATATTGATTTTTTGATAATGTTTTTTTTTATCTAATTTATTAATGACGCCATCTTTATCCAAAAATATTGCCGGAATTTTTTTATCTAAATTTCCTTTTAAATATTTAATTGTGTATATATCTTTTTTTACTTGAGCAATTCTTTTGGGTGTACCTACATCTTTAATATACTCTCTAGTATTATATCCAAAAAAAATAATTTTTTTTAAATTTTTTTTTAAAAAATTTTTAGAAAAATCTTGAAATTTATCTTTTGTAATTAAGTTTAATACTTTTTTATTTATAATATTGATTCCCGCAAGGCATAAATTTGGAATATTTTTTTTCTTATGGGGTTTAAAATAAAATTTTTTAACTTGAGAATCATTTTTTAATTCCAAGCAGTCACTATCATTTGGATGATTATTTGGATGAACAACCAAAGTACATTCTGATTTTTTTTTTAAATGAAATTTAAATAATTTATATATATTTATATTAAAAATTAAATCACCATTGACTATCAAAAAAAAATTATACTTATATTTTTTTAATATTGCTAAGCAACCAGCGGTTCCAAGTTGTTTATTTTCTTCTAATATATCTATATTTAAATTATTATATTTTTTAGTTAAATAATTATTAAGTGATTTGAATCTTGCATTAGATAAAATAATTATTTTTTTATTAAGTTTTGAAAGCTGTTCAATTTGAAAATCAATAATTTTTTTATTTTTTAAAATTTCAATTTCAGTTTTGGAATTTCCATTTGTTAATTTTGATACTCTTGAACCTTTGCCTCCAACTGGAATTACAATAGCAAACATTAAAAATTTTCTTCTATTGCTCTCAGGACCGAATCCTGTGAACCTAAAGTAAAAGCAAAACCTAATTCTTTAATTTTTTTTGTAGAATAATTATATTTTGGAACATCTCCTTTCCATCCAATATTTTGTTTTTGATATTTAATTTTTTTTTTTAGATCTGTATTTTTTTGCCATTGTATTTACGATGTTTCTTACTTTCATTCCTTTATCGTCTGTACCAATGTTGAAAATATTTAATTTATTTTTATGGTTAACTTTAGAAATAAAAACCATACATTTTAAAATTTCAATTACATGAGAATATGGCTTTGTTTGATTTCCATTACCTAAAACTTGTATAAATTTTTTTCTTGATAAAATTTTTTTTTTCATATCAAAAATTATTCCATGAGTTAAATTTTTACCTACTACGTTTGGAAATCTAAAAATAAATATATTTGATTTATTTAAATATGAAAATGTAGACAAGTAAGCCTCGGAAGCCAATTTCATAGACCCATAATTGCTGATAGGCAATAATGGGCCACTATTTTCAGAAATTGTTTTATTTATATTTCCATAGACCGCAGAACTAGAAGTGAAAAAAATTTTTGTTTTTTTTTTTAAATATTTTTTTAAAAATTCCATTGTATTAAATGTTGTTAAATAAGTATTTTTAAAATCTAAATATGAATTGCTAATTCCTTTGCTAATATCTGAATTAGCCGCCAATAACCATACTTCAGATAAATAGTTTTTTTTTAAAATATCTGTTAATTTTTTTGATTTAATTTTTTTTCCTAAATCAGTCTTATAAAAAAAAAAGTTTTTTTTTTTTAAACTATCTTTAATAAATTTTTCTTTACCAAGTACAAAATTGTCAATCCCGATAATAACTTTATTACTTATATTAATTTTTTTCTTTAATAAATTAGATCCTACCATACCCGCAACACCAGTTATAAGAATTATTTCTTTCATTATTGTTTTTCTTTAAAGTTATATTTATTCTCAATTATATATGTAGGTCTTTTTTTTATATCTGGAATTATTCTTGCCAGGTATTCAGAAATTATTCCTAGTGAAAAAAATATTAATGAAGAAACCAAAAGTATTAAAGTTATTAAAAAAAATTGATATTTAAATACAAATAATTTTAATCCTGTCAGTAACAAATAAAGTATAAAAATTATCGATGAAAATATAAAACTTAAAGTAGATAAAATAGTTATAAAATGTAATGGTTTCGTACTAAAAGAAAAAATACCATTTAGCCCTATTTTTAATGATCCAGTAAATTTATTGTATTTGGTTGTGCCTTTAGACCTTGGCTCTCTATCAAATTCCAAAATTTTTTGCGAAAAGCCTATATAAGAATTTATACCTCTTAAAAAAAAATCTCTTTCTTCAAGTTTAATTATTTCATTTGCTACTCTTTTAGATATTAATCTAAATTCCCCAACATTTGTTGGAATATTTGTGTCGCTTAATTTAGAAATTATGAAATATCCAATACTAGAAATTAAATTTCTGACAGGATTTTCACCTTTTTTTTTTGACCTTTTCGCTAGAACTGTATCAAAACCTTTTTTAGAATATTTATACATTTCTAAAATTAATTCCGGTGGATCTTGCAGATCAACATCGATAAATACTATGTTATCTAAACTGGAATTTTTAATTCCAGCTAATGTAGCAGCAGGTTGACCAAATCTTCTTGAGAATTTAATTAGTTTTATTTTAGAATTAGTTTTTAAAAATTCTTGGATTATTTCTTCAGTATTATCTTGGGATGGATCTAGTACAAATATTATTTCATAATCATCATTTGTTTTGTTAAGTACAGGTATTAATCTATCAAGAAAAATTTTTATATTTTCACTTTCATTATATACGGGTACTACTATAGAAAGACTCATTTTAAATTATTTACTACAAACTCTCCATTAATAAGTTCAATATTACAATTATTATCACCATATCTTATTTTTGAGTGCTTAAAAATTAAAGAAATATATATTTTATGAAATTTATCATCCAAATTGTATTTTATTTTATCACATTTAAATAGATTTGATCTTTTTATATTCCATTTAGTATCTATTTTGCTATCTTTTTTAATAATAGATGGAAAAGAGTCAAGTCTACCAATACCATAGTTAAAATTACCGTACTTATATAAAGGTAATAAAACTAGCAAAAATAATAAAAATTTATTATTAAATTTCGGTTTTATTTTTGAGAAATCAAACACAAGAATTAAAAAAACCAAAGGAGTTAAAACAAAATATAGTTTTATTACAGACCAGATTTGGTTAATTGATATCAAATAAATAGAAAAAAGTAAAAAATATATAATAAATATTTTCAACAAAATAACTAAATTATCTTTTTTTTTAAATATGAAATATGTATTTTTTGTAATTCGTTTTATGATAACAATATTTAAATAAAATAGTGAAGCAGCTAGAATATAATTATAAAAGCCATAAATATTTGAAGTTGTTAAATGATAGTAACCAAAAATTGAAGGAATTATATTTAAAAAAAAAAAGTTATTTCCTGAATTTATGTTAGCTTTGATTATAGATGGTATTATAGTAATGAAAGAAACATTTGTAGCCCAAAGACTTTTAATTTCGCTTACAATTTGAAAATTGTGTATAGGATTATCTTTACCAAAAATAAATGCCCCATAATAACCCCAATAATCTACTTTATGACTAAGTCCTACAGTTATTTCACTACTATATAAATACATTATTGTAGAGTTGAAAGTAGGTATTATAAATAAACCAAACAAAAGAAAAAATATTCCTAGCTTCATAATTTTTACTAATCCCAATTTTTGTTTGAAAAATATTGAAATTACGAAAAAAAGAAGAGGGATTGCAATAATCGCTCCTCCATTTGGATATATGATGAAATATACTGCATTTAGATAAACAAATTTTACAAGAAAAACATTATTCTTTTTCTTTATATTTTCAGGCAATTCAACTGAATATTTAAATATTAATAATAAAAATGGAGTGGACAAAATTAATGAAAACGCATCGATTTCATGATTATAAAAATAAAAAAAACTAAATACAAAGCATGTAGATATTAAAATACTATTTTTTAAATTTTTTGTTATTTTATAAAATATACTAATTCCAGCCAGGGACACTAATGTTGAAGTAATAATTTTAAAAATATAACCTATTTTAATAATATCTATAAATTTTAAATTGATTAAAAAGCCCAATAATAATTGTGCTGATGGTCTAGAATTAATTACATGTAATATATTTTGCATGTAGTACTCGTTACTTAAAAAATTAGGAAAATTTTTTGAAAATTCTACTAACTCAAAATATTTGTAGTTAAAAAAAGATAATCCCGAGCTTAAATAAACAAAATGATCATATATATTTCCTCTAAAAACGTAATATTGTTCACCATATAAAACGCCATAAATTGTAAAGGGAATTGTTATTATTGATATAGGTATTGCAATTTTTATGAAATCTAAAAAATATTTTTTTTTTAAAATTTCTATAAAAGTACCAATTATTATTAAAATAATTATAAAATAAAATATAAATTGAATTCTTATATTAAAAATAAAATAAAAATAATTTAAAAATAAAATTATTACACCTAAAGAAAAAATTGGTTTTTCAAAATTATTTAATTTAAATTTATCAGGTAAAAGATTTGCCATTAAATACAAGCAAAATATAAAAATTAAAGGTACAATAAAAAAACTCATCTAATATTTTCTACTTAAAAATTGACCAATTTTTGGCAAATCACAAATTAGTTTTATATATAAATTTTTTAAAACTTTACAAACTTAATTTTCTTCGAGCTTAAATATTTATTTTTTAAAAATTGAGAAATTAAATTCATTAATGTATGGTGAAGACTTTCTACTATTCCATAATTTGATGATTTTACGTGAATATTCAAATCTGCTATCTTCTTTGATTTTCCTCCATCAAATCCTGTAAATGATATAGTTTTAATAGACATTTTTTTTGCTACATTTATAGCGTTTATTATATTCATAGATTTTCCAGATGAACTTATTGCTAATAAAATATCTGATCTTTTTCCAATTTGTTTTATTTGATCACTAAACACAAATTTATAATTATTATCATTTGAAATTGCTGTCATCAATGAAGTGTTTGAAGATAAACTTAAAACAAACGGTTTAAGATTTCCAATTTTATTAAGTATCTTTTGATGGTCACATGCAAAATGATTTGCCAATGCAGCAGATCCTCCATTTCCACAAACCATAACTTTATTTTTTCCATTTTTATATACATTTTCTAATATGCTAATAACTTTTTTTAAATCTTCTGTTTTAATATATTCAAATGATTTTTTTAAATTTTTATAATAGTCTGATTTAAAACTTTCAATATTTGAATATTTTTTTATTGGAAATTTCATTTTAAGCAATATAAGTTAAAATATGCTTTTGTCAAAAACCCCTCTAAGAATAAGTTTTGTTGGAGGCGGTACTGATTATTTTAATAATAAATCTAAATTAAAAGGAAGAGTTATAGTTACTTCAATTAATAAATATATGTATGTAACTTTAAATAAAAAATATGATAATCAATTGAGAATTTCATATTCGAAAACAGAGAATGTAAAAAGCGTAAATGAAGTTAAACATAATATTATACGAGAGAGTTTAAAATATTTTAATATTAAAAATGGTGTTGAATTAAACACAATAGCAGATATTCCTTCCTCAGGCAGTGGATTGGCCTCTTCCAGTGCTCTTGCGGTAGGACTTTCAAATATAATGAGAAAATATCAAAACATGAAGATCAGTCCAAAAACAATAGCGGAGAATGCTTGTGAAATTGAAATTAAAAAATGTAAAAAATCCATTGGAATGCAAGATCAATTTTCAACCGCTTATGGAGGATTTAACAAAATAGAATTTTATAAAAATAAGGTTACTGTTAAAAAAATTGATATATCAAATCAAAAACTAAGATACTTTAATGATCATTTATTATTATTTTATACTGGAATTAATCGTAAAGCAGATGCCATTTTATCTAGAATTAAAAAATCAGGAAATCAGTTTTTAAATTTTGAAAAATTATCTCAGCTCTCTTTAATATTTGAAAAAGAACTTTTGCTTGGAAACTTTTATAACTGTGGAGATATTCTTCATGAAGGATGGATGCTTAAAAAACAATTAAATCAAAAGGTTTCATCTTTAGATTTAGATCAAATGTATGATGAAGCAATTAATGCTGGAGCAAAAGGAGGAAAAATTTTAGGTGCTGGTGGAGGTGGTTATTTTCTATTTTTAGCAAATCCAAAATTTAAAAAAAAAATAATTAAAAGATTAAAAAAATTACAATACATAGATTTCAATTTTACTAATGAAGGGTCTAAAGTAATTAAATTTAAATAAAGAATGATTGAAAATTTAACTTTGATCATACCAACTTTTAAAAGAGAAGAACAATTAATAAAAATTTTAGATAGTTTGAATAATCAATTAAATGAAAGGTTAAATATAGAAGTAATTGTATGTGATAGTTTTAGCAATTATGATGTTTCAAAATTCCCTAAATTAAAAGAAAATTTTAAATTATTAATATTAAATACCAAAAAAAACGTACTTTCATTTAAAAGAAATTATGGAATTTATAAAGCATCAAATACAAATTTAATTTTGATTGATGATGATTGTATACCAGCAAAAAATTTTTTAGATATTTATCTAAATGACTTTAAAAATTTAGATCAGAGAACAATTCTTTCTGGTGTAGTAGATTATCCAGATGAATATTTGAAAAATTCAAAATATATAAAATTTAGAAATTCAAAACATTTTAAAGAAATTAATATAGATTTAAATAAAAATTTACCTCCAAACAAAGTAGTTGCAATGAATATGGGTTTTAAAAAAACGCAAGAATTAATTTCTGCTGGTCTCTTCGATGAAAGATTTTTAGGATACGGTTTTGAGGATTATGAATTTGCATTTAGATATAAACAAAAAGGCTTTAAATTAAAGAAAACAAAAGCAAAGATCTTGCACGATGAGGGAAAACCAGTTTTTGAAAAATATTTAAAAAAGTACTATCATTTAGGAAGGGATGGAATGAAAAATTTATTAACTATTAATAATATTTCCGCAAAGGATACTATTTACTATAAAATTGAAAAAAATTTTTTTTTCCAATTTTTTTCTAAAATAGCTGGTTGCAAGTTTTTTCTGAAATTAATTGAAAATTTTGTTATAACTATTGACAAATATAATTTTTTTAATCTTAATTTGTTATATAACATTGCAAGATTTTCCTCGTACACTAGAGGCTTTATTGATAGAAGTAAGTCTAATTTAACTTCAGAGTCTATAAATTGGTATGAATAATTATTTTAAAAATAAAAATATTTTAATAACCGGAGGAACTGGTTCATTTGGTAATGCAATGACAAAAAAAATTCTAAAAACTAAGGTAAAAGAAGTAAGAATTTTTAGTAGAGATGAAAAAAAACAAGACGATATGAGGAAAGAGTTTAAAGACTCCAGGTTAAAATTTTATATTGGAGATATAAGAGATGAAAAAAGTATTGATACGGTGATTAATAATCTTGATTATATATTTCATGCAGCAGCCCTCAAACAAGTTCCATCATGTGAATTTTATCCAATGGAAGCTGTTAAAACAAATATTATAGGTGCAGAAAACCTTATAAGAAAAGCTATTAAGGCAAATGTAAAAAAAATCATATGTTTAAGCACAGATAAAGCTGTTTATCCAATTAATGCCATGGGTGTATCGAAATCTATGATGGAAAAAGTTATAACTGCAACTTCCAGAAGTTCTGGTAAGACGGATATTTGTATTACTAGATATGGTAATGTTATTTTTTCTAGAGGATCAGTTATACCACTTTTTATAAAACAGCTTAGTGAAAACAAACTTATTACTGTAACTGACCCTCGAATGACAAGATTTATGATGTCTATGGAAGATGCTTTGGATTTAGTTTTGTTTGCATTTAAGAATGGAAAAAATGGAGAAATTTTTGTGAAGAAATCTCCCGCAGCAACAATAGAAACCATAATAAATTCTCTAAAAAATATTCTTAAAGTAAATGCTAAAGTTAAAGTAATTGGACCAAGACATGGAGAAAAATTTCATGAAACTTTGCTTACAAAAGAAGAGTTTAAAAAAACAATAAATTACAAAAATTTTTATAAAATCAGCGCAGATAATAGAGATTTAAATTATGATAAATATTTTTCTAGGGGCAATAAGATTAAAATTTTTAATGATTATACTTCAGAAAGTACTCATAGATTGTCTCTAAATGATACAATTAAATTACTTAAGCCAATTATTCAAAAGGAAAGTTTTAAATAAATTTAAGAATGAATATAGCTGTTACAGGAGCTAATGGATTTATTGCAAAGAATTTATTATTGAGACTTAAATTTCAAAAAAAATGTAAGATTTTTAAAATAACCAGATCTACATCAAAGTCACAATTAAAATTAATTCTTCTAAAGTCTGATATTATTTATCATTTTGCAGGTGTTAATAGGCCTTCAAAAATTAAGACTTTTAAAAAAGACAATGTAGGTTTAACAAAAAATATATGTGATTTTATAATTAAATATAATTTAAATAAAACAATCGTTTTTAGCTCTACTATACAAGTAAATAATAATACAGATTATGGCGCATCCAAAAAAAAATGTGAATTGTATTTACAAAAACTTAAAAAAAATAATAAATCAAAGGTAATAATGCTTAGATTGCCCAATGTATATGGAAAATGGTCAAAACCCAATTACAATTCTGTAGTAAGCACTTTTTGTTACAATATATCAAGAAATAAAAAAATTAAAATTACCAATCCAAATAAAACAATTAATTTATTGTATATTGACGATTTAGTTGACGAGTTAATAAATATAAAAAATAAAAAAGCAGTTAAAGATAAAATTTTTAATAAGTTTAAATTTACTCAACAGTTAACAGCAAAAAAATTATCGAATATAATTTATAATTTCGAGAAAAATAGAAATACTCTATTTTTAAATGATTTGAAAAGTAAATTGGCAAAAAATTTGTATTCAACTTACATTAGTTTTTTACCAAAAAAAAAATTTTCATATAAGTTAAAATCTTCAAAAGATAAAAGAGGTAGTTTTACAGAAGTATTAAAAACAAATAATAATGGTCAAATTTCTGTTTTTGTTGCTAAAAAAAATAAAATTAGAGGTCATCACTTTCATAATTCGAAGGTTGAAAAATTTTTGGTATTGAAAGGTAGAGCATTATTTAAAATGCAAAATGTTATTAATAAACAAAAAGTTTCTTTTAATCTTAATAGTCATATTCCTAAAATTGTTGAAACAATTCCTGGATGGCAACATTATATTAAGAATATTGGTTCTGAAGATTTGGTAGTTTTATTATGGAGTAATGAAGTTTTTGATGTTAAAAAACCTGATACTTATCAAATATGAAAAAACTCAAAATTATAACTGTTGTAGGCACCAGACCTGAAATCATTAGATTGTCATTGGTAATAAAGTTATTAGAAAAAAAAACAGATCATATTTTGATACATACTGGACAAAATTATGACCATCAACTAAATCAAGTTTTTTTTAAAGATTTATCATTAAATCAACCCAACTATAAAATTAACTCTAAAAATTCCTCATCTATAAAAACAATTTCTAAAATTTTAAATGAAGTTGACGAATTATTAAATTTGGAAAAACCTGATGCGATAATTATTCTTGGTGATACGAATAGCTGTTTATCAGCATACTGCGCGAAAAGAAAAAAAATACCAATTTTTCATATAGAAGCTGGAAATAGATGTTATGACCAGAGAGTTCCAGAGGAAATAAATAGAAAATTAATTGATCACCTTTCAGATATTAATATTACATACAGCCAAGTTGCAAAAGAAAATTTAATTAGAGAAAATTTTGATCCAGATAAATTATTTAAGATAGGAAGTCCTTTATATGAAGTTTTTAATTTTTATAAATCGAAAATTAAAAAATCAAAAATTCTTAAAAAAATGGGTGTTAAAAAAAATAACTATTTTTTAGTTAGTGTTCACAGAGAAGAAAACATTGAAAGCTCTAAAAATTTAGCAAAATTTTTTAAATTACTTGAATACTTAAACTATAATAGAAAAGAAAAAATAATTGTATCAACCCATCCAAGAACTATGAAAAAAATTAATCAAACTAAATTAAAGAATTTTAAAAATATTATTTTTTCTCAACCATTCTCATATACTGATTATTCTAACCTACAAATTAATGCAAAATACGTATTATCTGATAGTGGATCAATAACTGAAGAAACTAGTATAATGGGTTTAAAATCAATTAATCTTAGAAATACGAATGAAAGACAAGAAGGAATGTCATTTGGAACAGTGCCAATGACATTATTCAATATAGACATTATAAACCAAATTTTAAAAAATAATAAACCAAATATACAAAGAGAAGTAGATGATTATGAATCAATAAATTTTTCTGAAGTATTTTACAATATTTTAATTAGTTATATAGATTACGTAAAAGAAAATACTTGGAGATTAGAAAGATAAAATTGAAAATTTTATTTTTTACGCAATACTTTTTTCCAGAGAATTTTAGAATTAATGAGCTAGTTGATTTTTTTTCAAGGAAAAAAAATAAGTCAATTGTCTTAACAACTTATCCAAGTTACCCAAATAAAAATTTATATAAAAAAAATTATAAAAATATATATAAAAATTTGGAAATAATTAGAGTGCCCTCTATAAGAAGAAGTAAAAGCAACCTATCTATAATTTTAAATTATACATCTTTTATTTTAAGTTCATTTTTCATAGGTATATTTAAAATATTTAAAAGAAAATTTGATATAATATTTATTTTTTCACCTTCTCCAATTTTATCTGCTTTGTCTGCAATTTTAATAAATAAGATTTTTAAAAAAAAAGTTGTTTTATGGGTTTTAGATTTGTGGCCGAATACCATTGTTGATTTAGGTCTAATCAAAAATAAATATATAAAAAAGCTGCTTTATTTAATTGTTATATATATTTATAAAAATTCTGATTTAATTTTAGCACAATCTTACTCAATGAAAAAAGAAATACAAAGATTATCAAATACAAAATGTATGTATTTCCCGTCATGGCCAGAGCAAAATATTTTTAAAAATAAAAATAAGTATTTACAAAAAATAAATAATATTAAAAAAAACAATCAAAAAATTTTATTTGCAGGAAACATCGGTGAGGCCCAATCTTTGGAAACATTAGTTAAATGTGTTTTTCGAATGAAAAATTTACATAACTTAAAATTTATTTTAATTGGAGATGGAAGGTGGAAATCAAGAATAGAAAAAATGGTAAATAAATTAAACCTTCAAAAAAAATTTATATTCGTTAAACAAGTTCCTAAAGAAAGCATAGGTTTTTTTTTTAGAAAAGCTGACGCTTTGTATTTAAGTTTAAAAAGTAATAAAACTTTTGCAAAGACAATACCAGGAAAATTACAAACATATATGTCAACATCCAAACCTATAATTGCATCAATATCTGGTGAAACTTCTAAAATAATAAAAAAAGCCAATTGTGGTTTAACATCTAAAGCTGAGAACTCAAAAGAATTAGAGAAAATTATTTTAACTTTTTTGAAACTTGATAAAAGAAAAAAAAAGAAACTAGGCAAAAATGGCAAATCTTATGCTGATAAAAATTTTAATAAATCTAAAATTCTGCAGAATCTTAGTGTCGAAGTTAACAAGTTAATTATATAATGAATATTCTTTTAACCGGAGGTGCAGGATATATAGGTAGTGTTACAGCAAATCTTCTAATTGATAATGGAAATAAAGTAATAATAATAGATAACTTAATTAATGGAGACAAAAAAAATATACCCAAAAAATCAATTTTTTTTAAAGCAAATATTACAAATAAGAAAATTTTAAAAAAAATTTTTACAAATTACAAAATAGATATTGTTCTACACTTTGCTGCTTTTATAGATGTTGCAGAATCAGTTATAAAACCTGAAAAATATAATAAAAATAATTTTAAAAATTCAAAAATTTTTTTTAAAATATGCAAGGAAAATAAAATAAAAAAAATTGTTTTTTCTTCAACAGCAGCTGTATATGGAAATACTATGAAAGGAAATGTTTCTGAAAGCTCCAAAAAAAAACCATTAAGCCCTTATGCAATATCAAAATATAATACAGAGAAATTTCTTATTAAAAGTTCATATTTTAAATATATTATTTTGAGATATTTTAATGTTGCAGGCTCTGATTTTAAGCTCAGATCAGGTTTAATTAGCAAAAAAGAAAGTACGCATTTAATAAAAAAAATATGTGAAAACTATTTAAATAAACAAAAACTCTATATATTTGGTAAAGATTATCCTTCAAAAGATGGAACAGCAATTAGAGATTTTATTCATGTTATGGATTTAGCTGAAGCTCATCTTAAATCATGCGAATATTTAAATAAATTTAATAAATCTAATATATTTAACTGCGGTTATGGAAAGGGATATACAGTTAAAGAAGTTATCGATTGTTTTAACAAAATATCAAAAAAAAAAATATCCTTTTCTTATACCAAAAGAAGAACTGGCGATTTGTATAAATTAGTTGCAAATAATAATAAAATAAAAAAAGCTCTTAAATGGAAACCAAAATATGCTTCATTGAAAAAAATATTAAAATCAAGTTTACAGTGGGAAAAAAAAATAACTTCTTATGAATAGTATTTATTCAAGATTAAATTACTTTTTAATTTTACTTATGCCAGTGTTTTTGATTACAGGACCATTGCTTTCTGATATTTCAGTAGTTTTAATTGATTTATTTTTTATATACTTGCTTTTTAAAAAAAAAAGCGAACTTATAAAAGATTTCAATAAAGTATATATTTTTATTTTTATTTTTTATTATTTATATTCCATAATATTATCATTTTGGTCTCAAGACTTATATTTATCCTTAAAAAGTTCATTGTTCTATTTTCGTTTTGGTATTTTGGTTTTAGCAATCAATTATTATTTAAGTGTCACTCAAAATTTTGTAAATAAATTTTCAACTTTTTTAGTTTTGGTTATAGTCGTGGTTTGTTTAGATGCTTTATTTCAATACTTTTTTGGGTATAATTTTTTAGGATTTAAAACTCATAATTCCGATAAACTTAATGGGTTATTTGGCGATGAACCTATTCTAGGCAGTTATTTATTCAGAATAATGCCATTAATTTTCGCTGTTTTAATATTTAGATTTAAACAAATTAAATATAGTTATTTAATTTCATTACTAATGATTTTGATGTTTATTGTTATATTCTTATCAGGCTCTAGGTCATCTATTGCATTGTCATTATTATTTATAAGTCTTTTTTTTATATTTATAAAAAGGTGTCAGAAACCTATAATAATTTTTGCTACTTTATTATTAATTTTTTGTGCAATATTTTATAAAATTAACGACAGATTTTCATATACAGTCTATTACAACTTAGTTGATCCAGTTAAAAGAGTTTATTCTAATGAATATACAAATGCAGATCTAAATTTAAAAAATAGATCCTACAGGTTATTTTCAGCGGTGCACGAGTCTCATTATTTAACTGCATATAAAATTTTTGAAGAAAATAAAATATTTGGAATTGGGAACAAAATGTTCAGAGTAGCATGCTCAGATAAGAATTATTATATCAATGAATTTTCATGTACTACTCATCCACATAATTATTACCTCCAAGTTTTATCCGAAAATGGATTAATAGGTTTTTTAATTTTAATATTTTGTTTTTTTTCTTGCTCAACAATTATTTTAAAAGAATTTTGGTTAAGATATTTCAGAAAAATTGAAAAAGTTAATGATCCTTGTATAATCATTTTGATTGGTCTTTTTGTTAGTCTGTGGCCCATTATTCCAACTGGAAACTTGTTTAATAATTGGATTTCAATAATGATATATTTTCCACTAGGATTCTATTATTTCTTAAAAAAAAATTATAATGCAAACTGAGTTTATTATTTTATTTATATTAATCACAAACTTAATCTTAATAAGTTACAATAAAAAATTATCAAATATTTATAAAATTTATGATGTTCCTAATAAAAGAAAAATTCACAAATCTAATACTCCATTAGTTGGCGGATTATATTTTTTGATAAATATTCTAATTTATTTTTTATTTATAACTCTATTTTCTTCAAATAATTTTTTGTATATAGATAATTTTTATGATTTAAATAAAATATATTTAAATCTAATATTTGTTTTATTTATTTTTATTCTAGGTTACTTTGACGATAAAAGAGATTTAAATCCAAATTTTAAACTTTTTATTCTTTTTTTAATAATTTTTTTCTATCTTTTTTTTAATAATGATATTGTTATTAATAAGTTAAGCTTTTCATTTATTGAAAAAGATATTCATCTAGGAAAATATTCAATTATTTTCACTACTTTTTGTTTCTTACTATTCATAAATGCTTGTAATATGTTTGACGGTATTAATCTTCAAACGGGTATTTTTTTTTCTTTATTTGCAATTTATTTAATATTTATAAGCCAACCATTTTTGATTCTAATTGTAATATTATTTTCTTTAATAGGTTTTTTAGTTTTGAATTTTAAAGGAAAAATTTTCATGGGAGATAGCGGTGTATATCTTTATTCATTTATATTATCTATAATTGCTATCTCATTCTATAATCAAAAACTTATTGTTTATGCTGACTCGATATTTTTGTTAATGATGGTTCCAGGGATAGATATGTTAAGGTTGTTTATTATTAGAATCAAGAATAAATCAAATCCTTTTAAGCCTGACAATAATCATATTCATCATTTATTACTAAAAGAAATTAAATATAAAAAAACTATTATAATTTTAATCCTGATGATGTTAATGCCTATTTTATTTTTAATATTAAAAACAAATAATATAATCATTCTTATTTCTTACTTGGTTTTATATTTTTTCGTAATTATTAAATTTTCTAAAAAAAATGTTTTTTGAATTATTAATTTTTTTTTTTCTTACTTTTTTTTCTTTTATTTCTGTGACTGGATATGGAACTTTATTAAATTTAAAACATCTTAAATATAAAGATAATTTTTTTATATATTCCTTTTTGGGACTATTAATATTAGTTCCTCTTTCTTTTTTTTCCAATGTTTTCACGAATGTAAATAATATTAATTTTGTTATTTTATTTTTTGGAATATGTCTTTTTATTTATCATTTTAAGAAAAAGGAATTTATTTATATATTTATAATTTGCTTATTTTTTTTTTCTGGATTGCTAATTTCAAAAACTCATGAAGATTTTTCTGTATATCATTTTCAACATATTAATGAGATTTCTGATCGTTACTTAAAATTTGGCTTAGCAAATTTAGATATTAGATATACATATTCATCTATTTTTGCATATTTTCAAAGTATATTTATTTTTCCTTTACTTAAATTTAAAGCAATATTTGTTCCTGTTTACATAATTTACATGTCTTTAATTGGCTATCTATATTTAAATATAAAAAATAACAAACTAACTTATATATCATCTTTTTTTCTCATACTTTTAATTATTAAATTTAAAAGATTGAGTGAATACGGATACGATTATATTGGTCAATTTTTGCTGCTGTTTATTTTTATAGAATATATTTATTATTCAAATAAAAAAAAAATAGAATATTTTGAATTATTTTCATTATTTTTAATAACAATTTTAATAAAAGTAACTAATATTTATTTTTTTCCATTTATATTTGCTTATTTTTTTACACTAAAAAATATTTATAATTTTAAAAAAATAATTTCAATTTTGATCCCTTTCATAATATTTTTAAGTATTTTTTCAACTAACAGCTATCTCAAAACAGGATGTTATAATTATTTGTTTAAAGTTTCTTGTGATATAGATAATAATTTATCTTGGAGTTTAAATTATGATGAAATTAAAGCAATACAGCAAAATTCAAAGAGTTGGTCTAGAGGATTTTTTCATCAAAAAAAAGAATCAGCGATTAAAGATGAAAAAATATATAATTCAAACTTCAACTGGCTATCAAATTGGTTTAAAATTCATTTTAACAAAAAAATAATTGAGTTTTTATTAATTTTATTTTCGATAATTTTGTTACAAAAATTTTTTTTATTTAATAAAAAAAAAAGTAAAAATAATAATAATTATTTACTTATATATGCTATAATTTCTGTATTTTTTTGGTTGTACAATTATCCACAATTAAGATTAGGTTTTGCTTCTATTTCAATATTATTTTTTTTAATATTTGATTTTTTTTATAAATTTAATTTTAATATAAATAGACAAAGATTTTCATATTTATTAATTTTATTAATAGTTTTTTTCAATTTTTCAAATTTTTCTAGAATTAAAAATGAGTTTGAAAGAGAGGATATTTATAAGTTTACAAATTTTCCTTGGTTTCCAAATCCAAATTTTTCATTTGAAACATTTTATTCAAACAATATAGAATATAGAGTATCAAGAAATAATAAAGAATTTTGGAGAACATGTTGGAATATTAAACCTATATGTGTAAATCATGATGATAAAATCAGTATTACTAAAATAGGAAGAAAATTAATTATTGAAAAACATTATTTAAAAAATTTGTAATAGAAAATTTTATACAATGCTTCAATTCCATCTTTTAATTTTATTTTCTTCCCTTCATCGTAGGTTCTGCCATTATAAGAAATCCCAACTTCATAAAATTTATTCATTTTTTTTGACAATTTCATTGTAATTTCTACTTCGATTGCAAAAGATTTTTCTTTTAATGATAAGGATCTTAACAGTTCCGATCTGATAAACTTGTATCCTGTTTCAATATCTGAGAAATTAATGTTTGTTAGGATGCTAGCTACTAAACTCAAAATAAAATTCGCCACTCTGTTTGTAAAATATATAATTCTCTTAGGTTCAGATCCTTTAAATCTGGAACCGTAAACTACATCGGCATTATATTTTGTTATAGGTTCAATTAGTTTAGAATATTCATCAGGATTATACTCTAAATCTGCATCTTGAATTAAGATATAATCTCCTTCAACGCTATCCAATGAATTTATAATTGATTTTCCTTTTCCTTCATTTTTTTCATTATTGATCAAATGATTATAAAGTTCTCTATTATTTAATAATATATCTTTAGTTTTATCTGTTGAACCATCATTAATTACGATTATTTGCAAATCAAAATTCTTTTTTTGCAAATTTACTTTTTTCAACACTTCTAAAATGAACCTCTCTTCGTTATAAACAGGAATTAATATTGAAAATTTCATAATTTTTATTAAATTATTAAATATTTTATCTATTTACAAATTATACTTCTGACATTATAAGGTTTTGCCTGGTGATTATTGCGAAAGGGCAATACCCGATCCCATTCCGAACTCGGAAGTCAAGCCTTTCTGCGCCGATGGT